>ENA-OREN01004177-OREN01004177.1-marine-metagenome-genome-assembly--contig:-NODE-4177-length-12806-cov-4.794799_pt1 | contig 12806 bp, 9 predicted proteins | sample MGYA00248624_ERZ508555 | MGnify/ENA primary metagenome ERZ508555 (study PRJEB26222, sample SAMN06267773) | marine metagenome | isolation source: Saanich Inlet, British Columbia, Canada | place...
ATCCAAATCGAATCTAGTGTTCCCTAGTCCAAGCGGACCCGTGATTTCTTCGTAAATGTACTGTTCGTACGGCAGCCCAGTGATTGCCTCTATGACATGCCCGAGAAGCCCTACAGCTAGGTTCGAGTACTTCCACTGACTGTCCTGCGGAATGACAATATCGATATCTGAGAGATTATCTAGCAGCTCTTCACCTGTTGGGAACGACGGAGCGTCCCAGTCGGTAAGCGGATGTTCGGTGCGCAACCCAGAATAGTGCGTCATTAATCTGCGCAGAGTCACCCCTTCTAGGGTTCCACGAAGTGCATTGGCGATTGTGAAATCGGGCATGTGAACGAGCAGAGGATCGTCGAGTTCGAGCTGACCCAGATCTCGTAATTGCAATATCGCAGTGCCGGTGAACGTTTTCGTTATCGAAGCGATCCGAGAGATCGTTTGAGCAGTTGGCGGCTTGTCCTCGCCTACTGTTTGCGTACCAAACGAATGGTAGCTGACGAGAGAATCACCGCGTACGACTCCTATCGAGAGCCCAGGAACACAGTCTTGAGTCATTGACGTTGAAGCGAGTTCAGCGATTTTTGATTCCAATGCAGATAGATCGTTACCGCTAGCCAACAGAGCCTCCGAGCGAAGATTAAATAAAACGAAACCTAATAATAAGTGTCGCTAGCTTACTGCCACAGCAAGCGATATGGGAGCGTTGTGAACTCTTAGAACCGTTGCCGTTATGCTGATTTTTAACTGCTTTATCCTGTGCAGCTTTCACAAGTTGTTCAATAAGCTTGAATACTTTCTTCCCGTACATTTTCATACGATCTTCGATACCACCCTCCGTTGTACGTTTTGCACGGATCGTCTGCTTGATCTCCTCTACGCTTTGAAGAGCAGTTTGATAATCATTTTCGAGGTCAACTAACGCCCTTTTCAAATATGCATTGAAAGCAGTACCAACAGCGTTCGGGTTCTGATGGAGGAATTGATATCTACATTTTCGATAATTAATGTGCTCCTCGTCACTGTGTGGGTTCCAACATAACTAGGAGAAATGTCTTATTACAGTATTCCTACTGCAACTAGGAGAATCTCCCATGTACCATCCACTCTGGTCTATCTCATGACACGCATAAGTACTTTCGCACAGCAGAGCTGATCTAATTTTCGAACAGGGCTGCAAATAGTTTCGGGGACATTAGGAAGAATATGAAAATCACCGACATCACAATCGATGTGATCAAACGAAATACGGCATCCGTGCGGGTTCAAGACGAGAGAAGCGATCTCGGCGGCACAACAATCCAAGGCGTACTCAGGGTTCAGACTGACGCTGGTATTGAAGGGCACGCGTTCGTAGGCGATCAAGCCGCAGATGCGTCACAGCGCATGGAATCGATCATCAAAATCCTAAAGCCGGCGATGATGGGGCGCGAACCATCGGATAGAGAATGGCTATGGAACCAACTATCGGTGATAGCTGGACACGGTTCGGTAATCGAACCAGTATGGGCTCCTCTCGACGTCGCACTGTGGGATATCGAGGGTAAGTCTGCAGGTCAGCCAATTCACAAGCTGCTGGGCACTGCGCGTACAGAAGTTCCTATGTACGCCACTTATCCGCCTCGACATGAAACTGTTGAAGGCTTCGTCGATGAGGCTCTTCAGTTGAAGGATGAAGGATTCATGGCGTACAAGATCCACCCTGGCCCTCTGTACTACAAAGAGGCCGCTCTTGCTGCAGCAAGAGTGAGAGAAGCTGTAGGCGGTGATATGGCGCTAATGCTCGACCGCAACCATGGTTACACGTTCAGAGAGGCTCTGTACGTTGGGCAAGCTCTCGATGAGAACGACTACTTTTGGTACGAAGACCCAATTCCAGCAAACGACATAGAGTCGATCACCGAGCTATCGAATCGGCTCGATACTCCATTGAACATGAGCGATACGACTGGCTTCTTATTCCACGAAGCAGCAAGCTTCCTTCAGAACAGCACAACACGGCTAATACGTGGGACAGTTCGCAAGATCGGAATCACCGGGCTTAAAAAGCAGATGTCGATGGTAGAAGGATTCCACAAGATTTGCGAAGTTGGACTAGCAGGTAATTCGGCTCTGAATGCAGCCAACCTCCACGTAATCATGTCGTCGATCAACTGCACTTATTTCGAATACTGGCTCCCCAAGGAAGTTCACCAGTGGGGTGTGAAAGAACAACTGAAGATAAACAAGAACGGAAATCTTGACGCTCCGACAGGACCCGGTCTAGGAATCGATCTCGACGAAGAGTGGATTACTGCGCACAAAGTAACGACTCTTTCTTGAAACAAAACATACGGGTACGGCGTATGATTTCGCAATGAAATCAACAGTGAGCAATCAAGTAGTCGAGATCACGCCACCAAACTTAGACGGATTCGAGATAAAACGTCGTCCAATTATGGGTTTCGGATTACTGATGTCGTCGGTCTTTGGCACGCTTGCCGTATTAATTTATTTTGGTGCTTGGGCATCGTCCGACCGCATCGAAAATCGTGCGCTCGCAGCCGGTATTTACGAAGCTCAAGCAGAGAATGAATGGTGGGAAGACGGACTGGTATTCGCTTGTCCGCTTCACTAGCAATTAACTATGCGAAACTTAGCACTCTGGTTTGATAGACGCTTCGGCCTCGAAGAACACACAATCTCTCACTATGCATGGGTGATCGTTGCTATAGCGGGCGTTGTTCAAATGGTAGGTGCTGCGATTCGCATGGCGTTCGGGGTACTCGTTGATCCGCTTGTAGAAACGTTTGGCTGGACTCCCGGTTCTATCGGACTCGCCTACGCCCTAATGTCTATTGTTACAGCTCTGGCTTCCCCAATGGCCGGATATTTGGGCAACCGATTCGGAGCACGCCGCACGATGATGGCAGGTACGGTACTTTTCTTCACCGGAATGATGTGGACTTCACAGACTCAACAGATCTGGGAGTTATACGGTGCCTACGGAATCGTTTTTGGTGTTTCTCAAGCATTCCTTCTAGTCCCAGTAGTACCTGCCGTCGCATCGTGGTTTAGACGCCATCTCGGTCTTGGTACAGGAATCATGATGGTGTCGTGGAGTTTAGGTCCCGCACTTGTGGTTCAAGTATTGGCGGTGCTTTTCGAAAACGTAGGATGGAGCCAGGCTTTCATAATCGTTGGAGTGGCCGGGACCGGCACGCTGATATTCATATTGTTCTTCTTCAAGAACACCCCGGAAGATGCAGGGAAGGTCGCTTACGGTACACATGAAACCGATAATCCGCTAATGACCAGCGGCAACATATTCGTATCAACTCAGAAGGAATTTCAAGGGTTTGTCTACAAGACAAACGCATTCTGGAATTTGATCAATATCCATTTCCTAGGGTGCGTTGGCCACGCCGTAATACTGGTGGGGATCATCCCGCTCGGGATTTCAAAAGGGCTTGGACCTCTGACGGCTGCGGGCGTACTGACGACTATTTCGATAGTGAGTGTTGCGACTAGATTTGGCGCGCCAGTTTTGGCCGAACGCATGAGCCCGAAAATGGTTATGTTCGTTTCCTTTTTCGGTCAGGGCGTCGGCGTATTCCTCCTACTCACAGCCAATACGACACTCGATTTCTACATTTTCGCTGTGGTTTGGGCGATTCCTTACGGCGGTGAAGGCACGGCGTTCCCAGTGATGATCCGAAAATACTTCGGTCACACTCCGATGGGCACTACCTACGGATGGCAACTGCTCGGCGCTGGGCTCGGGATGGCTCTGGGCGGTGTAATCCCTGGCATGGTGTTCGACATCACAGGTACATATACATGGGCGATTATTCTGTCGGCTGTATTCAGTCTTGCTGGTTCGATCGCAATTCTCCTTCTCGAAAACACCAAAAAGCAGTTAATACCAAACTGGCCTGAAATCGAAAAAAAACCTGCGGAAGGTGAAGTGACTTCCACAACAATTGGTAGTCCCAAACGCGGCATAGCAGGTCTCGACTGAGTTTTTGTTGGCACAAAACGGGCTGCGCTCATCTAAAAATAACAGTGGTTTATCGATAATCGATGACCTTCGAGTCATTCCGATCATCAACACTGACGGAACCAACAACTACGGGGCACAGATGAGTTTCGTCGTCAACCAGATTGCAGAAACTTCCTGAATAACTGTCAATGTCAAACACAATTATGGTCACTACATCCCGCATGCAGTGGTAACGTTCACCGAAAACTGGAAAGGGACCAGCTACACAGAGATCGCCGATCGGATGAAGGTCGTAGCCCCACGCGTATACGTGGCGGTTGACGACCGTGTTCTGGCAAGCAAAATATGGATTGACGATGCTTCAGGCAAATAGAGCCAAAGCGTAAAAAGTAAACAACTAGTGAAACGATAAGGAACTAAGGTTTTGGTACGCATAGCAGGAAAGCACGCACTTCTCAAAATGTTCGAAGCGGAAGGTATCGAATACATGTTCGGTAACCCGGGCACGAGTGAAGCACCGATGATGGCAGTGATGGATCAATATCCATCGATCGAATATGTGCTAGTGCTGCAAGAAGGTGTAGCTGTTGGATTAGCAGAGGGTTATGCACGTTCAACCGGCAAAGTGCCGCTTGTAAGCCTTCACATAGACAACGGAATGTCCAACGGCTTGTCATTAATGATCGACCAGCTCTACGGCGGAACCCCAATGGTTATGACCGCCGGCAACAAGGACATCAGGAAGCTCGCTCCGGGTCGATCAGACCTCGCCGATATGGCACGGCCGTATTCCAAGTGGAGTACCGAGATTACCCACGCCGAGCAAGTTCCTTCAGTAATACGCCGCGCTTTTCAGGAAGCACGAACGGCTCCGACTGGACCTACCTTTGTCGCTATGTCGGCAAACGCGTTTGACGATGTCGCTGAAATGGATCTGATCCCATCCGCCCAGGTAGATATTTCGCCATCAGCCGATCCCGAACTTATTGACCAGATCTGCGGACTGATAGCTGGAGCAAATCGCCCCATCCTTATCGTTGGTGATCGCGTTTCTGATACCAACGGCACAGCGGCAGCAGTTGCAGTGGCTGAAGCAGGGGGAATGAGAGCTTACGGACACGGATCGAACGAAATCAACTTCCCTGCTGACCACCCTCTGTGGCAGGGCAATTTGAATATGCGAACTATCGAATCTGTATCAGCGGTTAAAGCAGCCGATGTTGTTATAGCGGTCGGCTGCCCCGTATTTGAGGATTTCTTTTATCAGCCAGGCCAGTTCGTAGCAGCCAACTCAAAGTTGGTTCACATCGATATCAATTCGGGCGCAATCGGAAAATCCGAACCGACCGATCTCGGTATTATCGCCTCGCCAGGTAAGGCACTTAGTCAACTAGCGGAAGCGCTTCAAGTTAGCTTTAACGGATCACAGTCAGAAGCAGCGGCAGGTCGAAAGCAAGAAGCAGCAGCAGAAAGCGCCGCACGGATCGAGGCGTTTAGACAGTTAGCGGGTATCACGGCTAAGGGTCGACCGATGTCACCGGCCATGATGGCTGACCATCTTGCGAAGGCTCTGCCCGACAATTCAGCAGTATTCAACGATTCAGTAAGTACAGGCGGTCATATTTTCGATGCACTGTCGCCGTCGGATCAAGGAACCTACTACGGCTGTCGTGGACAGGCTATCGGCTGGGGTATGGGCGCCGTAATGGGTGTGAAGCTCGGTAGCCCCGACCGACCGGCAGTCGGCGTGATCGGAGATGGAAGTGCAATTATGACTGTCCAAGCGTTGTGGACAGCGGTGAATTCCGAAATCCCCGCCGTATTCGTTATTTGCAACAACGCTTCGTACCGGGTGTTGAAGGTGAATATGAATCACTATCACCGTCTGAACGAATTAGAACAACCTGATTCGTATTTTGCGATGGACTTCCCAAACCCGATCGACTTCGCTGCACAGGCTCAAGCTTACGGAATGCAAAGTATTCGAGTCGAAGACCCTGCCGATATCGATTCAGCTGTGAATTCAGCAATAGACTCTGGCAAGCCAGCGGTAATAGACATGATCATCGACGGTGCTCTATAAGAGCGTACTTTCAGAATTCATCCTAATACGGTCGCGCCGCAGATCCAATTTCCGGCGTGTACGTGGGAATCATGAATCTTAATGAAATGGGATTCGGTTGGTTATCAATTACTCTCACAAGCTATGATACTGGGCCTAAGGTTTGATTCCGATCTGATCAGCATCGCAAACAAAACATCGAAGTCGAGTCTTAAATAGTCCAATCTGATGTGCTCAGAACTTGGAGAAATTATGTGCGACTTATTACTCATCGATCTCTAAGTTGAACTTAGGCCCAGTCGACTACAATCTGTCCTCATGTCTAATACGCTATTGATCCTGTTACCCCCTTCCGAAGGCAAATCATCGGGAGGACATGGGCCTTCGATCGATCTTCCATCTCTATCATTCGATCAACTCAACCCAACCCGGCTGTTGATGATGAAGGCGCTCGTTCAGCTTAGTGGTAAGCCTCAGGTAGCTCAAAAGATGCTGGGAGTGAAAGGAAGCGCCCTTGAAAAAGCACGTACAGATAATGCGGCCGTTTCGAGCTCTCCAACGGCTTTGGCGATCGAACGCTACACCGGAGTGATGTACGACTCTATCAACCACGTATCTCTCGACGATTCTGCGAAAAAAGTATTCGGGGAAAGTACAATCATCATGTCGGGACTTTTCGGGGTGCTTCGACCATTTGATTTTATTCCGGCATATAAGTTGAAAATGGGTGCAAAACTTCGACGCAATAAGGCTTGTTCGACGATTTGGCAACCACTTGTCACCAAGGTTTTAACTCCGATTGCTGAAGACCGTGTCGTTTGGGATTTGCTGCCGAGAGAACACATGGCAGCCTGGGAACCTTCAAAAGTAAAGATTCGGAATCGGTTCACGGTTAAGTTTCTGGAAGCGAATGTGGATGGGCAACTTCGGACGGTTAATCACTGGTCGAAATTACTGAAAGGAGCGCTTATTCGCCATCTCGTATCGAACCCCGAAGCAGCTGGGTCAACTGAGTTGGCACCTGAACTTCTAGCTAATTTTTCGCACCCTGAAGGTTACGAATATCGCCCAGATATATCAACCGAAATCGAAGGTGTAACTGAGATTACCTTCGTGAAAAACACTATTAGTCAGTGAGTTCAAGTCCTCAACCGTCAGTAACCTAACTAGAGTGAGATGTCGTCGGATAAGCTCTGAAACCTCACTGCATCACAATTATCTTCCAAATGACCTAGTTCGCCGGGTCGATTTATATCAGGCTCTATCTAACTTTTTATGAGTAAAATCCGCACGTACAGGCAATTACGCGCAGAGTCGGCTTTGGTGGCGCTGTGGTCAGATAATCTGAAACAGAGATATCAAAAGAACTTCATCACCCAAGATGAACTGAACAAAAAACTCGATGCGGTTTAAGACTTCAAATTCGTTTACATATTGAGCGAGTGGGCGTTTCAGGCAATGATCGAACCAGTTCAGAAGTAGTATCGTTGAGTTTAATACATCTCCATCGAACGACAACAAATCATAATTTCGTTCTGCATAATTCATCACTTCGACTTTCACACGCCTGCACCATTCATCTTCAGTAATTCAAAACCTTAAATTCAAAGACCCAGCACTTGGCTGGGTCCTTGTTGGGATTCTATGTTGGTCGGGGTGGCAGGGATCGAACCTGCGACCCCTCGCTCCCAAAGCGAGTGCGCTACCGCTGCGCCACACCCCGACAAAGTCGTTTATTCCGATATCGAAACAAAGCAACCTGACTATTGTATGACCGTAAACGCTAATTCACATAACCCAATTGGACGAATTATCGACAAACTTTGAAAATCTCTTGGTTCATTCACGGCAATCAGCGTAAGTGAGCGACGACTAACTAAAAGTTAAACTTTTGACATATTGGGCAATTTGTCAAATATTTTGGGGTCAGAAGTATAGGAATTGGGCGTGTGAAGTGCGAGCGTTAATAGTAAGAACGGCGGTTAAGCCATTTCTTACTTATATATTCAAAAAGATTACTAGATAAAGCGCGGATCCTATTCACGGGACTGCGACGGAGTTCTAGCTACGGCAACCCTACGAATGCTCCACCGACAGCGCACTACTAAAGTAGTCGATGGATCCGCAACAAACTCACACCCGGTCCGACGTTTAAGGCGAGGTCACCCCTTAGGCGTACTTCGTAACAGCCAGTACCGACGTTACTGGGCAGCCGGCTTTGCATCTTTCACCGGCTTCAACATGCAAATGTTGATTCGTGGTTGGATGATGTACGAGCTCACTCAATCGCCTTTTATGGTGACGATGGTTACAGCGGCAATGATGATGCCGATGTTGTTCCTTTCACTCGTAGGTGGTGCGCTAGCCGACCGATTCGATCGCAAAAAGATCACTATGATTTCCGATGTCATCATGCTAGGAAGTTTCGCCGTTTTGTTCGGTGTTTCGGCGGCAGGTATCATGGCACCATGGCACATTCTTGCTGTTTCCGTTGTCAACGGAATCGCTTTCTCGATGGCAGTTTCCTCAAGACAGGCGTTAATCTCTGGGCTAGTTCATCGAGAGCAAATGCGAACGGCTGTGGGGCTTTCGGCTACCACTTACAACTCGGCGCAGATAATTGGCCCGGCTATAGGCGGTGCAATGCTGCCGTTGCTAGGTGCCACTTGGGCGTTGGGTGTTAGCACAATCGTCGTGATACCTGCGATTCTTCTCTACATCTCCCTTAAACCAGTTGAGCACTCAAGCGTGAACGACGCGAAGGGCTCTATCATCGAAAACGTAAAGGCAGGGCTTGCCTATTCATTCCAGAATTCGACCATACGCTTCTTGATGCTCGGTGCGATGGTGATGATTCTTACTGTTGGTCCTTTCCAATCGCTTATGCCAGTTTTTGCCGAAGATGTGCTTGGAGTGGGTGCTGGCGGTCTTGGAGTACTGATGCTTGCAGCTGGATTCGGAGCGTTGGCGGGATCGATCAGCGTTGTCGCTATCGGAGAATCCGTTGCTCACCAGAAGCTTGAATTATTGTTCGGTCTGCTTGCAGCCGCATCTCTAACTGCGTTCGCTCTGTCGCCTTTCTTTGCGCTTTCGATTCTCTTAGTAATGATTACCGCATTCGCAACGACCGGTTTCATGGTTGTGAACATGACAGTTGTTCAAATCATGACTCCCGACCACATGCGCGGTCGAGTCGTGAGCGTACGGTTCCTCGTTATCGGTCTTATGCCGTTTGGTGCTTTGTCGATGGGCGGTGCTGCCGAATCACTGGGTGCGCCGACTGCTGTAGCGATCATCGCGGGTATTGGTGCGGTGGGATTCGCTCTGGTGCAGATCGCATCACGCATATTCTCCGGTTCAGACTCTCAGTGAACTCCCAGCAATTCGTAACCTAACCGTAAGCACGGCAGAATAAAACTATTGTGTACCGAGCAACTGGTGCCGGGTCAATGCCCGTATCGGGCGCCTGTTTCTCGTAACAAACGGGCGATCGATTTCCGAAACGCCGCATTACCTGCATCGTTCAATTCACTCACTACAGAGGAGTATCAAATGATCGTTTCAAATCTTGCTCACGTTGCCAAGGCGACGTTCACGTTAAATCCGATCAGCATGGCGAATAGCTCGACTGTCTGCAGTGCGGAGCCACGACCGATGTTCTCAATCGAATCGAATTCAGTGTGCGTCCTGAAATAGGCTGGTCGCCAATTTGTGATCGACACCACCCCGGCGCGAATTCGACTGTCGTGAACCAGGATGTCGAGATACTATCTCTGCCTACGATGAGAATTATTGGAATCTGAATCACTGGGCAATCTCGATTGAAAATCAAATCCGTTAGAGCAGTTTACCCGAACTACAAATACACGGTTCCCTCGTGGCGTACTCACCTTTGGCAAATTGTGGTCCGTATCGAAACAACCACTGGCCAAATCGGTTGGGGCTACGGCGGTGGCGGGAAAGCAGCGGTCGAGATAGTGAACGGCCACTTTGCCGAGATTCTAATGGGAAAATCGTTTGATTCGATTTCCGATATTTCAGATCTTTGGGATTTTCTCTACACCGCATCGATTCCCTACGGTCGTAAAGGGGTAGCGATCATGGCACTCAGCGGTGTCGATCTTGCTTTGTTCGACGCTCTCGGTAAAGCAGAAATGAAGCCGGTTGCCAATCTGCTCAACGGCTCAACGAAGGATAGAATGCGTTGCTACGCGACCGGGCCTGACACCGATTACTACGCTGGGCTCGGTTTCACAGCACAAAAATTCCCATTCCAGTGGCAGGGCGATGAGTCGGAAGCAGCTGGCGTTGCGATTGCAGAAAAAGCCCGTTCAGTTCTTGGCAAAGATGCTGAAGTTATGTTCGACGTTTACATGACTTGGGATTCCGAGATTACATTACGAATGCATGAAGCTCTCAAGCACGTCGGCATTCACTGGTACGAAGACATTCTCACTCCGGACGATCTCGAAGAACTTGGCGACCTACGTACTAAGATTCGTCCAGTGAATATGGCAGGTGGCGAACATGAATTCACGGCTCACGGTTTCGTCGATATTGCGAGAACCAATGCGTATGACATCTGGCAGCCAGACATCACGTGGTGCGGCGGCATAACAGCTGGGCTACGGATTATGGATTTGGCAAAGTTAAACAATACTGAAGTCGTGCCACATCGAGGTGCCGAGCCGTGGGGCCTACATCTTATCGCCGCAACTGAATGCGCAGACTTCGCTGAAATACTTCCAGGAGTTCGTGGAGGAGACAGTGATGATCTCTGGATCGGAGCACCTGAAGCCGATGATGGCTATATTCGAATCAAAGATGAACCGGGATTTGCGGTAAAGCTGAATGAGGATTTGTTGTAACTACGAGTTCGCCTAGCAGCCCGCGGCGGTCATTTTCGATCTGTTCGGTACGCTTATTGCCCACTACCACTATCTAGACGTGATCGACAACATGGCAGCTACCGCAGGAGCCGAAGCAACAGAATTTCGAATGTTATGGCACACACAGTACGTCGATCGATTAACCGGTGTGCACGCAACCGAGTCGGCGAACGTTCAATGGGTCTACGACAAGCTCGATGTAGCGATAGATGACCACGGAATAGAACAGTCGAATCAGATTTATTTAGATTTCGCCAAACCGTTTTTGATGACGCTAGGAGATAGCGGAGTAGAAACGCTAACAAACCTTAAAGAACGTGGACTCAAGATTGGATCACTCTCCGACTACGGACCCTGGGTGCCTCACAATTGGAGAACTTCGCCGTTTGCAGATTTGATCGACTTGCCTGTCTATTCAAGTAAGTCGGGTATGAAAAACCCAAACCATAAGCTTTAGCAAAACGCTGCACGCGGCCTAGAGGTTCAGCCCAGTGAGTGTGCTTATGTTGCCGACGGGAACGACGAGGAGTTAGTCGTCGCAGTTCGGCTTGAAATACGTGCCATACGAATTACACCTAGGAACGCACACGTTTAGGCTCCGGACGCCGACTTTTCTAACCAATGGAATGGCGAGTCGGTCGACGACCTGAGCGAACTTATCGGATTATTGGCGTAAGTCTGGTCTACTTGAGAGCCCGAGCAATACGTTCGCAGGCCTGCATGTAGATCGTGGCGTCGACGTTGATCGACAGATACTGTACGCCGAGATCAATGAGCCACTTACCCATCTCGACGTCCTTGGCGTAGGAGCCGATCACCCGGCCCTGCGCCCGAGCCTTTGCTGCAGCCTCTTTGAGGGCATCTTCAACAATCTTCGAACGAACGTCGCCGGGAACACCGAGTGACTGCGAGATGTCGTATGGACCGAGAAAGAGAACATCGATTCCATCAACGGTCATGATCTCCTCAAGGTTGTTCAGACCCTTTTGCCCTTCGATGTGAACCACCGTCATCGTTTCTTCGTTCTGGCGCGCAGGGTGGTCAACTGCATCGTCTTTGTAGTAGTTTCCAGCTCGGGTGAACACAGAAACGCCACGCTCGCCCATAGGTGCGTACTTGGCAGCGTGAACGACTTTCTCAGCATCGGACTTCTGGTTGATCTGCGGGACCTGAACTCCGTCGGCTCCGATGTCGAGTGCTCGCAAAATTGGCCATTCTTCGTTGCCACCAACTCGAACGATTGGCGCAACACCTGTTCCCTGTGCGGCAAGAACGAGATCGGCGACTTTCTCCATCGAAAGCGGACCGTGCTCAGTGTCGAGAATGCAGAAATCCATTCCGGCGTAACCGAGAGTGTCGATCATCGTTGCGGATGGAACGATAGTGAACGGTCCGACTACAACTTCGCCTGCCTGTAGCTTCTTCTTTAGTTCGCCGCGAATGGACTTTTTCATTTTCTCTTCTTCGTTTCTGGTGCCGGGATCTAAACGGTTGATCGATTCCGACATATAAAAATTTCCTGAACGGCACAAAGTTTACCGTGAGTTTTGAAGAATCGGGAGTTGAGTATCGATTGGTCGGGCGATGTCATGCCGACCGGCGTTTTCCAGTATTTGGAAAACGTGGACATATAAGTGCCAAATATTTGTCACTTAGCCGGTATCCTTCTTCGATGCCAAATTCCGGATCAAAATCTCGAATAGTGTTTTTAGGGACGGGTACTTCTGAGGGAGTACCGAGGGTTTCGTGTCTGACAAATCCCGATAGCGACTGCCCTGTTTGCCCGGATGCGATGAAGCCGGGATCGCCCAACCGACGGCGTAATACGTCGCTCTTGATTCAGCGCGAAATGCCAGATGGCCGAACGTCGAACATCGTC
>ENA-OREN01004178-OREN01004178.1-marine-metagenome-genome-assembly--contig:-NODE-4178-length-12806-cov-2.765653_pt1 | contig 12806 bp, 8 predicted proteins | sample MGYA00248624_ERZ508555 | MGnify/ENA primary metagenome ERZ508555 (study PRJEB26222, sample SAMN06267773) | marine metagenome | isolation source: Saanich Inlet, British Columbia, Canada | place...
TCGATAGGAGTGGAAGGCCCGGCTTCCTTTACGACGTTACCGAATCCGTCCATCATCGATTTGATGCGACCACGGAACATGCCGGCTACTACGTTATCGCCCGTTCGAACAGTTCCCGATCGAACCAGAACCGAGGCAACTGCACCTCGTGTTCGATCCATGTGAGATTCAATAACTACGCCAATTCCCGGCCGTTCAGGGTTAGCTTTTAGCTCCTGAATTTCGGCTACAAGCAAAAGCGATTCCAGAAGATCGTCGATTCCATCGCCCTTCAAGGCTGAAACTGGAACGGCTACGGTGTCACCACCGTACGACTCAACAATGATCTCGTGCTCTGCCAACTGTGCGTTAGCTCGGTCGAGATCAGCACCCGGAGAGTCCATCTTGTTGATCGCTACGATGATCGGAACATTGGCTGCTTTTGCGTGATCGATAGCCTCAAGGGTTTGGGGCATCACACCGTCATCGGCTGCGATAACAAGCACGGCGATGTCGGTTGCTTGCGCTCCACTGGCCCGCATTTGAGTAAATGCTGCGTGACCCGGAGTGTCGATGAACGTCAGCTGCTGACCGTTCCTGTCGACTTGGTAAGCACCGATGCTCTGTGTAATTCCACCAGCCTCAGTATCAACAACCTTTGCGCCTCGAATAGCGTCAAGAAGTGTTGTCTTGCCGTGGTCAACGTGACCCAGAACGGTGATCACTGGAGGACGTGTGACTGAGTTTTCGTCAGTCAGTTCTTCGTCTGTTCCAACCTTTACGGCTGCGGAACTTTCTTCACGGTCTTTTGGCTTGAGTACACCAATTTCGAATGATGCAGCGACCTTGGCAGCAATTTCAAATTCAACTGTCTCGTTGACGGTTGCCATGACACCCAAACGCATTAGCGCCTTGATGGTGTCGACGTTGGTCATTTCAAGAATTTCGGCAAGTTCACCGACGGTTGCCTGAGCAGGAAGTGCTACTGGTGAGCGAGGAGTCTTGTCTTCGACAACGACGCGCTGTCCTCCGGGTCCACCAGGACCGTCTGAACGATTGCGCCTATTTCCTCGGCCTCTTGGGCCACCTCGTTGTCCGCGACGTTGTGCCATGTACCAGTTAGTTCCCTTGTTAGATCTATTGCTCGGCCAAGTGTGAGGCAATTGCCTCGTCGAGTAATTTCACTGTCGTATCGTCTAAATTTGCTCTTAGTGCGCTTCTAAGCTTACCTCTACCCAACGCATCAATACCGGCGCTTGGATCACTCATATCCAAGTGGACGGTATCGTCACACACATACGCTCCTCGACCGTTCATTCGTCCGGTCTTATCGAACTTGATTTGCCTCTCAGGTGTTCGAACAATCCTGAGAAGTTCATTTTGTTGCCGCTTTTCTCGGCAAACAACGCAGGTGCGGATTGGGATGCGCCCATCTTTGTGACTCATCTCACCGCTCCCTGCGCTACTAATAACTAACGGCGACGTCGGTTCCGTGCGCTACTTCCGCCTCGTCGACCGCCACGTCGACCAGCATCAGTTTCACGGAATCCTGCGATATCTTCAGCGAACCGGATACCGCCAGTGTCTTTCTTAGCTGAATCGGAACTTGATCCGCCATCAACCTGCCATAGGTCGTCAGACGAAACGTCGAGCGTCTCGGCTTCTGCGGCAGCTTTGCGTTCTTGTTCTTCACGCTCAAGCGCTGCAAGTTCTTCTTCCAGCGCAAGCAATTCAGCATCGGCAGCAGCTTTGGCTGCTTCGTCGTCAACTTCAGGCTCAGCAGGTGCTGTTTCAGTTGCCACTTCAGCGGCCGGAGCTGCTGGCGTTTCTGCAGTTTCAGCAGCCGGAGCAGTCGCAGTTTCTGGAGCAGCAACTTCAGCGGCCGGAGCTGCTGTTTCTGCTGCTGCTACAGGAGCTTCAGTAGCAACTTCGGCTGCGGCTTCACCTTCAGCAGGTGCTGCGACAGCGTCGGCAGTTTCAACTACTTCAGGAGTCTCAGGCTCTTCTTCGACAACAGCGCTAGTGCCCTGAATATCGATTCGCCAGTTAGTGAGCTTTGCAGCTAGGCGTGCGTTCTGACCTTCACGACCAATTGCCAGCGAAAGCTGACGGTCGGGAACCAGAACGGTTGCGGATTCCTCCTCCTCGTTGAGGTCGACACGGTCGGCGACAGCGGGACTGAGGGAGTTTGAAATGAACTTGACGGGGTCTTCGTCCCATTCGATAACGTCGATCTTCTCACCGAGGAGTTCGTTTACGACGTTCTGGATGCGAATTCCACGCAGACCAACACAGGCACCGACAGCGTCGACACCTTCTTGGTTCGATGAAACAGCGACCTTTGATCGTGCGCCAGGCTCTCGTGCGATTGCCTTGATTTCGATCACGCCGCTGAAGATCTCAGGCACTTCGACTTCAAATAGTCGACGTAGGAGATCGGGGTGTGTTCGGGAAACAACAATTTCAGGTCCGCGAATTGTTCGCCCAACCTGAACTACAAAGAACTTTAGTTGCTGACCCGGGCGGTATCGCTCGAACGGCGACTGTTCAGCCGGTGGCATTACTGCTTCGGCTTTACCGAGGTCGACAGTTACCCAACGTGATTCAACTCGCTGAATAGTTGCGGTGAGTACTTCACCCTCTTTGTCGATGAATTCTTCAAATACGATGTCGCGCTCAGCTTCACGAAGTCGTTGCATAACGACCTGTTTAGCAGTTTGAGCAGCGATTCGGCCGGGGTTGTACTCGAGCTGACCGGTTTCGATGATGTCGCCAACAATGGCGCCTTCTTGGAGCTCTTGTGCGTCGTCGGCCGTAAGTTCCATGAGTGGATCTTCGACTTCTTCGACAACGTGTCGAACCGTTCGGACGACAACATCACCGTCGTCCGGGTCCATATCTACGATCACATCCTGCCCTTGAGCAGCGGGATCGCGCTTATACGCAGCCGCCAGCGCAGCCTCGATAGCTTTCACTACGATTGGCTGCGGCAGATTACGTTCTGCAGCAAGTTGGGTAACCGCTATTAGCAGATCACTCTTCAACGATTTCTCCGGTTCACACTATTGCCAGACACAAAAAAAGCGGGCGGCGCCCACTTCTCAACGTCAAGCTCTTGAAATATCTGAGCCCTACCTAGTTAACTTTACCACGTTTACTGATCTATTACCTGTTCGGTTCAGTACGGATTTTTGTGAATAGCCATTACTGACCATTCAGATGATTTGAGATTACGGAGATACGCCATTCATTCGCAGACCACCCAATTCAATAATCAGTAAGCGGATTTAACAACCAACATTGTCATTCTGAACTTGATTCAGAATTTCGTGCTGTAGATCGAGTGTCCGACGCAGGTGTTGTTGACCAACGGCGTTAGATTTAGCCAGTTGAAAGCGATTCTGAATCAAGTTCAGAATGACATGGTCGCTAAAAAACGGCCTGATCAAGAGGCGCTACTTCTATCCGAGCAGTTTCTTCACGGCTTCAACAACGTTGTCTTCAGCAACGATTTCAGCGTCTTTGCTGATGCGTGCTTTAACTTCGGCTCCACCACTTTGAAGGCTGCGTGAACTGATCACGACTCGAGCTGGGATTCCCAATAAATCGGCGTCTTTGAACTTCACGCCGGGAGGTGCGTCACGGTCGTCAAACAGCACATCGTATCCAGCGTCTTGTAATGCTGAGTAGAGCTGTTCAGCCTTGCCCGAAATATCGGCGTCATCCAGCCCCAAACCTGCCAGATACACGTCATACGGAGCAATTGCCTGCGGAAGAATCATCCCGAAATCATCGTGATGCGATTCCACTGCTGCAGCTAACATCCTGCCGACGCCAATTCCGTAGCAGCCCATCAAAATTTCGTTATGTTCACCATCTTCATGGGTGTAGTCGGCGCCCATTTTTGACGAGTAGACATTTCCGAGCTTGAACACGTGGCCAATTTCAATTCCACGCTTGGAAACGAGCTTGCCTTTGCCATCGGGCGAAAGGTAGCCCTTCTTAGCTTCTGCGATATCGCCAAGAATGTCAGCTTTGAAATCTCGTTCAAGGTTTACATTCCGAAGGTGGAAGCCTTCTTTATTGGCTCCTGCAAGATAGTTCGATCCCATAGTGATCGAATCGTCCACAACGCTCTTCATACCTTCGAGTCCAACAGCTGAAGCCGATCCAGAAACTAATCCGGCAGCCTTCACTTCCTCAGGTGTTGCAAGGCGTGGTTCTGCGCCACCAAGCAGGTTTCGTAGCTTGGTTTCGTTAACGTCGTAGTCGCCTCGAATTGTGACAACTACTATTTCGCCATCGACGCTGTAGAAAACGGCTTTGGCGGTTTTAGATTTCGATACACCTTCGGCTTTCGCAAGCTCATCGATGGTCTTGATGCCAGGAGTAGCGAATTCTTCGACTTCTCCCAGATCGCCAATCGGGAAGGCTTTCTTTATGAACGATGCCTTTTCGACGTTGGCTGCGTAATCGCTTTCGTTCGACATCAGAATCGTGTCTTCACCGCTATCGGTAAGCAGCACGAATTCGTTCGAGTCTTTACCGCCGATCCCGCCTGAGTCGGCGTCGACCATCACTACTTCCAGACCACAGCGTTTGAATATTCGCTTGTAGGCAGCGACCATTGCCTGGAAGCTTTTGTCCATGCCTTCTTCGTCCGCATCGAACGAGTAGGCGTCTTTCATCTCGAATTCACGAACTCGTAGAAGACCGCCACGGGGTCGAGTTTCATCACGGAATTTCGTTTGAATCTGGTAAATGGTGAACGGCAAATCACGGTAGCTGGTCACGCCAGATCGAGCCATTGCAGTGGCTGTTTCTTCGTGGGTAGGAGCTATGACCATGTCGCGCTCACGGCGGTCTTCAAAGCTTGCCAGCGGTGGGACGAATGTATCCGCCCTGCCCGATTCTTCCCACAGGCTGCGAGGCTGAACGACAGGCATGTTGATTTCTTGCCCGCCAGCTCGATCCATCTCTTCTCGGATGATGTTTCGGATTTTCGTGATTGAGCGATTGCCCAGAGGCTGAAGGCTAAATATTCCTGCTGCGATCTGCTGGATGAATCCAGCCCGAGTTAGCAGCTGGTGGCTGATGGTTTCGGCATCGCCGGGTGCTTGCCTGAGGGTTTTTCCGAATAGTTGGGAGCTTCGCATTTGTAGTTCGTTCTTCGAGCTTGTTGTGCGCCGAGCCCGTTGCTGCGGTCGCATTGATTTGATCAACAGTGAATGCTGTCGAAATAACAAGCGTTCAGACTACAGCGGTAACGCACGTGTGTAACGCTAGAGGCGTACTTCTTATTGGTTATCAGGGTTCTGTAATTACTGCGAAGGTATCGGGATTGCTTTTCGGCATATAAAACAACTACCATCCCGCATATCCGCTTCAAGCGGTTTGAACATTTTTACATTTCTGCAACAGGGGGCTGGAAATTGACTTTGACTGAAATATTGCTTGCAATTCATATTGTTGGCGCAGTGTTTTGGGTTGGCGGCAACTTCGCACTAAACATTTTTGCGTGGCGAGTTGAAAAATCTGGAAATCAAGAACAGGCTCTTACAGTTTTGGAACTGGGAGAGTGGATTGGCTTCCGAGTGTTCATGCCGATTTCGCTAATCGTTATAGCCGCAGGTGCGTGGCTCGTTACTGAAGCGGGTTGGGGATACGACGCTCTGTTTGTTCAACTTGGGCTTACAGGCTTCGTTCTTACTTTCTTCGGTGGTGCACTACTAATAGCTCCGTCCATAAAGAAAGCTCTCGCTGCTGTCAGGGAGCACGGTGTGGATTCTGGAGAGGCGAAATCAGCACTTGGCCGGCTGAATCTCATCTCTAGGCTCGATCTTCTACTTTTGTTTCTAGTTGTGCTGAACATGGTTTTGAAGCCAGGGCTCTAAGCTTTCGGGTTCTCTCGAACCGCTTCATTCGTACGCAATAAAAGGCGCCTACTTCTTCGGAAATGGGCGCTTTTTTATTTTTGGGATTTCACCGAAGCTTCATCGCACATGCAAGGCAAACACTCTCGATCTCTCAGGAAATGTGCCTCTGGCACCAGAAAACGTGCCGCTGGTACTCACAGCAAACTCTAAGGCTGTTGTAACCGTTTTGTAATGTTGCGCATCCAATAATTAGATCGCAGAAAACAAACACCAGTTATCCCTATCGCTATTTCAGGGATTAATAAAAACGGAGGACAGTTATATGGCAATGAAAAAGTTCATAGCAGGTGCGGTAGCTGCCTCTGCGGTTGCTGCGATTTTGCTGAATGCACGAAAGAGTGCATAAGCGTGCGTAAAGCCACCTGACCTTTGGCTTGCTAGCACCTCCGAAAGCATGGCCCGGGCGCAAAGCTCGGGCCTTTGCTTTTGCGTTAGTCGCGGGTTTAGCTCCGGGCATCACTGACGTGACTTGGTCGCCGCGGCAATCTACCCATCCTCTAACTCCTTCCCGAAGGAAGGAGGACTGGTTGTTCATATTGACCAATAGCAACTTGAGCAGCTTGAAACAAGTTCTCCCCCGGATAGGGGGAGTTAGAGGGGGAGACTGCAGCGTAAGCCGAGTCGTTCGACGACGAGCGCGACTAACGCCAGATTGCCGCTGCGACCAAGTCACGTCAGTGACGCCCGGAGCTAAACGAGATTGCAGCTCGGAGTTGAGTTACGTGAGTAACGATCGCGACTAACGCCATAAGCTATTGCTTTTTAGAACAGATGTTCTATTATTGGTCTTCCAGTCGATATTTGCTTCTCAAACACGAGAACTGCAAACAGTCCAAAAGTTGGGTCGACTGTTGAATTTGGCGGACTAAGCCCCGTCTCGCTTGCAGCGCTAAGCCCTGCTTATCAGGCTGGCGTTGATTGATTTTCAGGTCGGGTTTACGGCCTTCACCCTCCATCACGTAACGCGCCATCTATGAGACGAGCCATAACCAAAATCAAAGCACCAGTTCCGACTGTGAATTCCCAACCCACAGCACCTCGAAACGCCATCACCCAGAAGCCCCAGTCGTCAACCAAACCAGCAACACGCGATCTCTCAGAAAGCGCATCCAAGATGCTTGCGTGTTTGCGGATTCCTAATTTCCCGTGGCAGGTTGAGATCATGCGAAAGCCAGAACTTCACGATCGATCAGCGATCGTGGCTGGCAAGGCGCTAGATCTTGCTGAAGAGCTAACTGCAGCAGTTGGCACATCGGGTACAGCAGCATCGAAAGCCGCAGCAAAAAATTCGCTTTCTGCCCGGGTCGTTCTCGCAGCATCGCCGGACCTAACCGACGTGATGCCGGGAATGCCTCTCACAGAAGCAACGTCACGCCATCGGGGCGTGTTGATCATCGAAGCCGACACTCCGCTCTACGCCCTAGTCTTCGATGAAATCATCGAGAATCTGGAACAGCTCGTACCCGATATCGAGGCAGCGGCTCCGGGTCTTGCTTACGTGGGTATCTGGGGACTCGAAAGTCTCTACGGAGATGACGCACACGTCGTGCGACTACTTGCAGGTGCTGTCGATGGTTTCGACCTGCGTATCGGCGTTGGCGATAACAAGTGGCTGGCGTACGCAGCATCGCTACTGAGCCGGGTCAACAGCGGTCGAAAAGTAACGGGCGAACCGGGTCGATTCCTCGACCAGTTCCCGGTCGATTCACTCCCAGTCCCCTACTCACTCGTTAAAAGGCTCCATGCTTTTGGGCTAACGACGATGGGCCACATTGCCGATATTCCACGAGGACCTATGGAGGCGCAGTTCGGGCAAGCAGGGGGAACGGCGTGGGATTTGGCGAACGGTATCGATAACCGTCCGCTAATGCCAAAGCGAAGCGTTCTTGGTGTTTCAGAGCATCTCGATTTTCCAGACCCCACAGTGAGCATGGCAACTATCGTTCCAGCTATCGAAAGCTTGCTTGGTCGGGCATACGGACGATCCCAACTTTCACGACGTTTTGCCCGGCAGGCAAATCTCCAGTCGCAAGTTTTCCAGCATGCTCCGTGGACCATGCGAGTTTCGTTTAAAGATCCAGCGGGAAACAAAAACCAGGCGCTGTTTGCGATCAAGTCGAAGCTCGACATGGCCGAAATTCCGGGGCCTCTCGAAGATATGCGAATAACGCTTTCGGGCATCACTGGCGAGGCGGGTCGGCAGGAATCGATGTGGAAAGAGGTTAAACGAGATACCGATCTACAGGAGACGATTAGCCAGCTTCGATCGCGCTTGCGAGTAGCACCGCCGATCTACCAAGTGCGAGAGCTAGAACCGTGGTCGAGAATTCCTGAACGCAGGTACGCGCTGGTCCAACTAAGCAGTGGTGGTGGTGGTGAAGAAGAGGAGACAGCAAAAGTTGGCTAAGACCGGTTCTCCCCCGGACAGGGGGAGTTAAAGGGGGAGACTGCGCTGCGAAGCCGAGTCGTTCGACGACGAGCGCGACTAAGAAAAAAACATGCCTACACCAAGCACCACACATTCAGGCGGCATCAAGCCGCTAAACGCCCCACGGGTCGTTCATGTCCGAACTGATTCGAACGGCAATCCGACTTCGATACAAGCTCCACCAGCTATCGACTCGCCGCGTGCTCGACGCACCGCCAACAGACGCCGAACCAACCCACGCTCTTCAAGAGCGAGGGAACAGAGCAAACCTCAGCGCACTTTGCTTTCCGACGGAAAGTGGATGAAGGTCGCAGAAATTGAGAACCTGTGGAAGGTGAACGACGAGTGGTGGCGAGGACCAGAAGAAGAAATCGCCAGGCTCTACTACGTGCTACGACTCGAAAGTGGACAGCAGATAACCGTCTACCTCGATCTAATCGCTAACAGCTGGTTCCGACAGGCCGGATAACAACTGCTAAAGCGCAATTACCAGACCAGCACTTCATCCAAGTGAGGCTTGATCTTAGCGAAGGTCCGGCTGACACTATCGACTGTCGTATCGAACGAGTGCATCCCATTTACCCGAGCGACTTCTGCACCTTCATCAAGCAACTGCTGATAAGCGTTTGATTCAATATCAAAAGCACGATTATTTTCTAATCGCAGAAATCTATCGACAGCAACTTCCGCATCAGCCGTTAGGTGGATCGAAACATCGGGCTTGACCAGCGTTTCAGCAAGATCTCTAAACCAAGGGCGGTTGTGTATCGCATCTTTCACGATCGTTGCCAATTCAGGAGCTCTAATCAAAAGAGCACCGATGGAAGACAAAAGATAGCGATCGGCAACAACAATTTTGCCCTGCTCTAGCGCGGGAAGAATAATGTTGTGGCTAGTGTGTAATTTATCGGCCATATAGGCGACTTCATATGCCAGAGGGTCGATTTCAGAACGACGATTCTGCCTATGAAAAACCTGAAACATTGAAGATCGTTTAAGGCGATCAGACGGCAGTTTTACACGAAGTACATCGTAGCCATCAGATTCAAGCTCACGGCACATCTTGCGTACGATCGTGCTAGCACCGCAACCGTTCATCCCTTCAACGGCAATGAATCGGCCAGACGTATCGTGGCTGACTAACTGAAATGGGTCGCTTTCAGCGGTCTTAGCATCCTGATGGTTGGTCAATCGAGCTCCAAAGAAATCTACGAAAATTCCGAGACGAGGTACAGATACAGGGCTAGATGAGTGTTGCTAAAAAGCCTGCACATCCATGCCCACACAACACGCACTAGCGAATCTATACCGGTGCACAACCGACACTACATAGAAATTAAATACGGCGTATCACTAAAAAACATCTTTGTTGAGCTCAATTACAGCTTTCATAGGGCGCGAACCGCTTCTACGCCCTAGCGCCCAATCGACACAGCTTTCGATGAACGGAACAGCTTTATCAATCTCAACAACATCAGTTATCAAGCTTTTGAACGGCTGAGGGTTTCCTGATAGCAGTTCAATACTGGCTTGCAAATCTGTCAATGAGATTCCTCGCTGGCCAGACATTTTCACAGACTTCCCCGTGGATAAAACAAACTCTTGAAATGCTCCTGCGTTCGGAACACCACTGTTGTTACGACGTTGAAGTTCTGAAAGATTCACATCGCCCCCAGGCAAAGAAATAACCGATGGATTCGAAGCAGAGACGAAATTGATCAACCCGCCCGGCTTGAGATAGGCCAGAGCATCTAGCGCTGACTGCTCGACAGCTTCAGCAGAGGTACAAACAACTACCGCTTCCGGGCCAATACCGCCAAGATTTCCAACAACAGTGTCGGCAACCGAACTCGTTCTAGAAATCACATCGGAAGTTTCAAAATAGCCATGGTCTACAGCCCAACGATACCGAGGTGATGAGCCATGAATCATCAATACCGAACGGTAACCGGAAAGTCGAAAAACAATCGAATTAATCAGCGCAACAGGACCGTCACCAACTACAACTGCACGCCGTACTCCCAGCGAATCCCTTACGGTGCTGGCGAGCCTCGCTGAATATATAGCGGTGGCAACAGGCACGATCATAGTGCCGATAGGCTTCAGCATTCGATGCGAAATTCGATGAATTAGCCATGGAACCGATTCGGCATCTTGAATCAGCACTCGACTCTGAAGCAAGCCGTCGTAACTAAGCCCCAATATTTCGTCAGGGTTAACCGGGTTTACGGGATTGAATACAACAGCATCACCCTGCTTCCAGCTGCTAACTGATTCACCTACCGCAACAACTATTCCAACTCCCTCGTGGCCCAATATATTCGCAACGGCATCTTGCCCTCTGCGATACACCTGAATATCAGTCCCGCACAGCCCTACGAATCTGGGAGCGACTACCACGTCGTGAGGTCCGCATTCTGGCGTGATGGTTGTCGATAAATCAGCGCCCGAATATCGATTACGAGTCAGCGCTAAATGTTTTTTGGCTCTTGCAGGTGAAATTTGCGGAATCTCCAACTACCACCGTGAATTTACTCACAGCGGTTTTAGCACCAGCAACACATCTTCACGTGATTACATTTACGCATTTTGTAAATAATCAGCCCAGCATATCATTTGCAGAGCAAAGATTTATAGCGAAGATTTACTCTCGATTAGCCGAATATTCCTATATAGCATTTCACAATTCAAAATATCGATTTACGGCAAATTACTCGCAGTACAGACTGCCGTGACATACGACATTAACGTTGGGAGATCATGAGCCAGTAAGGCATCCTGTGCAGTCCTAGCCTCGCGCACGTGGGCAACGCACGCGCTGGCGAGAAAACCTTGCATACGCAAGCACGACACTGAGCGAGTAGAAATGGCTCGATGGACAAGTTCTCAGAAATAGAAAAAGCCCTACCAGCGAAAGAAGTTGTTGGGTCACCCGGTCGAACGTCCGAAACTGCAGGGACTACCGACCCGCGCTACGAAACAAAATCTCGGCGGCGACAAGCAACTTTCAAATCGAAAGAGGCTTCTTCGCCAGATCCAGCGCCAAATCGGACGTCAGATCAAAGCGACAATCCTGCACATGATGGCTGGATCAGTGGTGGGCGTGGCATCACAGGAGTGCTCAACGATGAACACGCCGAACTACTAAAAACACGTGGAACTGAACGCGACCAGCGGCTCGACACTGTCGATTCAGCCACCCGTAACCCTGCCGCAGAGAACGGGCCAACGGCACACTACGCAGAGCTTCATGCTCACAGCAACTACTCGTTCCAAGAGGGAGCATCGGAGACTTGGGATTTACTGCTCACCGCCAAGCAGCTAGGGCTTCACGCCCTCGCTATCACCGATCACGATAACGTCAGCGGCGTTATGGAATTCGCCCAAGCTGCCAAAGAACTTGGTATCAAACCGGTCATCGGCATTGAAATCACTCTGGCTCACGGGGTTGATGAACCAACCGGCACAGAACACGAACCGGCCGAACGCCCGCACATAACCCTTCTCGCAGAAAACACCGCTGGCTACCGAAACATATCGCTACTCACCACGCGTGCGCACATCGATGCCCAAGAGCGTAACGATCCACATCTCGATCCTGCCCTACTCGCTGAACATTCAGAAGGTGTTATTTGCCTGTCGGGCTGTCGACGAGGAGAGATTTCCAAGCTGGCATCAGCTGGTGATATCGATTCAGCCCAGCGTGCCGCCAGCAAGTACATAAAAATCTTTGGGAAAGAAAATTTCTTTCTTGAGTTGCAGCAAAATCTCGTCATGGGCGATGTTCAGCGCAATCGACATATGGCGGCGATCGCTGGCGATTTAGGTGTAGGAATCGTTGCCACCAACAACGCTCACTACCACGTTCGGGATAGGCACCGACTCAACGATTCGCTGGTTGCGATCAAGCACAACAAGTCGCTCGAAGCGAGCCACCGAGAACGTCGACCCAACGATCAGTTCTTTCTGAAATCACCTGAAGAAATGAGTGTTCTTTTCAGCGAGCATCCTGAGGCAATATCGAACACCGTCAAAATTGCCGACAGGTGCCAGTTCGATCTGACTTCCGATGCTATTTACGACTTTCCGTCCTACGAATTCTTACCACCCGGGCACACTGAATCGACGTACCTGAGGAAGATCTGCGATGAAGCAGCGGTGCGGCGGTACGGCAGCCTCACGCCAGAAGTAACAGCTCGACTCGACAAAGAATTCGATCTGCTGGAAAAGCACGGTCTTGTCGGCTTTATGCTGCAGTACTACGACATCATCCGAATCGCCCGTGAGGTGCAAGAAGATCTCGGACTAGTCGAACCGGGACTGCCAATCGAAGAGAATCCACCGGGTCGAGGTCGTGGATCGTCAGTGGCGTTGCTGATCGGTTATCTAACCGGGTTATCGCACATCGACCCGCTCAAATTCGGGCTAAGGCTGGATAGGTTTTTACCCGAAACCACTGATGG
>ENA-OREN01004179-OREN01004179.1-marine-metagenome-genome-assembly--contig:-NODE-4179-length-12804-cov-7.337707_pt1 | contig 12804 bp, 12 predicted proteins | sample MGYA00248624_ERZ508555 | MGnify/ENA primary metagenome ERZ508555 (study PRJEB26222, sample SAMN06267773) | marine metagenome | isolation source: Saanich Inlet, British Columbia, Canada | place...
TGGATTTTCTAAAAGAAAAATTTTATCAAATCGAAACAAAGTGGCCACAGTTTAAAATTTTATTTGAGTCATTAGGAGATTTGGCAAAAATAATACCCTCAGATAAGACAGTTTTAATTTTAGAAAGAGCTTATTTTTATGGTGGGTGGACATTATTCTCTCCTATCTTTCATAAACAAAAAGTTGTGTCTATTGATTGTGTAATTGATAATCAGAATGATAGGTGGGGAGAACAAGAGTCATGGTTAGAAGATGATAGGTGTATTAAATGGAGACCAGATTTTGTTAATAGTATAAGTAATTTGATTGATATTGAATCAGAATCAATTGATTACGTAATTGTGCCAAATGTTCTTCATCATGAAAAAAATCAAGATAGGATGTTTCAAGAATTTACAAGGGTTCTTAAAAAAGATGGAAAATGCCTGATTTTTGAAGGCTTGGTTCGTGAACTTCATCATATGCCAGATGATTACGTTAGATATACACATGAAGGTCTAAAAGTGATGTTCAAAAAAAATGGTTTAAAATTTGATAGTTATAAATTTGGTAGTGGTGTATTCGATGTTATAGCTTATGTTTGGCAGAATGCATTTGAATACCTGCCTGAGGATCTTAGAAAAGAAAAAATGGAATGGTTTTATAATGAGCACTTCTCATATTTGCAGGAAATGGATCAGAAATATCAAGAAAATTTATTGAAACCGGATAAAGCATTCCCTATGAGTTATATAGTTTTGGCACATAAAGATTAGTTGTTGGTATTTAATTTTCTATATGTTTTTTTGTATAAAATTTGTTAGATGTATTTAGGAAAAAGAATATTAGCCGTTGTACCTGCCAGGAGTGGCAGCAAGGGTGTGCGAGACAAAAACATGAAGGTTCTTGGAGGTCTTTCATTAATTGCTAGAGCAGCAGAATGTTTAAATGAGTTAGGCTGGATTGATGCAAAGGTGCTTTCCACTGATTCAAATAAATATGCAGACGAAGGTAAAAAATATGGTTTACAGATTCCTTTTTTACGTCCAGACTCATTGAGTGGTGATAATGCAACGGCAATTGACACAATGGTGCATGCTCTTCAAGAGTCGGAAAAAGTATTCGATACAGAATTTGATATATTACTTATTATTGAGCCGACATCTCCATTTAGAAAGCATAAAGATATAGAAGGCGCATGCAGAAAACTAATCTATAATGATGCAGATTCTGTAGTTTGCGTAAGTCCACTTAATACACAGTACCACCCTGCAAAAGTATTAAATATTAACAATGAAAGGCTGCAGTATTATGAGACCAGAGGCGAGAATATAACAGCTCGTCAACAATTAGAAATTCTCTATGCAAAAAATGGTATTTGCTATGCTCTAACTAGAGATTGCCTGCTTAATAAGAGAGAAATTGTTACAGACAATAGTCTTCCGTTTGTAATTGATCGTCATATTGTAAATATAGATGATCCAATAGATATCAAATGGGCTGAATTTTTGATTAAACATAGAATTATTTCTTAGCTAAATTAATATGAAACCAATAAAAATAACCTCCGTTTTGGTAGATAGAGCAAATTATGGTCGCCTTAAACCGATTCTAGAAATAATGCGCGATGACTCTGATATAGAATTAAACTTAGTCTGTACAGGCACGATGTTGCTTGATAGATTTGGTAGGGCTGTTGAGTTGGTAAAAAATGATGGATTTGATATCTCTGAAGAAATATATATTGAGCTAGAAGGATCAATTCCTAGCACAATGACAAAATCAATTGGTCTTTCAATCATAGAATTATCAAGCGCTTTTCATAAACAGTCTCCAGATTTTGTGCTATTAATTGGTGATCGTAGTGAGGCTCTTGGCGCTGCAATAGCAGCAGTATATCAAAATATCTGTTTAATACATATTCAAGGCGGAGAGGTTACTGGCTCAATTGATGAATCTGCACGTCATGCAATTACAAAGTTAGCGCATTATCACTTTCCATCTACAAAACAAGCGCGTAATAATATTATACAAATGGGTGAGCGCAAGGAAAATACATTTATGTATGGATGTCCAAGTGCAGATGTTATATCTAATGCTAGAAAAAATCTTGATAAGGAGTTATTCAATGTAGGAGTTGGTCCAGATTTGAATTTATCTGATGACTATCTTCTTGTTTTATTTCATCCTGTTACAACAGAATGTGATAGCTCTGAAAAGCAAATGGAGGAACTTCTATACTCTATAAAAGAGTTAAATATACAAACAATATTGATTTGGCCAAATATAGATGCTGGTGCAGATGGAGTGTCGCAAGCCATACGGAGATTTAGAGAAAACAATAGCAAGGTTAAACTACATGCATATAAAAATTTTGAACCAGAAGAGTACATACCATTACTAGATAATACAGTTTGTGCGATTGGTAATTCATCTAGCTTTATTAGGGATGCATCTTTTCTAGGAACGCCAATAGTCCTCATTGGATCAAGGCAAGATGGAAGGGAAAGGTCTGATGCAGTAATAAGAGTAGAGCCAAAAAAATCAGAAATTATACAAAAAGTACAAATACAGCTAGATCATGGTAAATATAAAAAATCAAGCTTATATGGGCAAGAGGGCGCTTCAGAAAAAATAGTTGAGCAAATAAAAAATCTGACTAAATATACACAGAAGAGGTTTGTTTCTAGATAAATATTTTCTAATTAAGTAAGGAGGATCTCATTAACATAACAGCACTAATAACAGGAGCAGACGGGTTTATTGGCTCACACCTAGTTGAAATGTTAGTATCTAAAGGATATAAGGTAAAAGCCCTGTCTCAATACAATTCATTTAATAATTGGGGTTGGTTAGAAGATGTTAACTGTAAAGACCAAATTGAGGTTTTAACTGGAGATATTCGTGATCCACACTACTGTAAACAAATTGTTAAAGATGTGGATATAGTATTCCATCTAGCGGCGTTAATTGCAATACCATATTCATATGTTGCACCAGATAGTTATGTAGAGACTAACATAAAAGGAACTTTGAACATATGTCAGGCGGCAAAAGAGAATGGCAATATTAGAGTTATTCATACTTCAACCAGTGAAGTGTATGGTACTGCACAATATGTACCAATAGATGAGAATCATCCATTACAAGCTCAATCTCCATACAGTGCAACTAAAATAGCCGCAGATGCAATAGCAATAAGCTTCTATAATGCCTTTGGACTTCCAGTGACTATTGCTAGACCATTTAATACCTATGGCCCAAGACAGTCTGCTCGTGCGGTTATCCCAACAATCATAACCCAAATTGCAAATGGAGCAAAAGAAATAAAACTGGGTGATTTAACCCCGACTAGAGACTTTAATTATGTTGAAGATACATGTAGAGGATTTATTGCGTTAGCGGAAGAAGATAAAACCATTGGCGAAACCATAAATATAGGTTCAAATTTTGAGATAAGTGTTGCAGATACACTTAATATAATTAAAGAGATAATGCAAAGTGACGTGGAATTTATCACTGATAAGCAACGTATTCGTCCAAAAAAATCAGAAGTATTTAGACTTTGGTGTGACAATACAAAGATAGAAAAATTAACAGGATTTAAGCCACAGTTTGATATCAGAGAAGGGTTGCAAAAAACCATTAATTGGATAACAGAGCCAGAGCATCTAAAGGTCTACAAATCAGAAATATATAATGTCTAACTTGTTGTTTATTAAGTTTGTTAAGTTTGTTCAAGAACTGTACAACACAACGGAGTTCATCCCACTTCACTCTCCACAATTTAGAGGCAATGAAAAGAAATATTTAAATGAATGTATTGATTCTACGTTTGTTTCTTCAGTTGGTAAGTTTGTGGATAAGTTTGAAGAGAAAATTTCAGAATATACAGGGGCAAAGTATGCCGTTGCTACTAGTAATGGTACTTCTGCATTGCATATTGCTTTGTTGATTGCAAATGTTCAAAAAAATGATGAGGTAATTACGCAGCCAGTTACTTTTGTAGCCACGTGCAATGCTATTAGCTACTGTGGAGCTAGTCCAGTATTTGTTGATGTTGATAAAGATACAATGGGCTTGTCGCCATCAGCACTTCAGGATTTTTTAGATACCAGTACAACTGTAAAAAATAACCAGTGTGTTAATAATTTAACAGGTAAGGTGATTAAGGCCTGTGTACCTATGCACACATTTGGAAACCCATGTAGGATAGATGAAATTAAAGATATTTGTGATAAGTATCATGTCTGTCTAATTGAGGATGCTGCAGAAAGTTTAGGAAGCTTGTATAAAAACCAACACACCGGTACATTTGGAGCAATCGGAGTGATGAGCTTTAATGGGAATAAAATTATTACTGCCGGAGGAGGGGGTTGCATTATAACTAATGATGAAGATTTAGCCAAAAAAGCTAAGCATTTAACCACTACAGCTAAAGTTCCACATAAATGGGAATTTGTTCATGATCAAATTGGTTACAATTACCGTATGCCAAATTTAAACGCAGCATTAATTTTGGCTCAATTGGAGCAATTGGATATATTTGTTGAAAACAAGAGATTAATTCACGATAAGTACAGAAGGTTCTTTAAAGATTTTGATATTGAGCTTATGACAGAATTAAAGGGATCAAGATCAAATTATTGGCTTAATTCACTTGTATTTCAAGACTGTAAACAAAAGAATATATTTTTAAATAAAGTAAATTCAGAAGGTGTAATGACAAGACCTATATGGACTTTAATGAATAAATTGGATATGTTTAAAGACTGCCAGTCTGATTCATTGAGGGTTTCTAACTGGTTGGAAGAAAGGGTTGTAAATATTCCTAGCGGAGTTTTTAATATAAAAGACAAGAAAAATGGAAAAAAATTTAAAAGATATTAAAGGGCATTGGGAGAACAAAGAAACTGTCTCTCTTAGGGACTTGAATTTGCAGTTGCTTGAAAGAAGAGTTATTATTGATTTTATAAAAAAATCAGGCAAAAGTATTCTGAAAGATATTGGTTGTGGAGATGGTAGTGATACTATGCACTTTTCTAAATATGTTGATAAAGTTTATGCATACGATTATTCCTCAGCAATGATAAATAAGGCCTCTGATAATCTAGACACTATCAATACAGTATGTTTAAGTAAGTTAGATATTATTAATGACGAAATAGATCAAATCTCAGATTTAGTTATTACAAAAAGAATGCTAATCAATTTAGGGAGTTTTGAAAATCAGAAAATAGCAATCAAAAAAATTTATAATTCTATAGAAAGTAATGGATATTTCATTATGTTAGAAACATCAATTGACGGTTTGAAAAACCTGAACAGATATAGAGGTAAATTTGGTCTAGACATAATCCCAGAACCTTACCACAATACTCTATTTGAGCTTGACAAGTTAAAGAATTTCTTGGAAAAGTACTTTATTATTGAACATACTGAGTATTTTTCTACATATTTTTTTCTAACTAGAGTTTATAATTTTCTTTTAGAGGGTGAAAATCCTTATAAATATGATATTTTTGCGAGAAATATTGCAGAGTACGATGTTAGTTTGTTTGGTTCAGAGATAATTGGCCCGCAGTTTTGTATGTTATTAAAGAAGAAATAAAGGGCTCTTTAAACATGCGAAATTATTTTTTCTAGTGTTAAAGTTTAACCATAATAGATGTAACTGTTTACCCGGATGGACGTGATTATGTCGTTAAATTTTATATATGACATATATTGAGAATATTGCGTCTAAAAATACATAAAAATCTAAATTAGATGTGGAAATTTTTAATAAATTAGAACTACAATTGTAGTGCAATATATTTATGTTAAGTCTTGGTGTAATTAAATGAATAATGTAGCTTTTTTAACTACTATTTTTCCTATGGAAAAGCATTTTTTAATGGACTTTTTTGACTCACTTATTGAGCAGACTTATATTTTTTTTGATGTGGTGGTTGTCAATGATGGGTATAAAAATTTTGATAAAATAAAAATAAAATACTCTAAGTTAAATATTATTGAGTTGTCATCCACAGATACTCCTGCTAAGAATAGAGAATATGGGATAAATTTTTGCAAAAATAAAGGATATGAAGTTTTAATATTTGGTGATAGCGATGATTATTTCTCTAATAATAGGGTTGAATTTTCTTTAAGCGCATTGGCAGAGTATGATATTGTTGTGAATGACTTGAGTTTATTTGATGCCGACGGTATTTATGAAACTAATTATATGTCAAACAGGATAGATAGCAACTCTATAATTGAGTACAACTATGTAAAAGATAAAAATATATTTGGTTTGTCAAACACTGCAATAAATACCAATATTTTGAGTGAAGTTACTTTTGATAAAAACATAGTAGCTGTTGATTGGTATTTCTATAAAGAATTACTAAAAAATGGTTGTCGTGCTATATTTATTAATAAAGCAATTACTTTTTATAGGCAATATCAAGAAAATACTGTTGGTTTAAAGCCTATTGAAGGTAAGTATTATCTTTGGTGGGAGAAAAGAGACGGAAAGACGTATGAGCATTAAATTAACAAAGTCTAGAGTTGTATTGAATTATACTCAACCCTATATTATTGCTGAGTTGGGATCAAATCACAATGGAGATATGGGTATAGCCAAAAAGCTAATTATTGAAGCAAAAGATGCAGGTGCTGACTGTGTTAAGTTTCAAAGCTGGAGTAAAGATTCTATTTTTTCAAAAAAGAAATACGAAGACAACTATTTTACGGATGATGATTATAGAGATAGAAGTGATTATACTCTTGAAGAGGTTGTTGAAGAATATTCGATATCTGAATCAGAACTGCTTGAAATGACAAACTTTGCTGCAGAAATAGGCATAGATTGTACGTCTACTCCTTTTAATAAGAAAGAAGCTGATTTTTTAGTAAATAAAATGAAAACACCTTTTATTAAAGTTGCTTCTATGGATTTAAATAATTATCCATTTTTAGAATATCTAGCTAAAAAAGGAAAACCAATGATTATCTCTACTGGGTTGAGTGAATTATATGAGATTGATAAAGCTATTAAAACTATAGAAAATTCAGGAAACAATCAGATAATTATCTTACATTGTGTTGCTACTTATCCACCTATGGATGGCGATGTAAATTTAAATAACATCAAGACATTAATGTCAATATATCCTAAATACCCAATAGGTTTTTCAGACCATACAATTGGAACGCCTATTCCTTTGGCTTCTGTAGCCTTGGGGTGCTGTTTGATCGAAAAGCATTTTACTTTGGATAAAAAAATGGAAGGATGGGATCACAAGGTTTCTGCTACGAAAGGTGAGATGAAAACTATAGTTGATGGCTCTAAAAGGATAGCTGAGGCTATGGGTTCTTTTAGAATTTCTGCAACAGAATCTGATGAAAAGAAAAGAGAATTTAGAAGAAGTATTGTTATTACAAGGGATATGAATAAGGGTGATATTATTAAGTCTGAAGATATTGATTATAAGAGACCTGGTAGTGGTTTTGATCCTGAAATGACAGAGTTTTTAATTGGCTGTAAGATTAATAAAGATTTATCCTATGATCATATAATAACAAAACTAGATATAACTAAATGATAGCAATAATCCCTGCACGTGGCGGCAGTAAAGGCCTTCCTGGAAAAAATATACGTGATTTAGATGGTATGCCTTTAATTTGTCATACGATAAAATCCGCTTTAGAATCAGAATCTATTACGCGTGTAATTATATCAACCGATGATGATGATATTGCTATAGTTGCTAAAGAATGTGGAGCTGAAGTTCCATTTAATAGGCCGAGTAAATTAGCTAAAGATAACTCCATGGTAATGGATGCGTATTTATATACAATTGATCGTCTTGTGGAAATGGAGAATATAACAATAGATTCATTTATTGCTTTACTTCCTACAGCGCCATTAAGACGGTCTCATGATATAGATATGGCAGTTGAAATATTTAATTTGAATAAAGCAGATTCTGTAATAAGTGTTACTGAGCCGGATGCGCCTGCAGAGTGGTACAGAAGAATTGATAATGATGGAATATTAAGAGATTATTTTCCCAATACAAACACTATAAAAAATAGACAGGAATTTAATAAATCTTATATCCCTAATGGGGCTATTTATATTTTTAACGTAGAAAAACTAAGACTTTCAAGACAATATTATATGGATAAAACTTATCCGTATGTTATGCCGAGAAGTAGGTCTGCAGATATAGATGAAATTCTTGATTTTGAATGGGCAGAATTCTTGATTAATAAAAATAAATAGTAAGTATGGGTATTTTATATACGGCTGCAGTAATTGGATTGGGTAGAATAGGGGCTCTGTACCCATCCAAGAATACACCTAGATCCCATACCGCAGCATATATAAAAAATTCAAAAGTAAGAATGGTTGCTGGAGTTGATCCTGATCCAGACGTAAGGAGTAAATTCAGGGAATTATGGGGAGGTGATATTGAACTATTCTCTTCAGTGGGTAAAATGTTGGATGAATGGCCAAATATAGATATTGTGAGTATATGTACAACACCAGGCGTACTTCAGAAAAATGTAGATGATTTTTCTGACCATCTTCCAAAAATATTCTTTCTAGAAAAACCAACAATATCTAGCGCAGAACAAGGCAATAAGCTATTGCAATTAACCGGTATTACACCAGTAGTAGTAAACTACCATCGTTGTTGGGACCCAAAACATATATTTTTTTTTAATAAGCTAAATAATAAGAAAATATTTTCTGTTAGAGTGCTCTATAGTAAAGGCCTTATAAATTACGCTAGCCATATTATTGCACTATTAATCAAAAACTTTGGCGATGTAGTTTCTATTACACAAATATCAGAAGAGAAAGAGAACAGAAATATTGTTGATCAATCGTATAAATTTACTTTACATTTTAAGCAGGGGTTTAGTGCTATATTTCAAGGTTTTGATAATATAAATTATGATTTATTAGAGATGGATTTTATTACTAACTCTGGAATATATTCACTAAAATCTGGAGGGTGTCGGCAACGTTATGAGGAGCCTACTGAGGATGTTTTTTATCCGAATTATAGTTCTTTAACTGATTTACAGTTAGAAGTAGAAGATGGACAAGTTGAAGGTTTATCACAAGCAGTTGAGAATATTGTGGACTATTTGGATAAAAAAACAGATAAATTGGAGTGTGATCTGCAGCTCGGTTTAGATGTATTTAAGGTTATAGAGCAAGTAAGAAGTTTATACCAAAGTTAAAGGATTTAAAGATAGCATGTCAAAACCAGCAATTTTAGGTGGTATACCAGAAAATAGTAAAATATTTCCACCTTATAATACAATCGGCAAAGAAGAAAAAGATGCAGTTATGGCTGTTTTAGATAGTGGTGAACTGTCTGGGTTTGTAGCGAACGACGTCCCTCAGTTTTACGGTGGTCAACAAGTACAAGCATTAGAGAAAGAGTTTTGTAATCATTTTAAGGTTAAATATGCCGTATCAGTAAACTCCGCTACAAGTGGCATTTACTGTATGTTAATGGCAATGGGGGTTGGCCCAGGTGACGAAGTTATTACGTCGCCTTATACAATGCATGCTACTGCCTCAAGTATTTTGCAGTGCGGTGCAGTACCAATATTTGCAGATATTGAGGAAGATACATTCGGGCTTGATCCTGATTCAGTGCAGAAAAATATTACGGAAAATACAAAAGGCATCTTGGCTGTCAATATTTTTGGCCATGCAGCAATGCTTAATGAATTAAAAAAAGTTGCAGATAACAACCATTTGTGGCTATTAGAAGATAATGCACAAACTCCAGCAGGTTTGGCAGAAGGGGGGGTCTATACGGCAACAATAGGTAAGGCTGGAGTATTTAGCTTTAATCGACACAAAACTATGCAGAGTGGCGAAGGCGGAGTAGTTCTAACTAACGATGAAGAAGTTGCAAAAAGAATGATGTTGGTGCGAAACCATGGGGAAGTAGTAGTAGATGCTTGGAAGATGGAAGATATATCTAACACAATCGGCCAGAATCTACGGATGACAGAAATGGAAGCAGCAGTTGCACTTTGCCAGATTAAAAAATTGAACCAACTAAATCATGCAAGAATTGAGCTCTCAAATAAAATTACTACTGGATTGCAAGATGTTAAAGGTGTAACCGCTCCAGTTGTAAGAGATGGTTGTAGACATGTATACTATTTCTATGTAATGAAATATGATAAATCTGTAACTGGATTATCGAGAGAACATTTTGTAGAAGCGGTAAATGCAGAAGGATATTACCTTAGATCAGGTTATCTAAGGCCAATTTATCTAGAGCCAATATTTCAACAAAAAATATGTTTTGGAAAAAATGGATATCCATTTGTGCTCAATTCTAGAAATGATGAGATTAAGTATCAAAAAGGACTATGCCCAGTTGCGGAACGGTTGAATGACGAAGAAGTGATTTTAACAAACATTATTTACCCACCACTTACTACTGATGATATGGATGGTTTTGTTAGAGCAATAAAGAAAGTTATTCTGTATGCAAAAGAGATACAAACATATTTGAGCAAGTGATCCTTTTTGTAACAGGACAGTACGCAGGTGCACAATATCTTTATCCACTGATTAAAAGATGGAAGAATAGTAGTGAAAACAATCCTGAGTATAAGATAGTAGCTACTGGAGCTTCTATAAAATATTGGAAATATCATCAAATAGGGTTTGATAGTATTGACGGAAAAATAAATAAATCTGTCGAACATTATTTAAATATAGTAAAACCAAAGCTAATTTTGCTATCAGCATCAAGCACAGAAGAGCTTGAGTATATTTTTATTTTACAAGCAAAAAAAATAGGCATAAAAACAGCTAATTTTATTGATATTTGGACAAATTATAAGAGTAGATATATTTACAGAGGAAAAGAAGTGTATCCAGATATGATATTATCCATAAATGATAAGTGTACCGAGGAGATGGTTAATGCTGGAATACCAGCTAAACTTATTAAAGAAATTGGACAGCCTTATTTGGAAGAAGTAAGCCAAAGTATTCCACCATTAGGAAGCAAGATATTACTTCCATTACAGCCAATAAAGAAGGCTAAAGGGTGTAGTCTAGGGTATAACGAAGATAGTTTTTTAGAGCTGTCGCTTGAAGCGATAAATATAGTAGGGAAAAGTGAACAACTTTACATTACTGTTCATCCAGATATTGATCTTGATATGTTTAAGTATAAATCAGTAAAAGTTGATTTGGGTAGAGGCATTGAAGATATAAAAAATTCCCATACTGTATTGGGTATGTTTTCAATGCAGATGATCATTGGTTATCTATGGGGCAGGAGAGTGGCAAGTATACAGCCGGGATTAAAAGTATCTGATCCATCGGCATTAAGTCGCTGGGGGTTGGTACCATTAATAGAAGATAAGGTGCAACTTAGTGATTTTTTAAAGTCACCCGTGAACAATGTAGAAAGAAAAGAAATGATAGACATGCTTATTGGCAGTTTAGATCGTTTAGATGAATTTTGTCAGAAGGAGTCGATTGCATAATGAAAGAACAGTGTTTAGTATTAGACAAATCGTCTAAATTTTATGATGCAATCAAAAAGCTTGATGAGAACGGCAATGGAGTTTTACCAATTATAGATAATAAAGGATGTTTTTTAGGTTTGGTAACAGACGGGGATATTAGAAGAGCAGTGTTAAATAAACATCTTGATCTTGAGCATATTATTAATAAGAACCCATATAAACTTACTACTGAATCAACTTATCACGAGAGAGTAAAATATTTAAAACAAGTTAAGAGAAGGCATCTTCCAATTGTTGATCAAGATAATAGACTAATCGAAATATTTACTTTAGATAGTATGGATTTTCGAGTGATGCATAATCCAGTTGTAATTATGGCTGGTGGTTTGGGAAAAAGGTTGGGGGAGTTAACAAAAGCAACACCTAAGCCAATGCTACATGTGGAAAGTAAGCCTCTTCTTGAAACAATTTTAACTTCGTTTATAGAGAGTGGATTCTATAAGTTTTATATATCAGTTAATTACAAAAAAGAAATCATAATGAGCTATTTTGGCGATGGTTCAAAGTGGGGAGTTGATATTGAATACCTGATTGAAGATAAAAGATTAGGTACAGCAGGCTCACTTTCTTTAATAACAGAAAATCATAAACATCCATTGATTGTAATTAACGGCGATGTAGTGACAAGTCTGGATTACAATAAACTGTTAATGCACCACGCTTCGCAACAATCTAAGGCAACTATGTGTGTTAGAGAGTATGAACACTTTATACCATATGGTGTGATAGAACTAAAAGACCATGAGATTGTTTCATTGTCTGAGAAGCCAAAAATATTATTTAATGTAAATACAGGAATATACGTCCTCGAACCAGACGTTATTCAAAATATACCAGTAGATACTTTTTATGACATGACTACATTGTTTAATAATCTTTCTAAGAATAATAAAATATATGCATATAGATTGAGAGATTACTGGATTGATGTAGGTGAAAAAAATGAGTTGTATCGTGCTATTCAAGATATTAAGCGTTAATAATTTTTGGGTCAAGACAACTTAGGAATGTTTAAAAACCTGTTAAAGTACTGCTATGACAATAAAAATAAGTATGTGATTCGTTTACGTATTTCGTAAGAAAAATCTTTACAAAATTTTACTTGGAATTTTTAGAAAAGAGTCGATTAAGTTGTCTTGACCTATAATTTTATTTAGTAAAGTAATATAAGTAGAGACCTTTGCATAAATCAACCCAAATTATACCAATCATAACCCCCAATCCAGTAAAATAAAAACCATATAAATA
>ENA-OREN01004182-OREN01004182.1-marine-metagenome-genome-assembly--contig:-NODE-4182-length-12771-cov-3.637467_pt1 | contig 12771 bp, 13 predicted proteins | sample MGYA00248624_ERZ508555 | MGnify/ENA primary metagenome ERZ508555 (study PRJEB26222, sample SAMN06267773) | marine metagenome | isolation source: Saanich Inlet, British Columbia, Canada | place...
AATTTTATTTTTGGAGCTGATGTAGTTGTGGCACAGTCTGAGTATGGAACAACAATGTTATTTGATAATTCAGTAACTCTTCCAAATTCTAAAATTTTTGCAGCAGTAATAAGTGTTATCTATGCGATTGCATTAGTAATATATATGAAAAAATCTAAACTAGGACGAGCTATAAGAGCAACAGCACAAAATGCTAGAGCTGCTAAAATTTTGGGTGTAGATACCGAAAAAGTTTATGCAGCAACTTTTGGTATCAATGCAGCTTTATGTGGAGTTGCCGGGGCTTTAATTGCAATCACTCTTACACTTCATCCTTATGTAGGACTACCTTATACAGTTAGATCTTTCATGATAGTCATCGTTGCAGGTCTTGGTAATTTACCAGCAGTAGCAATCTCAGGAATGGGATTAGGACTTTTTGAAGAATTTGCAGATTATATTTTAGGAACAGAATTTAGAATTGGAGCAGTATTTATGCTTCTAGTTTTCATATTAGTTTACAGAAGATTTAAACTTTCGAAAAAAAGGGAATATTTAAAATAAATGAATAAAATAAAACAAAAAGATTTAATATTATATTCTGGCCTCATTATCTTAGGTTTGGCAGCACCTTTTTTATTCTCTGCTTTTAAAGTTCAGCTTACATATCTTTGCGTCTTGATTGTTCTAGCGATGACTTGGAATTTACAAGGTGGAGAGATGGGCTACAATAGTTTTGGAAATATTCTTTTCTATGGTTTAGGAATGTATTTAACCGCTTCAGTTCAAGTAGGTATGTTTTTTCCATTAGCAGAATGGACAGAAAGTGGTGGTGAAAAAACATTCGTGCATACAACAGCACAATATTTTCAAGGAATAGGCGTCGGGTTATTAGTTGCAGCTATTGTTCCTACCCTTGTTGCTGGAGCAATTGGCTATGCTATTTTAGGTTTAAGAGGTCATTACTTTGCGATTTGTACTTTAGGTTTAGGAATTGCGGCAGGTGAAATCGCCGGAGGGATAGAAATTATTGGGGCAGGTCAAGGCTTCACTACACCACCTTTTCCAGCAGAAATAGTTGATCCCGAAGCAAGAGGACAATTTTTCTACTTCTTAAGTTTTTTTGTATTAGTTGTAGCATTTGCTTTTGTTAAATATATTTACGGCTCTAGATTTAGATTAATTTTAAATGCCATAAGAGATAACGAAGATAAAGCTGAAGCAATGGGTATTCAAACAATGAAATATAAAATTGTTGGCTGGATGTGCTCTGCATTTTTCTGTGGCCTAGCCGGCGGGATTATGGGTGGACTAATTGGATATATAGATTCAACTGATGTTGCATTTGACGGAAGAGAGATGGGAGTATTCATGGTTCTTATGGCAATACTTGGAGGTAAAGGAACTTTATGGGGACCAGTAATTGGTGCAACTTTATTCCATTTTTTCAAAGAAGGTCTTTGGACTTTTATATTGGGCTGGCAATATGTTGCGCTAGGAGTTTTGATTGTTGTGATCGTAGTTTATTTCCCAGAAGGATTAATGGGTTGGTTAAGAGAAAAATACCCTGATAGATTTGGTGAAGTCATTGATGAAAAAGATCGTAAAGCACAGGTGGAAATAAAATGAGTATTTTAGAAGTTAAAAGTGTAAGTAAATCTTTTGGTGGCGTTCAGGCTAACGTAGATATTTCTGTTGCAGTAGAACAAGGATCAATTGTTGGTCTAATAGGACCTAATGGTTCAGGTAAAACTACTTTATTTAATTCTATTGTAGGAACTCATCCAATAGATAAAGGATCTATAGTTTTTGATAACACAGAGGTATCAGAAATGCCTGTTCCAGCAGTAGCTAAACTTGGATTACTAAGAACTTTCCAACAAACAAGAATTTATTCAAAGCTTAACTGTGTAGAGAATATGCTGATAAGTCATAAGGCTAGTGACTCAGGATTTATTTTCGCAAAAGTACCTGCTGAACTTACAGAGAAAGCAGAAACTCTTTTAAACTTTGTAGGTCTTTACCAAAAAAGAAATTTGAGAGCAGGAGATCTATCATTCGGACAACAAAAATTACTAGAATTAGCAATGGCTCTGATGAATGAGCCTAAAATGCTTTTATTAGATGAGCCCACAGCTGGAATTAACCCGACTTTAATTAACGGGATAATAGATAGATTGATCACAATTAATAAAGAATATGGAATAACTTTATTAGTTATAGAACACAATATGAAAGTGATTATGAGTTTAGCACAAAAAATATTCTGTTTGGCGCACGGTAAAATGCTAGCAGAAGGATCACCTGATCAAATTAAAAACGATAAGCGAGTTGTTGATGCTTATTTAGGAGCTCAGTAATGGCAAATCAATATGATGTTTTAGGTAAAGCACCTGGTTTAGAAGACCTTAATAAACTATCACCTAATGATGTTCATCTAACTATCAGAGGTTTAAGCGCTGGCTATGGAAAAATGGAAATTCTTCACAACTTTGATTTGACCGTAAGTAAAGCTCAGTCATTATGTTTAATAGGACCGAACGGAGCAGGGAAATCTACAATACTTCATTCTATTTATGGCTTTACAAATATTTTTGATGGAAAAATTGAGCTAGAGGGAAATGAAATTACCAAATTAACTCCAGCGGAAAAATTAAGTAAAGTTGGCGTCGCATACATTTTGCAAGATAATTCAGTATTTCCTGATATGACAGTTGAGGAAAATCTTTTAATGGGTGGATATATTAAAGACAAACAAGACGAAGCTTATGAAGAAGCCGAAAGAATTTTTCAAAAATATGAAAGGTTAAGAAATAGAAGAAACCAACCTGCCAAAGTTTTATCGGGTGGTGAGAGAAGATTATTGGAGATTTCGAGAGCACTAGTTATGAAACCTTCAGTTCTTTTAGTAGATGAGCCATCAATTGGTTTAGAACCTAAATATATCAACATGGTATTTGAGATTTTAGAAGATCTTCAAAAAACAGAAAAGAAAACAATTATTTTAGTTGAGCAAAATGCTAAAAAAGGTTTAGAATTTGCAGATATCGGATACGTTTTAGTATCAGGTCAAACCGCAATTGCAGGCAAAGGTAATGATCTACTTAAAAATCCAGATGTAGGAAGATTATTTCTTGGCGGTTAATGATTAACCAAAAAGTATTTTTTCAAGGATTAAAATCTCTTAAAGGTTCAAAAAGTCCAGCTATACCCTTAGCAGCATGCTTTGTCGCGTTAGGTGCTTTACTAAAAGATGCTGGTTTTAATTTACAACAAAGTGCAGCTTCAAGTTTATTTACTTACGCATTGCCGGGCCAGCTTGTCATGGCAGAATCATTATTAGTTGGTGCTTCATTGGTGAATATATTTATAGCGGTATGGCTCGTTAACTTTAGACTTTACCCTATGACAGTTTCTTTATTTCCATTACTTGAACATAAAGCGCAACCTAAATGGAAATATTATCTATCATGTCATTTCTTAGCAGTAACATCATGGCTTATTGCTAAAGACGGTTATAAAAAAATAGATAAAAAACATCGTATAGACTTTTGGATTGGCATAGGTATAGGGACTTGGACAACTGCAATATTAATGACAGTACTCGGTTATCTTGCGGCCGATTATTTAAATAAAGATATGCTAATCGGTTTAGCAATTGTTAACCCAGTTTACTTCTTTTGCATGATGATAGGTGCTATGAAAAATTTAAGTATTTCTATTGCTGTTGTTTTAGGAACAATACTAGGACCTTTAATTTATTTAGTTTCAACAGAGTGGGCTTTATTGTTTGCAGGTTTAATTGCAGGAACTATAGCTTTTTTATTTGGAGGTAAAAATGGAAAGTAGTCAAATAATAATTCTAGCAATTATTGCAACTTCTTTAGCAACATTCATCTCCCGTTTTATGGGAGCTCTAACTTCAGAAAAAGTTAGTGTTAAATCTAAAATATTTCAGTGGTTTAACTGCGTGGCTTATTCAACTTTAGCAGCGTTATTAGGTAGAATGATAATATTTCCCGCAGGAGTTTTAGCAGAATCAGATCTTATCATCAGATTATTTGTAGTTTTTATATGTGTTGTAATTTTTATTTTATCTAAGAAAAATTTAGTAATTCCAACAATTTTTTCAGCAATTATGCTAAGTATTTTAAGCTAATTTTCAATATTGACAATTTTAGGATTTTTTTTTATAAAAAAAAATAATCAAAATAATCAAAATAATCAAAATAATCAAAATGAACAAAATTTTAATCATAACAATTATTGCGATATTCCTAGGTGTAAATGCACACGCTGATATTAAAGGTGTTTCTCTTAACAAAATTTCAGAAAAAGTATCATCAACAGTTTCCAATTTAATTCCTGGAGAAGGTTTAACAGAAGTAGATGTTAAATTACGAGACGATAATAACGGAAATGGAAATTACGAATTTAAAATACTTGGCGTAAGAGACATTTTACCAAGTGATAATTCAAATTTATTTACTCAATTTAGTTTACATACTCAAGAAATAAACTCTGACAAAAGAATTATTGGAAATCTAGGATTAGGTTATAGATTTTTGAATTCAGATCAGTCAATGATGTTTGGAGCGAATACATTTTACGACCAAGATTTAGAAGAAAATCATAAAAGAGTTGGTTTAGGTTTTGAAGCCAAAGCAGCAATGCTAGATTTTAATTATAATCTTTATCAAAAAGCTACAAATCAATTAGTGATATCAGGAACTAATGAACAAGTTTTAAGCGGGCAAGAATACAATATAACTTCACAAATTCCTTATATGCCTTGGTCAACATTCAATTTTCAAGGATACAGAATGGAAAATGAAAAAACAACACAGGATGTTAAAGGAAATATTTATTCTCTAGAGATGGCATTAAATCCTTCTTTACAATTTGATATTTTAAAAGATGTATCAAGTGTTGATGGTCAGGAAGATGAATGGGAATATATGCTTACATTTACACATCCCCCTAGAGAAAATAAATCTACTTTAGCTGATGGATTAACATCGAATGAAGCTTTTGTAAAAAAAGATATGCAAGCTTCTTTAAAAGATAAAGTGCGTAGAAATAATAATCTAGCAGTAGAAATTCAAGGAGCAATTACTTTTACAGCCAAATAAATATGAAAAACTTTTTTAAAACTTTAATTATTGCTCTAGCTTTAACTATAATTTCTTTTAATGTGTTTGCTGAAAGTGCAACTGGCAGACCTACTTCGTACAAAGTAACTGCGTATAAACTTGAATACTGTGCTGGAGCAAGTACGCTTGCATCATGTGTAGATGCTACAACTGTTGGTGAAAATTCAGCAGGAGTAGAAATGGATTTAGTAGATTCATCTAGCGCTGTAAGTTTTGGAACCGCTGGCTTGTTAGAACCAGGTAAAATTTATAAATTTGCTCAAATTACAATAGACAGAGAATTTAAAATGACAGGAACTGTAACAACAAGTGCTGCAACATGTAATACAGGCGGCACTGATGGCAGCGAAGATGCTGGCGGAGCTACAAGCGCTGGTTCTATTTCTGAACAGGTAGTAGCGCCTCAAGATGGAACTGGTAATGGAGATGGATTAAATACTGTATCAGCTGTAGGTGGAACAGGAACAGCTGGAACTTTTACAGACGATGATGGATTTCTACAAGTTAGATGGGAACTTAGTTCACCTTTTACAGTTAGTGCAGGAAAAATACCTTCAATGTCTATTGCGTTTGATATTTCAGCTGCATTAGTATTTAATGATGGTTCAGGTAATGGAGCATGTGATGGCAATGATTTTTATCCAGGCGCACCGACAATTTCTAATACTTTTAGCTATTAAATTTTAATCTCAAATTGAAAGGACTATTTAAATGAAAAAAACTTTAATAATCATTATAGCTATATTTTTTACTACCTCAGTTTACGCAAGCCATGGCAATTGGACTTGTACAAAAAAAAAATCTGTATTGCATGATGTAAATAAAGAACTTGGCGGTAATGGAGAAATTGTACGTTTAAACTCTTTTACTACGATGGGAATGTTTAACGTCTTAAACAAAGCATACGAAAAAAACCCAGTACAAATAACTGGTTTACTAGAACTACCTAAAGGTCAAAATAAAGTTCCGATAATTGTTTGGACACATGGAAGCGGTGGAGCTGGTGGATACGTTAACCCATATGTAAAAGAAGCAAAAAATAAATTATTAGAGAATGGAATAGGTGTCATGTTCTTAGATAGTTTTTGTAACAGAGGAACTAAAGATACATGGAGAGATCAGTCAAAAGCTACTATGGTTTCTCAAGCAATTGACACCATGAGTGCTTATAAATTTCTTAAGTCCCACCCAAGATCAAATGGAAAACTTGGAACAACTGGACACTCTAGAGGAGGAACAAATTCTCTACTAGTAGCTGAAGCTAAATTTACCTCGGTTTTTTTAAACGGAAGTAAAAAAGGTTTTGATGCAGTTTTACCTGAAGCAGCAGAATGCAGAATGGCGGGGTTATTTCTTAATCCAGAACTTACAACAAACACTAAGATGCTTTATGTACATGGTGAAATTGATAATTTAACCTTAGCAAAACCCTGCGCTGATTATGTTAAAAAAATTAAGTCCAATCCAGGAAAAATAATAATTGATATTAAACAAGGTTGGGGGCATGACTGGCATTCACCATATAAACCAAAAAAAGTTCCAGCAATGGTAATGCCTACTTGTCCAGCAAATTATGTAGATGACAAAGGCTTAGTAACTGGTGAATTAGCTGATTTAGGTTTAAACAAATACAAATTATTTTCGAGTTGGGAAGAATATGCAGAGGCTGCAGCTATTGAGCCAAAAAAAACATTTAAAAAAGTATTTAAAATTCTTAAAGGCGAAAAATGTATAAAAAGAGGCGCTCATGTTGGTGGAAATCACGGTGATGAATACATGCCTCAGTTCATAAACTTCTTTAAAGAAAATTTATTATAGCAGTGAGCAAACTTAAAGCCGATGTAATTAGATATTCAAATTGTTCAGCGATTTTTTTAAGTTTATTGACAAATTTGTAATAAAAAAATAAAGAAAATACGATCATCTCAGTTCAAATTTTTATTTAACCGCAACGGTTTGAGCGTTTTCGAGTATATAATTCGTTTATTTACTTTCTTAATCATTTAAAAAAGCATAGGTTCCCGTCAACACAAGGAGGGACTATGAGTTCAAAAAAACTTTATAATAAAGACTTAGCACCTACTCCAAGTAACAAGAAAAATTGGGGTTGGTTTGAGATCTTTAACGTATGGGCAAATGATGTACAAAGTTTATTCGGTTATACTTTGGCGGCATCTTTATTTATTGCCTCAGGATTAAATGGTTGGGCTGTATTTCTAGCTTTAATATTAGCTGGATTTTTTATTATGTGGCTTGTCAACCTTTCAGGTAAACCAAGTGTGAAACATGGAATTCCATATCCAGTATTTGCACGAGTAAGTATGGGTGTGTTTGGTGCTAACTTTCCAGCAATGGCCAGAGGTCTTGTTGCAATGTTTTGGTACGGTGCACAAACTTACGCTGCTTCAACTGCTGTAGCATTATTAATTACTGCATTAACTGGAAACCCAGGAACAGAAATGTTTTTAGGTATGACTGGTGTAATGTGGGTAGCATTTATATTTGTTTCAGCCTTTCAAGTTTATTTATTCTGGCAGGGTATTGACCTTGTAAGAAAATTCTTAAACTTTGCAGGGCCAGCTGTTTATGTAGTTATGATTTTATTAATGATAACTATTTGGGCAAAAGTTGGTGGCGGTCTTCTTTCAGAAGTAGGAACTATATTCTCTAGCGGAGAACGTTCAGGTGGTTTCGAAGGTCTTGGATCTTTTGGAGCTTTCTTAGCAGTATTTTCTATTATGGTAGGATATTTCGCAGCTGTAGTAATTAACTTCGGTGACTTTGCTAGATTTGTAAAAAATGAAGATGAAATGAAAAAAGGAAACTTATATGGCCTAGTAGGAAATGTAATTTTCTTCTCTTTCATAACTCTTATGATTACAGGTGGATCAATTGCTCTTTTCGGAGAATACATTGCTCAGCCAACTGATATGGTTGCAAAAGTTGACAATACATTGTTAACAATCGTTGCTGCATTTGCATTCTTTGCTGCAACAGTTGGTATTAACATGGTTGCAAACTTTATACCGCCTGCTTATGACTTAGCAAACTTAATGCCGAGCAAAATTAATTTCAGAACTGGTGGCTTAATAACTGCTGGTTTTGGTTTTGTTATTGGTGCTTTATGGGTTTCTGTAATTACAAAAATGGGAATGTTTCCATTTGTAAATACATTAGGCGCAATACTAGCTCCAGTATTTGGAATAATGATTACTGATTATTACATCGTGAAGAAACAAAAACTTGATGTAAAAGCATTATTCAAAGATGGAAAAGGTAAGTATTGGTACAATGACGGTTTCAATTACAAAGGAATGTTAGCTTGGGTACTTTCAGGCTACGTTGCTATTGGATCTGTATGGCCAAGTATTTTACCTGGTGGTGTTGGAAACTTCTTCGCTAATTTAGGCGGAGGAGGTGGTTACGCTTGGATAATCGGTGCTGCTTTAGGAGCTATCGTTCATCTAGCAATATCATCAGCTAGCAAAAAATAAATTGTATTAAAGAGCTCGCCGTAGAAATACGGCGGGCTTTAGTATTTTAGGACTACTTGATTTTCTTCTAATTTCTGAATTTTTAAATTATCTCCAGAACCTTTTCTATCTACGACTAAAAAATTCATATCCTCAGTAGCGATCAAAGGAAAATGCCATGTACCCGTTTTGTAATTAACACCAAGTCCTGGTGGAATTATAAAAGCCTCAACTTTATCTAAATCAGGTTTGTCAGCATTTGGTGCTACAAAAGATAAAAAAGTAGTTTCTTTCATTGGAATAAAAGCTTGGCTACCTAATGGATGTTGCTCCATCATATCAATATTCATTGGAAATGTTCGTTTTAGAGCAGAGAAAATACTTATCGTTGCTTCACCATTATCTTTTGAAGTATCTAAATTAGCTATTCCATCAAATCTTTTTGCATAACCATCATTGATAGAGATAGGTTTAATATCATCAGTAGTTATCAATTCACCAAATTTAGCAAAATTTTCTTTAGTTATTTTTTTTGGAGTAATAGTAATAGTCATTATTGTGCTTTTCCAAATACTCTAATTCTTGAGATACCACCGTCAGGAAATATATTTATTCTAAGATAATTAACTTTATTTTTTTTCATTAATTTATTTAAAAAGTTATGTTTTTTATGAGCATGTAGCTTTGATTTATTTAATAAAAGTTTCCAACTTTTTGATTTGTTTATAATGTTATTAGCTGTTGATTTTCCATTTACATAAGCAGCTTGAATAGAACATTGGTCAGGATAATTTCCTTTAAAGTGATGTGTATCAATTTGTATTTTATCAATCTTAGCAGCAGCAGCGCATTTAATGATTAACCAATCAAAATTTTTACCTCTGCTTCTTCTTGTTTCCCATCCATCACCCATATTTTTTCCTTGGCCTGGCGCTAATACATTTTCTGCTCTACCAAAGTGTTCATTGTTACAAGCAATTGGCACAGAGCCATTTAATACAGATGTTAAGTTAATAGTCTTATTTCCAAATTTTTTATTTTCTAATTCTCCAAATAATCTTAGTCTTGCAACTCCACCATCAGGAAAAATATTTAACCTTACATGAGTTATGATTGAGGTTTTTTTTACGTTAAAAAAATGATGTTTGCTTGGACCAGTAGATTTTTTTCCTAAAATATTAGTCCACTTTTGATTTTTGTCGGGCACATTCTTTTTAGATGAACAAACATCAAGTGAAACTTGACTTGGTTGGTTTCCATTAAAATGAGATGTATCGATATCAACTTTATGTATTCTTCCGGGCTTGCCTAATTTTAAAATTAAATAATCGTGACCTGATTTTCTTTTTCTTCTTGTTTCCCATCCATCCATCCATTTACCATTTTTATCAAACACACCTTCTTTAAAAATTGGAGGCGATGGATCTATTATTCTTTTAGCTGCCGCAAAGAAATCATCAGTTCTATAAACTACTTTTGTACCAAGTCTCGGTTGCGCAAGATCTATTAAACCATTTAAAATAATATTTTTATTTTTTTTCATTAAATATTTGAATAATTCTTTATCCAGTGTTTAGCAATATCTATTCTTTTACAAATCCAAACGTCTTTATGTTCTAATACATAATCTAGAAATCTTTCTAAAGATTTTAATCTACCTGGTCTACCAACAATTCTACAATGTAAACCCACAGACATCATTTTAGGATTTGCTTCACCTTCTTTATATAAAACGTCAAAACTATCTTTTAAGTAATTATAAAATTGATCACCGCTGTTAAATCCTTGATTAGTTGCAAACCTCATATCATTGTTGTCTAAGGTGTAAGGCACTATTAATTGTTTCTTATTATTTCTTTTTTCAAAATAAGGAAGATCATCACTATAAGAGTCACTATCATAAAGAAAACCACCTTCATTCATTACTAACTCTCTAGTGTTAGGACTACATCTACCTGTGTACCAACCCAAAGGTCGTTGACCGAATATTTTTTTAATAGTTTTAATCGCAAGATCCATATGTTTTTTTTCTACAGACTTACTAATATTTTGATAATCAACCCATTTCCAACCATGACAAGCTATTTCGTAACCTGCATCTTTTATTGCCTTACAAACTTCAGGATTCCTCTCTAGAGCCATAGCAACGCCGAAAATCGTTAATGGTATTTTCTTCTTTTGAAATAATTCATGTATTCTCCAAAATCCTCTTCTAGAACCGTATTCATAAAGCGACTCCATACTAATATGTCGTCCTTTAATTGGTTGAGCTCCTATTATTTCCGATAAAAAAGTTTCTGAGTGTTTATCGCCGTGTAATACTGAATTTTCAGCGCCTTCTTCATAATTTAATACTATTTGAAGGGCTAGTTTTGCATTATTAGGCCAAACAACTTTCATATTATTTGCTCCATAACCAATCATGTCTCTTGGATATTTTTTAACCATAACCTATTATACACATAATATATGAGCTTTACTATTAATAGTCATGAGAAAACAAATAGAGTTCAAGTCATTAATATTAAAAGCGAAGATTTAGATAGATTAATTTTTCCTTTTCAAAAACATACTATTACCTCTTTAGAGTACAAACCTTTTTCAAGATTTACTTTAGCTAAAAGTGTTGATGAGGTTTTTGAAGGTAAACTAGGAGAGTCTATAGTTAAGATATTAAATGATAGAGAGACAGGTACGGTTATAGTTGAGCCCGAAATAAATAATAAAAAATTTGATAAAGACTTTTTGGTTAAACTCTCAACTGGACTTGCTTACTTAATAGGTAATCCTAACTTTGATTCAATGACAGGTAAATATTATGCAAGATTTCATGTTAAACACCAAGATAGTAGCGACTCATATTTAAGAAAAGCTTACACAAATTTAGATCTTCATACGGATGGAACTTATGTAAAAGAAAAAACAGATTGGTTGATCATGACCAAGATGGAAGAACAAGGAGTAGAAAATGGAGAAAGTGTAATTCTTCATCTAGATGACTGGGAACATTTGGATGAACTCAGTAATAACCCTGTAGGCCAACAAGATTTTACATGGGGTTCACCAAAAAGTAAAAATATTGAATACAAAGTTCAGCATCCAGTTTTTAAAAAAGATAAAGATGGCAAGCCAACTATTTCTTACATTGACCAATTTCCTGAACCTAAAAATATGGAACAGGGGTTATTTCTACAAAGGCTTTCAGATTGCCTAGAGGAAAGTAAGAATAAAGTAGAATTTCCATTGCCAACTGGATCAACAATACTCTCTAATAATTATTTTTGGCTACATGGAAGAAAACCATTTAAAGAAAACACCAATTTGAGCAGAGAATTGTTAAGGATTAGAGGTACTTTTTTTAATTAAGAGCTGTTGACTCTATTAGTTCATTCATTTTTAATACTTACTTTAATTAATTAATTAACAGAGGAAAATAATATGTTTAATAATTTGAAAAAATTAATTAGCTTAGTTTTCGCGACTGTTCTTTTAACTTCAATCTCATCAACTAGTTTTGCTATCGACAAATTACACTTTGTAATCGGTGGTGGTGCTGGTGGTGGTTGGGATGGAACTGCTAGAGGAACTGGAGAAGCTTTAACTAAAGCTGGTATGCTAAAAAGTGCTTCATTTGAAAATATGTCAGGTGGTGGTGGAGGAAAAGCTCTATCTTACATAATTAATTCGAAGCCTGAAAATACTGTATTGGTTCAATCAACACCTTTAGTATTAAGATCAATCACTAGACACAAAGGTTACGTTAAAGGTTCAGGTGTATTATCTTATAAAGATGTTAAACCAATCGCTGGTGTAATTGGTGACTACGGTGCAATCGCAGTTGCTAAAAACTCACCTTATAAAAACTTTAAAGATGTAGTGAATGCTTACAATGCAGATCCTAAGTCAATTAAAATGGCTGGTGGTTCTGTAAGAGGAAGCATGGACCATTTAATTGGTGCACTTGCATTTAAAAAAGCTGGAGCAAACCCTAACAACGTAGTGTACGTACCTTACGATGCTGGTGGTAAAGCTTTAGCTGGACTTTTATCTGGAGAGACTCAAATTATCTCTACAGGTTTAGGTGAATTGATGGGTGCAAGAGACCAAGTAAGAATTATTGGTATTACTGCTCCTTCAAGAGTTTCTGATGCTCCAGATGCACCAAC
>ENA-OREN01004183-OREN01004183.1-marine-metagenome-genome-assembly--contig:-NODE-4183-length-12770-cov-12.748208_pt1 | contig 12770 bp, 13 predicted proteins | sample MGYA00248624_ERZ508555 | MGnify/ENA primary metagenome ERZ508555 (study PRJEB26222, sample SAMN06267773) | marine metagenome | isolation source: Saanich Inlet, British Columbia, Canada | place...
ACACCCGCTCAAAAGATGGCTGAATTGGAAAAAGTGGCTTGAAATGTGTCCAAGATTAACGGACCACTACAGATTAACGGACCACTACATCGTGAACTATTAGAGGAAGTGTTAAATTTAAATTTTATTAAAATTTTAGGGTCATAACAATACTTTAACAGGTTTTTAAACATGCTTAAGTTATCATGACCCAAATTTTATATTAAGGAAAGGGGTACGCAATGAGCATAGTAATAATAGCCGAAATAGGAATTAACCATAATGGCGATATGTCTATTTGTAAAGAATTAATCGATGTAGCTGCAAATTCCGGTTGTGATGCTGTTAAATTTCAAAAACGGGATATAGATAAGGTGTACACACAAGAGTTTTTAGACTCACCAAGAGAGAGTCCGTGGGGCACAACTCAACGTGAACAAAAATTCGGACTAGAGTTTAGTGTTGATGAATATAAGGAAATTGATAAATATTGTAAAGAAAAAAAGATAGAATGGTTTGCCTCTGCTTGGGATTTAAACAGTCAAAAATTTCTACAGCAGTTTAATTGCAAATATAACAAAATCGCTTCTGCAATGATAGTGTATGAAGAGCTACTTAGAATGGTTGCAAAAGAGGGTAAGCACACTTTTATATCTACCGGTATGACAAATTATAATGACATTCAAAAAGCAGTTGATATTTTTAGAAACGAAAACTGCCCATTTGAATTAATGCATACTGTTTCCACTTATCCAATGAAAGTTGAAAATGCTAATCTAAACGTAATTCATACTTTGAGAAAAAAATACAAATGCAATGTTGGTTATAGTGGCCATGAGGTGGGTTTAGCTCCATCATATGCGGCTAGTGCGTTAGGCATTACATCATTAGAAAGACACATATCTTTGGATCGAACTATGTACGGATCAGATCAGTCAGCATCAGTCGAATTGCATGGATTTACAGTATTGGTTAACCATGTTAGGGCAATCGAAAAAGCAATGGGAGATGGAGAGAAGAGAATATTGGAAGAAGAGGTTATTATTGCGGATAATTTACGACAACACTTGAAAAAAATCAACTGAAATGAAAAATAAATTCGGAGTAATACAAGGTAGATTATTGCCAAAATTTGAAGGAAGGTATCAGGCACACCCTAAAGGATATTGGGAGGCTGAATTTGAGATTGCTAGAAGCATAGGTTTAGATTGTATTGAATTTATTTTAGATTACAATGATGCAAACCAAAATCCATTGATAAGTCCCGATGGGCTTGAAAAAATAGAATCGGTTATCGCTAAAACTGGTGTAACCGTTCAAACCATTTGTGCTGATTATTTTATGGAGGCACCTCTGCATTCGAGTGATGATAAAGTTGCAGAAGAGAGTTTTAAAATTTTAGAAAGGCTATTAGAAACAGCTAAGGCATTACAAATTACAGACATCATTATTCCTTGTGTTGACCAATCAAGCTTAGAAACTAAAGAAGCGGTTGATAGATTTGTTCAGCAAATAACAAAAATCATCCCAAAAATTGAAAAGCAAAATATTAACCTATCTTTAGAAACTGATTTGCCACCAAAACCTTTTGTTGAATTATTAGACAGATTGAACTCTAAGAATATTACAGTTAATTACGATATTGGCAACAGTGCTGCTCTAGGTTTTGATTCAGATGAAGAACTGGAAGCTTACGGGAATAGAATTACAGATATTCATATTAAGGATAGAGTATTAGGTGGTGGTCCAATAGTTCTGGGGGGGGGTAATGCAAACTTCTCCTTATTTTTTAATAAATTACAAGAGTTTAGTTATAAAGGGCCTTTTATCATGCAAGCTTATCGTGATGATGAAGGGGTGGAGATTTTTAAACAGCAACTGGCATGGATTAAGCCGTATTTGGAGTCAAGAATGTAGTAACTTTATGACCATTTGCACCTATAAAGGAGTTGCAACATGAAAATGGTCAAAGGTTACAGACATACTGGAATTATCTGTAAAGATTTAGAAAAATCATTAGAATTTTATAAAGATTTTTTAGGATTGAGAGTGATTCAAGATTTTTGGGATGATAGTGAGTATATGAACAAAATAACTGGCATTGAAAATTCTAATACGCGTATGATAAAGCTTGAAGCAGACGATGGAACTGTAGTTGAATTGTTAGATTATGTGACACATCCTACAGAATTAATTGAACAAGAGGTTTATAATGTTGGTGCATGTCATATTGCATTTCAAGTTTATGATATTGAGAAAGCTTATAAAAGATTAATGCAAAAAGGCGTGAAATTTCTAAGCCAGCCTGTATTATCTTCAGAAGGGTTCGCTAAGGTTTGCTTCTGTTTTGATCCAAATAATACACGGATAGAACTGGTTGAAATATTATGATGAGTGTGGTTGCTATCATTCCTGCAAGATCAGGTTCCAAATCTTTAGTAGATTAAAATATTAAATTATTTAATGGTAAGCCATTGCTTGCATGGGCAATAGAGCAAGCCCTTGCTAGTAATATAACAAGAGTTATTGTTTCTACTGATAGTGAAGAAATTAGAGAAGTGGCTTTGCTAAATGGTGCAGAAGTTCTATATCTAATAGGCTACACTATGAAGATTGACAGGCAAAGGTAAAGAGTTTGTTGGTTTTTGAAAGATAATATTTTTAGGAGTTTGTGTGATTGTATGTGAAATAGGTTTAAATCATAATGGAGATACCAAATATGCTGATAAGTACTTAGACTTTTTGTTACAACAAGATATTGATGCAATTACCTTTCAGATAAGAGAGCCTGAGTTTTATCTTCATGCAGAAAAGTCACATTTGTCTTTATCACTTGAATATTATTCTAAAGCTAGAGATAAGGTAAGGCATGCTGGGAAAAAAATTGGTATTGCACTATCGGATATAAGTTTATTGTCTTTTTTTGAATCGATTAATATTGATTTTTATAAAATAATACGTAACGATCCAAATGATAAAGACTTTTTAAATATGTTTTTATCAGCTACAAATAAAAGTATATTTATCTCTACAGGCATGTGCTCTATCGAGCGAATTGATGAGATAGCTAATTACAATGATAATCGTATTTCATTAATACATACACAGTTATCAAATGATATTAATAATGTTAATTTAACAATGATTAAAACTTTACAAAATAGATACAATCAATCTGTTGCGTATGGCCATCATTGTGAAAATATAAATGTATTATATCTATCACTAACGTATAACATATCAGATATTTTTTTCTATGTTAAGGGTAATATGTTAAAATACCACCCTGATGAAAATCACGCAGTTCAATTGGATAACATTACTGATATTGTGTCGAATTTAAAGACATTGCCACTATCTATTGGCAATGGTGTTAAATTAAAGACTTCTAACACCATTAAAGGTCAAGATATATGAAAAAAGCGATAGTAACAGCTGGATCACGCGGTATTGGTAAGGCGATTTCCGATTCATTGAAAGAAATATGCGATGAAGTAATTTCCCCATCATCCAGTGAACTTGATACTTCTAATTTGAGACAAGTAGATGAATTTATATCGAAAAATCCGGTTACAGATATTTTAGTTATGAATACAGGAGGGCCACCCGCAAAAGAATTTAGTGATATTACTAAAAATGACTGGAATAAATATCATAATCAACTTTTTCTTAGTTTCTGTATTATGTTGCAAAAGATTCATATAAATAATGGTGGGTATATTTTTCTTATGTCATCTTTTAATATCAAGGAACCTGATCCAAAATTAATATTATCAAATTCATATAGAATAGCCATAACTAGTGTGTTGAAGTCTGTCAGTAAAAGCTTCGCTTCTAGAAATATCACATGTATTAATATTGCTCCAGGGCCTATAAAAACAGATAGACTTTATAGTCTTGTAAAGGATATGAGCGCATTAGAGAAAACATTGCCTTTGGGGAGGGCGGGAGATCCAAAAGAAATTGGAGATTTTGTAAAAGCAATAGTTGAGAGTAATATTAAATATCTAACAGGAGTTACCATTAATTTTGACGGCGGTGCTTCTAATTATGTTCTTTAAGGGTTTTTAGTTTGATGTTACAAAATATTTTTAATTTAGATGGTAAGGTGGTTGTAATTACTGGCGCACTAGGGCTACTTGGGAAAAAGCATGCAGAGGCAGTTGCGGCTTATGGCGGCACCCCAGTATTGCTAGATTTATTTGAAAATGAGGTCGAAGAATTTTCTAAGGAATTACATTATAAATATGGAGTAGACGCGTCAGGATTTGCGGTAGATATTACTAATGAGTCTAAAATAGAATTAAGTGTAAATACTATAGTTGAACGATATGGAAAAATTGACGCTTTAGTTAATAACGCAGCTCATAATCCAGACAAACCAGCAGTAGAAAATAATGCAGAAAAGAATTCTTCAAGGTTAGAAAATTTTTCTTTAGATGTGTGGAATCAAGATATAGAAGTTGGCCTTACAGGTGCATTCTTATGTGCCAAATACTATGGTTATCAAATTTCTAAGAATTTAGAAGGAGGGTCGATTATTAATATTTCATCAGATCTTGGTTTAATTGCCCCAGATCAAAAACTTTATATGCACGAAGGATTATTAGAAGAGCAACAACCCGTAAAACCAGTTAGTTATTCAGTTGTTAAAGCAGGAATTATTGGTTTGACAAGGTATCTTTCTACATATTGGTCGGATAAAAATGTTCGCTGTAATGCAATGTGTTTAGGTGGTGTAGAAAACAACTTACCTGATAATTTTATGAAAAAGGTAGTGACTAAAATACCAATGAATCGATTAGCTAAATCTAATGAGTATCAAGGGTCTTTAGTTTGGATGTTGAGCGATGCGTCTAGTTATTTAAATGGCGCTATTATTCCAATAGAAGGTGGACGAACCGCATGGTAGAGAAAATGTCAATATATACTGTTAAATTTATTATAGGCATTATTTATGGGTAAAAACGTGGCAATTATTCCTGCAAGAGGAGGCTCTAAGGGGATTCCGGATAAAAATATTCGTGATTTTTATGGGAAACCGTTAATTGCTTGGGCAATTATTAGGGCCTTGAACTCGAAAATGGTAGATAGAGTAATAGTTTCCACTGATAGTGAGAAAATAGCAAGTATTGCTTGTTTTTATGGAGCAGAAGTTCCATTTATCAGACCTGCAAATATTTCAGACGACAATGCTGCTATAGAGCCAGTATTGATACATGCATATGACTGGCTTAAAGACAATGAAGGTTATAAAGCTAATGCATTAGTATTACTCATGCCAACAAATCCGCTTAGGACTTCTCGACATATAGATAAATGCATAGATATTTTTTCACATTTAAGTGTCGATTCTGTTATTACAGTAAATGAATCACCATCTCACTATACTCCATACTGGACATTAATTAAAGATAAGCATGGAAAGGTTTGTTATTTTAACGGTAATGATATTCGTTCTGGGTATACTCGAAGGCAAGATTTTCCAGAAACTTGTTTTGCGAAAAATGATTTAGTATTTGTAATCAAACCTTTAAACCTCTATGGTAATAAGGTTAGCATTTTTGGTGAAAATGTTGAACTTTATGTGACAGACCGTATTTATGATGGAGATATCAATAATATGGAAGATTGGCAGTTAACACTACAAACGTTTAAATATTTAGAAAGTTGTAGTAAAGTCTAATTTTGGTTTAGCTGTCTTTGTTATGAAATATTTAGTTAAGACGCCTACAAATAAGGTTGATGTATTGGTAATTGATCAATGTGGAAGTGAGCATATTGTTAAATGTATACCTGAAGGTTTATCATTTAGTATTCTAGAAATTAGATCGGAAATTCCTTATATTAACAATCTAATGTTTTTCTTGCATTTATGTAGGAGAATTACTCAGTTTGGAGTAAAAAACAAAACTATTGTTGCGTCTATTATTGATGTAATTAAGCCAAAAATTATAATTTCATTTATAGATAACAGTCCAATTATGGGGCAGTTATACTCTATTTTTCCTCAGAAGCTAGTAATATCTGTACAAAATGGGCTTAGAGTGGAGAGCAGAGGATTTCTTGATAAGAACAATGATTTTTCACTTCCATATTTTTTTTCATTTGGTGAGTACGAAAAAGATCTGGTTCAAAAAAATAGTATTAGATATAAAAAAATTTTTAATATTGGATCTTTGCAAACTGGTATTTTTTTAAGTAACTATTCAAATAATTCAAATAATTCAAATAATCCAAATAGTATTTGTTTTATTTCTCAGTACTGGCCACCGTCAAAAAGTAAATACAATGAAGATCGTTTGAATAAAATTAGAACTACATATATTAATTTGATTAAATGGAGTGATAAATCTGGATTTTTTAAAATTAAAGTTGCCATAAAGCATGGAGCTAATAAGGAAGAATTTAGTAATGAAATAAGCATGTATAAAGATAATATGCCTGTAAACGTTGAACTGATTAAACAATCTAATTTTTCGTCTTATAGGGCGGCATATGAGTCATTAGTTAGTATTACTATGTTTTCAACATTAGGGTTTGAGATGTTTGGTTTAGGCAAGAAAGTTTTATTTTGCGGGATGACTGTTAGTGGTGAATTTTTAGAAAAAAAGAATATTAGTTTTATTTTTAATAAAATGCCAGATATTGTTATTTTAAAGAGCCTGGATAAAGCTGAGTTTAATAGTAAAATCAGTAATTTGGTTAATATGAGTAATAAAGAGTATTTAGAGCGCACTAGGGAGGCTAGGGAGTATTATATGAGTAACAAGGAAAAATATCCGCATGAAATTATTAGCAAGTATATTAAAGACTTTATTTTAAAGATGAATCACAAAAAAAATTTAAATGTTTGATAATAAAAGTATTCTTATTACTGGTGGAACAGGGTCACTTGGGAAGGCTGTCACTCGGGTAATATTGGATAAGTACACTCCTGAAAGGATCATAATATTTTCTCGTGATGAATTAAAGCAATATGAGATGGAGCAGATATATAACCATAAATGCATGAGATATTTCATTGGGGATGTCCGAGACTATTGGCGACTGAATCAAGCAATGGATGGCGTTGATTATGTTATTCATGCTGCGGCAATGAAGCAGGTTCCAGCTTCAGAATATAATCCAATGGAATGTATAAAAACTAATATTTATGGAGCTGAAAATGTAATCCAAGCGTCCATAAATAACAATGTAAAAAAAATTATAGCGCTTTCGACTGATAAGGCTGCAAATCCAATTAATCTTTATGGATCTACGAAACTAACTTCAGACAAGTTATTTGTAGCTGCTAACAATATGCTCGGCAAAAGGACAACGCGTTTTTCTGTAGTTCGTTATGGGAATGTTATTGGATCAAGGGGTTCTGTGGTGCCATTTTTCAATGAGCTTATAAAAAATGGCGACAAAAGTTTACCAATAACACATAAAGACATGACTCGTTTCATGATAACCCTTAGTGAGAGTATTAAATTTATATTAAAAAGCTTTGAGCGCATGCAAGGTGGTGAAATTTTTGTACCTAAAATACCTTCTATGCGAATAATTAAACTTGCAAAAGCCATGGCACCCAGCTTAAGTCATAAGTTTGTTGGCATAAGGCCAGGAGAAAAGCTTCATGAAGTTATGTGTACTACTAATGATAGTCATCTAACCTTAGATTTTAAAGATCATTATGTAATATGTCCGTCAATTCAGTTTAATTATCTTGTTGATTACAAAGTAAATTATATTGGTGAGATAGGTGTAGCTGTAGATCAGGGTTATGAGTATAGTTCTGATACTAATACAAAATGGCTATCAAGCGATGAGTTTTTAAAAATACTTAGGGATACAGGTTGTGTGTAGTTATTACAGATATAGAGTTTGTGTGCTTTCCTATGATTCCTTGTAGCAGGCAAGATATTGACCAAGATGACATAGAATCAGTTACAAGTGTCCTAAAATCCGATTTTCTTACTCAGGGCTCACAAGTTCCTTTATTTGAAAAAACAGTTTCGGATTATTGTGGTGCAGAGCACGGAGTGGCGGTCAATAGTGCTACTTCGGCATTGCATATTGCCTGTTTATCTTTAGACCTTGGAAAAGGCGATTGGTTATGGACCAGCCCCAATTCCTTTGTCGCATCTGCGAATTGTGGCTTGTATTGTGATGCACAGGTTGATTTTGTAGATATTGATCCACAAACTTATAATCTATCTGCTACAGAATTAGAAAGGAAGTTAATCCAGGCTAAGCAAGATAATAAACTTCCAAAAATTATAATTCCTGTTCACTTTGCTGGGCAATCTTGCAATATGAAAAAAATTCATGCTTTAAGTCAAGAATATGGTTTTAAGATTATTGAAGATGCTTCTCATGCGATTGGCGGTAAGTATCTAGAGCAACCAATTGGCTGCTGCCAGTATTCTGATATTGCTGTATTTAGCTTTCATCCAGTCAAAATAATTACAACAGCAGAAGGCGGATTGGCAACAACGAATAATAAAGAGCTCGCAGAACGTATGCAACTATTTCGTAGTCATGGCGTAACGCGCAATCCAGGATTAATGAACAAGCTATTAGAAGGCGACTGGTATTACCAACAAGTTGATTTAGGGTTTAATTATCGTATGACCGAATTACAAGCAGCTCTCGGTGTTAGCCAGATGCAAAGACTTGATAAATTCGTTACTCAGCGTCATATTCTTCAAAAAAGATATGATTCGCTATTAAACGATCTTGCAATCATAAAGCCTTACCAAGATCAGGATAACTATTCTGCATTGCACTTGTATCCAATCCAAGTTGATTTAGAAAGTATTGATAAAAGTCGCCAACAAATTTTTGACGAACTTAGACAGAGTGGTATTGGTGTAAATGTACATTATATCCCTATTCATACTCAACCCTATTATCAACAGTTGGGATTTCAAGAGGGGAGCTTTCCCAATTCAGAGGTTTATTACGATAGAGCGATAAGCATTCCTTTATTTCATACTATGACACTAGAGCAGCAAGACGAAGTAGTGAATAATTTGAAAAGTATATTGATATAGGACTATATATGAAGCAAAAGAATATTTTTTTAAAGAGTGAAGCAGACGCATGGTTTGATAGAAATAAAGAAAATCTATCTAGGCGTAATTTTGAAGATGATAATATTGTAAGAGCCATCTCGGATATTTCAAAGTCTTCTAGCAATACTATGTTAAAAATTTTAGAGATTGGATGTGGGGGGGGTGAAAGGTTGAATTACATTAGTAATTCTATTAATTGCTCAGTTTCTGGTGTTGATCCTTCATTAGATGCTGTTAATCATTGCAAATTAAACAACATAGATGCGATTGTGGGTGCGGCAGACAGTTTGATTCACAAAGACAATACATTTGATATAGTTATTTTTGGATTTTGTCTTTACTTATGTGATAGAGGTGATCTCTTTCGTATATCCACGGAAGCAGATAGGGTGCTAAAGAAAGAAGGATGGATAATCATTCAAGATTTTTTTGCAAAGTCTCCAATACAGAATGAATATCATCATACTTCTGGTATTAAGTCTTATAAGATGGATTATAAGACACTTTTTACATGGCATCCAGATTACACATGCTACCAAACTAAAGTCTATCATCATGAAAGTCAAGTTTTTACTGATTCTTCAAATGAGTGGGTGGAGACTTCAGTGATACGTAAAAAAATACATAGTGTCTAAGATTGCACTAGGAACAGTACAGTTTGGTATTGATTACGGTATTAATTCAGAAAATGGACAGATCCGACCTGAAGAGGTTAGAGGTATTCTAAATTATGCATACTCGCAGAATATTGATTTATTGGACACTGCGCCTGCTTATGGAAGTAGTGAGAAGGTTCTAGGAGAGGCCAATGTACAGAATTTTAAAGTTGTCACCAAAACCAGGCATTTTGATAATGCTGAAATAAGTAATGATGATATAGATCTATTAAAAAAAGATTTTTCTTGTTCATTGGTAGATTTAAGACAAGAAAGTTTTTATGGTGTATTGGTGCATGATGCCAACGATCTGTTAAAGCCCGGTTCAAAAAAACTTTTTGATCAACTTGAGAGCTTAAAGCAAGCAGAAAAGATAAAAAAAATTGGTGTATCTATTTACGATAATAAACAGTTGCAATCTATTCTTGAAAATTTTGATATAGATATAGTGCAGTTGCCTTTTAATATACTCGATAAAAGACTCATTGATAGTGGTATGCTTGTTAAACTTCAAAATAGAGGCATCGAGGTGCATGCACGTTCAGTTTTTTTACAAGGTTTATTATTAATGAGCAATCAAGATAGGCCTAGAAAATTTCACCGTTGGAATGCCTTGTGGAAGACATGGCACGAGTGGTTAAATGACAACCAAATAACAGCGTTAGAGGCTGCCATAAGGCATGCAGTTTCTATGCCGGAAATATCTAAAGTATTGGTAGGTGTTGATACTAAAGATCAACTAAAAGAAATTATAATTGCTTCTGATGGTATTTTGCCAAATATACCGGCTGAATTATATACAAATGATGTCAATTTATTAAATCCGTCAAATTGGGGTAGATTGTGAAAGTGGTGGCACTGGTGCAAGCTAGAATGGGATCGACTAGATTGCCAGGTAAAGTATTAAGAGCTATTGTCGGAAAGCCTATGATAGAGCTTCTGCTCGCTCGCTTATCACAATCTAGTGAATTAAATGAAATTATTGTGGCAGCCTCTGAAGAGGTGCAAAATGATAAGCTGCAATCAGTAGTTGAGTCTTTAGGTTATAGATGCACAAGAGGCAGTGAAAAAGACGTATTAAATCGATTTTACGAGTCAGCCAAATCTGTAGACGCAGATGTTATTGTGCGTATTACGGGTGACTGTCCTTTAGTGGACTCCACACTAGTTGATGAATGTATTAAGAGTTACAAAAACTCTAATGTAGATTACTTCTCAAATATAAACCCAGTAACCTATCCAGACGGATTAGATATTGAGGTTATGTCATTTGAATCTGTTGAACGCGCTAATAATGAGGCTAATTCTGAGTTTGATAGAGAACATGTAACACCTTATATTCGTAATTCTGATAGCTTTTTAAGATCCTCAATGCAACATACTAAGGATTTGTCCGCCCAAAGATGGTCTGTAGATGAGCCAGAAGATTTAGTTGTGGTGACTAATATATTTAAACATTTTTTACCAAATATACATTTTAATTGGCATCAGGTATTAGAGTTAAAAAAACTAAAGCCTGATCTGTTTTCAGAAAACCAACAAATCAAGAATAATGAGGGTGCAACTATGGGTACAGGGCAAAAGCTTTATAAAAGAGCAAAGAGGGTTATTCCCGGTGGCAATATGCTGCTTTCTAAAAGACCAGAAATGTTTTTACCTGATAAATGGCCGGCTTATTTTAGTAAATCAAAGGGCTGTAGGGTTTGGGATTTGGACGGGAAAGAATATATTGACATGTCTATTATGGGTATTGGTACGAATACACTAGGCTACGGACATCCTGAGGTTGATGAGGCGGTAATGAAAACTGTTAAAGATGGCAATATGTCAACCTTTAATTGCCCGGAAGAGGTTTATTTGGCAGAAAAATTAGTCGAAATGCACCCCTGGGCAGATATGGTGAGATTTGCTAGGGCAGGGGGTGAGATTAATTCCATAGCGATTCGTATTGCTAGAGCCTCTACTGGAAGAGATAAAATTGCTATTTGTGGTTATCATGGTTGGCATGATTGGTATCTTTCTACCAATCTCAATAGCGACAAAAATCTGGATGGACATCTATTGCCAGGTTTGCAGCCTAATGGCGTCCCCAGAGGCTTGACTGGTACAACGCTACCTTTTAACTACAATGATATTGATCAATTAGAGCGGTTAGTTAAAGATCATAAGGGTGAAATTGCTGCAATTAAAATGGAAGTTTCCAGAAACGAAGGGCCAGAAGATAATTACTTGCAAAAAGTAAGAGATCTTGCCACTGAAAATAATATCATCTTAATCTTTGATGAGTGTACTTCAGGTTTTAGAGAGACATTTGGTGGCTTGCATAAAAAGTATGATGTAGAGCCAGATCTAGCTATCTTTGCTAAAGCCTTAGGTAATGGTTATGCAATTTCTGTGTGCATTGGCAGGCAAGAATTTATGCAGGCCGCACAACAAACCTTTATTAGCTCAACCTTTTGGACTGAGCGTATTGGACCGACTGCAGCATTGAAAACACTTGAAGTTATGGAAAGAGAAAAATCTTGGGATACAATTACTCAAATTGGGGTGGGTATTTCTAAACAGTGGAAGAATCTGGCAAATAAATATGATCTGAATATTACAACATGGGGGTTACCTGCATTAAGTGGCTTTACATTCGATTCTCCTAACTCACTATCTTATAAGACTTTGATTACACAAGAGATGTTAAAAAAAGGCTATCTTGCCGCCAACAGTGTGTACGCCTGTACGGAGCATAAGCAAGAGATAGTTGATGGATATTTTGCCGAGCTTGATCCAATATTTGGTACCATTAAACAATGTGAAGATGGGCTGGACGTAAGTACTCTTCTAGAAGGTCCGTTGTGCCATAGTGGATTCAAACGCCTAAATTAATGAAAGTAGTCTTTCGCGTTGATGCTTCCTTAATTATGGGCATAGGCCATGTGATGCGCTGTTTGACTTTAGCTCAAATTCTAAAAGAAAATAATGCCAGCGTTGAATTTATCTGTCGTAAACATGAGGGGAATTTGATTGATAAGATTCGCTCAAATAATTTCACTGTTTACGAGTTAGGACTATCAGGTGAGAA
>ENA-OREN01004185-OREN01004185.1-marine-metagenome-genome-assembly--contig:-NODE-4185-length-12768-cov-5.704279_pt1 | contig 12768 bp, 10 predicted proteins | sample MGYA00248624_ERZ508555 | MGnify/ENA primary metagenome ERZ508555 (study PRJEB26222, sample SAMN06267773) | marine metagenome | isolation source: Saanich Inlet, British Columbia, Canada | place...
GAGTTTTCAATTATAACAGGAGGAGATAGGTAATGAATCAAAAGAAAACTTCAATTTTTGCCGCAACTGCTTTAACGATTGCGTTAGCGTTTGTAGCAACACCAAATGCCAAAGCAGCCTCTCCAGGCGAAGGTTTCTATGTCGGTGCATTTATTGGGCATGGTACAGGGGTTGTCCAAGCTGATGTGACAAGTAATGCTACATTGAATGGTGCAGGTAGGCGTGGAACATTCGAATCAGATAGAGGCGGTATTGCATTGGATGGAATCCAAGGTGGTGGCTGGTTCGGATGGGGAACGAAAACAGCTGACGATCTATATTTTGGCTTTGAAGTATCAGGAGCTGGAAGTGATGAAAAAATCGAGCTTACATCATCAGTTGGACTTCAAGACAATGATGGACAAGCAATTACAAGTGCGACTGCTAAAAGAAACTGGGTTAGTGGTGCAGCTTTACGTGTTGGTTACTATCTTAATCCTGAAACCCTATTTTCTCTAACTGGTGGAGTTGCAGTAAGTGAATTTGATGTAGAAATCGGTAATGACAGTGAGAGCCATTATGCTGGCGGACCTCAGGTTGGAGCGCAAGTTGAAACGCAACTATCCAAAATAGATCCTAACCTCAGCCTTAGAATGGAATTCGTTTACACTGACTATCTAACAGCTGATATCAATGGAATGGATGGCGTTGGGCAAAATAGTGGTAATGATAGTGAGCTTACCGGATCTGACTCTGCAGGTCGAATTGGTGTTGCATATAGATTCTAAGCATATCTAAGTATAATAAAGTTTCTTCTAAAAATAGCCTTACATACTGGTCAACGACTAGTGTGTAGGGCTTTTTTTTTCTAAAAAAATCTCTTCCAAACAAACTCTCTGCCTTATACAAAAAAGTTAGTCTTTAAAGTATCTCTTTAACTTTTACCTCCAGACGATTTCCCGGTAATTCCTGATTGCTGGAAAATTTGTCCCATCGCATTCAAAAAATTATTTTGCTCATCTCCAAGTATCTGGGCGTTCTTTTTATTTTCATCAAATATATTCAAACGAATTTCTTGAGGGCGTTCCAGTAATCTATCTAATGCTTTTGAAGTGTTAACAGGAGGGTGGCAGGTTCCCTTTTGACAAAGATAGACGGTTGGCTCTCTCGAAGTTTTACCTTCAGCTAAGGGTAGGGTTGACTCACCTTTTTCGTTCCATATAACCAATTTGTTCGGGCGATAATCCGTATGCAACACCTTCCACATATCATCAAACTCAGCACTTTCTTTAGGTCCAGTAAAAATCGCCTCTGTGGGTGAAAGGCTGGACGCACTCAGCGTCGCTAACAAACCCGTAAATGCCGCAGGGCTATCCTCCATAAAAGCTTGAAACGCTTTGACGGTTTCTTCTGATTTTTCTGTATAGATTTTATTCCCTGTCAAACGACCTAACTTTAATAATGCCATAGAGGCAATAGCGTTTGCCGAGGGCATGGCTTCATCCGCCGGGTTTTTAAGTTTAGATACAAGTTGTTCTCCAGATTTTCCTGAGAGGAAAAAACCACCTTCCTCCTCATCCCAGAACTCTTCGACCATTGCATCTGCGAGCTGACTCGCTTTCGCAATCCATTCACTTTGCAACGAAGTCTCATAAAGAGTGACTAGGGCTTCGAGTAGATAGGCATAATCTTCCAGGCAGCCAACAATACTACTTTGACCATCTTTATGGATACGGTGCAGTTTGCCATCGCACCATTGTTGCGACCAGATAAAATCAGCGCATCGCTTAGCAGTTTCAATATACTTTTCTTCTCCTAGAACGGCATAACCCGTTGCCAATGCGGTGATCATCAACCCATTCCATGAGGTGATGATTTTTTCATCTGTGCCAGGACGAGGACGCTTTTCACGGGCCTCAAAAAGAGTGTCTTTGCCTTTTTTGAGAATATGATCGGCTTCAAAGATGGGTATATTTTCTGCTTCCGCCAGAGTTTCCACTTTCATATTTAAATGTAAAACATTCCGTCCATCCAATTGGCCCTTCGAGGTCATGCCAAAAGCCCGGCTAAAAACTTTTGCATGCTTCGGACCTAAAAGATTGAGCACCTCTTTCAACTCCCAGGTATACCAAGTGCCCTCTTTCCCTTCGGTGTCCGCATCCTGACTGGCAAAAAAGGCACCGTCTTTAGAAGTCATTTCTCGATCTATCCAGGAAAAAATTTGCTCTGGAACTTCTCGATAAATATCCTGTTTCGTAGCCTGAAACATATCAAGAAACAGTTTTGCAAGGAATCCATTGTCGTAAAGCATTTTTTCAAAATGCGGAACGCGCCAGAAACGATCGGTGGAGTAGCGGTGAAACCCACCTCCCAGTTGATCGAACAGTCCACCTTCGGCCATCTTGGTTAAACTTTTATCGAGGATATGTAATGTCTCTTCATCCCCTGTCTCAGCCCAATGTCGGAGCAAAAGGGTGTAATGCATCGGCTCGGGAAATTTCATTCCCACCCCGAAGCCGCCATTCTCTTCATCAAATCGTTTTGTCAATATTTCCACTGCGCCTTGGATAAGTCGGTTGCCCTCGATTCCACGAGACCTCCCTGCTTTGTTTTGCAGATCAATTTTTTGCAACAAGTTTTGCGTTCGGGTATCTAGGTTGTCTTCTGTGAAAAGTTTATGTGCTTCTTCCAGAATTTGTGGAAATCCAGGCCGGTTGAATTTAGGTGTTGGAGGAAAATAAGTTCCCCCTAGGTAAGGTTTTTGGCTGGGGGTGAGGAATATGCTTAATGGCCAGCCACCCTGCCCAGTTAGTTCCACCAGAGCTTTCATATAGAGAGAATCAACATCCGGACGCTCTTCTCGGTCCACTTTGATATTAATGAACCACTGGTTCATCAACTGAGCTATTTCAGGGTTTTCAAAGCATTCATGTGCCATGACATGGCACCAGTGGCAAGAGGAATAACCGATACTCAAAAAGATGGGTTTGTTTTCTTCCTTGGCCTTATTCAAGGCTTCAGGTCCCCAAGGATACCAGTCTACCGGATTGGCTGCATGTTGCAGTAAATAGGGGCTGGTTTCCTGAGATAATCGAGTGCGCAGGTCAGACAAAATGGAGCCTCCTAATAAAAATGGAAAGAAGGCAGGATACTAAAAATAGAGGCAGGATAAAACAGAAAGAAGTTTATTTTCAGAGATACTCTTATTTCTTTAAAAGTCCGTGTCGGTACTGATGATAAAAATCGCGAACACTTTCATATTCATCCAAGGCACTGTCTTCCAACTGTTTTTTATCATCAACGATAAATGAAGCTGCATTGACATTATCTTCTGCATTTACTATGATATTTGTCCCGACACTTGCTCCAATCACCGCGCCTGGGCTCATTAAAGCATCAGCGGTTCGCCCTATAATGTTACGAGCCGTCGAAGGACCAAAAAACGGAAGGACAACATAAGGACCAGTGGGAATCCCGTAATACCCCAGAGCTTGATCGAAATCTTCATTCACATCTTTAATGCCATATTCTTCTCCGGCAACATCTGCAAAGCCACCGAACCCTAATGTTGAATTTATTAAAGTCCGCGCGAGAACTTGACCCGACTTCTTGAACTCCAGTTGCAATAGACTACTTACCAATTTCACAGGGGCCATAGCATTAGAGAAAACATTTTTAATACCAATCCTTAATTGCTCATGAACCGTATCTCTGTATCCTCTTGCGACCGGTTCCAAAACAGCATCATATACAGACTCGTTTACCCCAAACATCCATCGATTATAACCCTCGAGGGGGTCTGTCAGTATAGGAATATTTTTTTCAGTCCCAGCGAAGGGGTCTTCCATATCTTCATAATATTCAGGGTCTTGGGGCGATCTCATAGTCCCTTGAGCGGTCTCTATAGAATTTGGCCAGTCACTGTCTTTAGGCGCTTTCTTCTCGAGTTTTATAGTTACATCAACGGTTTGCGCAAATACATTATCGTCTACCTGAGAAATAAAATCAGGTGCATTCTCTTGCATCAAAGTCACTGCAGAATTATTGGCCCATGAAAATGAAGAAGCCATTAAAGAGAAAAAAACCACGAAAAATGCTTTGCTTATGATGTGAACATTTTTATTAGCCATTATTCCTCTCGATCGAAAAGTAAAAAAATTCATAAAAAGCTTAAACTATCCAAAGTTCAAATAATTGATTACTGCAGTACTAAATACAACAAAAAATCAGGTTAGTCCACCCTAATTTTTACGCTTAACCCTTATGTATACAATATTAAAATGAAAGCCAACTCAATTACAAATATAACATATTTCATACCGTTTTAAAATTAGTAGTATTAAAAATCAAAACTTTTCAAATTATTTTAAAGGATCAGGAAAAGCCTCAGCTAACCTGTCAATGGAACCTTTCGGTAAAGGGATTTTTGCAGCACGGGCTTTTTGAACCGCTTGCCAAGCTTCTTCATATCGTTTGAGGTTATACAAAACATCAACTCGTAACGCATACGCCGTGCTGTTCAGAGGATGCAAAGCGATACTTTCACCCAGTTTGGCAAGTGCGTCTTCATACTTTTCCAGAGCATTCAGGGAAGCCCCCCAATAAGCATACGCGTTGCTATGTTCAGGGTTGATCTCAAGTACCGTGCGGTAGTGAGTAATGGCCTCAGCAAATTTTCCTTCCATCGCCAGGGTCAGGCCCCAGTAAAGATGCGCTTTTTCATCGGTAGGGTCATTTTTAGCGGCAACAATAAAGTGATTGATGGCTTCCTGCGTTTTTTTCAACTTGACTAGAGAAATCCCCCACCAGGTCTGAATTGCTGCATGATCTGGAAACTCTTTCGCGACCTTTTCAGCCATATCTGCAGCTTCTTGATACTTGCCCATCGCATTCATTTCTCGAATGACTTTTATCGGGTCAACTTTAATTTTTTGTTTATTTGGATTTTTTAATTGTTGCAGACGCGCTTCAGATCTTTTAGCGGCTCTTTCTTCTGCCAGCATTGCTTCTTCCATTCGATCTGTTGCGGCAAGATATACAAAACCAATAACCGTAATAACGATACAAAGATACCAAATGAGTTTAATTCTTGTCGGCATTAAATATGACTTTCAAATATTCGGGATAATGTTTCCGGCAGGATCATGAATCTATCGATGGAGAGTATACCCTAATATTAGTAAATGGATTAAAACTTCTTTAAAATTTTTTCGGCTTTTTGAATCAGTTTGTACTGCCCGGGTTGATCTCTGGTCAGCCTCAGAAATGTCTGTAAATGTCTTCTAGAAGAGGATGGGGCGCTATTTTGAATCTGCACGCCCAAATAAAAATGCGCCAGAGCCGAGTCCGGGTTCAATTTCAGTGAATTTTCGAATTCCTCAATAGCCCGCTGAGCATCCTTCTTAAACGCATAGGCCAGCCCCATAAAGAGGCTAAACTCATGGTCACCATCGTACCATGCAAGAGTATTTTCTAGAGTATTTAAAGCTTTGTCAGGTTGACCTGAAAAAATATACAAGCGTGCCAGACCCAAACTACCGAACACGTAGAAGGGATTTGCCTTGAGAGCATTCAAATAGGACTTTTCCGCCTCATCAATCAGTTTTAGCTCCTGATAAACATTTCCCATATTCATATGAGCAAGAATATGCTGCGGCTCCAGCACCAGAACTTCTTTATAGGAAGCCAGAGCTTGAGTGATATCTCCCACGTTGAATGCTGTTTCTGCCCGTTCGAGCAACATCGTTATTTTAGCCTTGCGTTTTATTTCCTCAATCTGACTTTCCGACCTTTCCAGTTGCGCAAGTCTTTTGCCTACCTCGATTTTCACCTGAGTATCTGCAAACTTCACAAAATCGGGCTGCAAACGGATGAAGGGGGTCAATTGCCGAACCAGCACATCTCTTTCATCTTTATAAACGTATTCCGGCGCATTGAACTCCAGCAGCGAGTTATCATCAGTATGCAATGGAGCATCTTTACTGAACTCCACAAGTTTTTCGTGAGACATGATCATCAAGCTCATCAAATCCGGAACATTTCTGATACCGATTCCGGCAAAATCTTTTCCGGTGATTTCATTGGCCAGATATTTTTGCGCTTTTTCAAACGATAACCCATATTCTTCTTCGGAGCCTATCAACAGATAATCATCCCCGGCGATAGATTCCCACATCGTCACAAATGGGAATTTATCGGTAAACGAGTGCACGATGGATTTGAAATTATCCGGCGACATATTTGTATGAACCCAAATACAGGCCAGCCCACCTGGGTTTAATCGTTTTTTCAGTAACTCGAAAAAATCGACTGTAAACAAAGCTCCGACCCCGGATATCCATGGATTAGAAGGCTCCGAAACGATCACATCATAAGTATTGTTTGATAACGCAATATGATTACGGCCATCTTCTAGTAGCACAGTGAGTCGTTTGTCATTGAGTGCATCATGGTTGAATGGATCAAAAAATCGCGATCCTTCTATAACCGCAGGGGAAATTTCAACCAGATTTATTTTGTCTACCGGAAACTGTTCGACCGCGCCCAATGTAATTCCACTGCCTTGACCTATCACCAAAGCAGATTTTGGATTGATATGAAACAGCATTGGCAGATAACCAGACAACAATTGAGTTCGCATATCCAATGCCAAAGAAGCATCGGTTTTTCCATTCACACGCAGGAAGATATTTCCCGAAGTAGAAAGCTCAGTCGTGACTGTTGTATGCATCCCCTCTTTAAAAAACAGGATCTTGTTTTTTTTCAACTCAGCTTCTTTTAAATCTCCAATTCGGTAAGGCATGAAGGAGCCACTGGAAATAACCGATTTATCCCAGGGATCTATCGCGTTTGCAACCAGCAGATAGACAATGAATACCCCAGGTAAAAAATACATCTTCCAGTTAAAACTGAGCTGTGCCCCAAATATCAAAAGAGCCATTCCCAAAAGAATATTTAGAAAAACCGCAGTCAAAATTGTGGTCTGCAATCCTAATAGCGGGATGAAAACAAAACCCGCCAGAAAGGAACCAATGATCGTTCCAAAAGTATTGCAGGCATAAGTACGGCCAACATTTTCTCCAACCGTCGCCAACTTCGTTGCCATGATCTTAATCACGATTGGGAACTGAGCACCCATAAAAAATGTTGGGATAAAAAGAAGTCCAAAAATGGTCAGGAAATTGGCCACTTGCATCAGGTCAAATTGCTGCCCCCAGTTCTCATAAATCCATCGATTGGCAAAAGGAATACGAGCAAAGAGAGGAATAATATATAGAGAAGATAATCCAATTATTATTTGATTTAAACCATAATACTTAATTAAGTTACTGATCTCGGTGAGATAGCGAGAAGCCACCACTGTACCCAGTGCCAGTCCCAAAATAAAAACGGTAAGAATGAGGCTGAAGGCGTAAACCGAAGAGCCCAGCAACAGTGATAAAATTCTTGTCCAGGCCATCTGATAAACAAGAGCGATCATCCCAGCAACAGCAAAACTTAAGAGTATTAACGCTTCGCGTTTTTCCAGTGGGGGTTCTGTGACGAAAGAGGTTGAGTGTTGCAACTGCTCTTTAAGGGGTGGCTTGAATAACAGGTAAATGACTACTGCGATTCCAATATTTGCTGCTGCTGCCACACCGATCGTTGTCTGCACACCCAACAAACGCATAAAAACAAAAGCAGATGCCCAGGCCCCAACCACCGCACCAAAGGTATTCATGGAGTAAAGGGTGCCGACATCTTTTCCTATATAACTTTCATCACTGGAAACGAATTTACTGAGAACGGGTAAGGTGGCTCCCATAAAAGTAGCGGGAATAATCAATAAAACACCACAGACCAAAAATCGCACCAGACTGGTTTGTGTATAAGAATCGCCGAGATTGAGATAAATCCATTGAAATAAAGGGAAGGCCAACTCTATAAACGAGGGAATGAGCAGGCAATAGATGCCAATACCCGCTTCGAGAATGGCATAGGCTGCCAATGGGTTAAAAGCACGGTCAATGATTTTCCCGCCGAAAAAACTACCTAGGGCCAAACCACCCATGAAAGCGGTCAAAACGGTTGCTATGGAGTAATGGGTATTGCCCATTATCAAAGTTAGTAGACGAGTCCACACCACCTCATAGATGAGACCTGTAGCACCTGAAACGAAAAAAAACAGGAATATCCAAGCTCGGGAAATTTGAGAGTTTCGGGGGACCACTTTGTGCAACCGTCAAATAAAGACTGGGATTAAATATTCACCACCACAAGGGGATGGAGCATCTAGGAAAGCAAACAAAAAAGGCTCGTTCGGCCGGGAAGAATAATCCCAGCAATAAAACCTGTTGCTAGCGAAGGATCTTCGCTATTTTTTATCCTTTTTGGAAAGACCGCAGCGGAAACCTAGAATACTGTCTTTTCGTCCCGGGCTTGCTGCAAATCTTTTAGAGGTACGAATGTCTACACTCCTCGCATCCCACGAACCTCCCTTAAAAACGTGATTCTTGCCCTTTTCAGGTCCGGTTGGGTTCATAATAGGAGCCGTTTTATAGTAAAACTGATCATAAAAATCGCTCACCCATTCGGACACATTTCCTGACATATCGAAGATGCCATAAACACTCCTGCCCATCGGATATTTTCCAACAGGGCCCATATAAGGATACCCATCGCCGGTACCCGCAAGGTTGGCGCGTTTTGGTAGAATTTTATTTCCCCAAGGAAAATCGAGACCATGCGTTCCCCTTGCCGCTTTTTCCCATTCCGCTTCCGTAAGAAGCCGTTTTCCGGCCCAGGTACAATAGTTCGTAGCATCATGCCAGGAGACACCCACCACAGCATGGCTGGGTACATCCATGATCGCATGATCTCCTGGGAAAAAAGGCACCGAAGGTTTTACATAACTGGCGGCCTTTCTATACTTATTATATTCCTTGACGCTTACCTCATATTTATCAATATAAAACGCATCCAGATAAATTTCCTGAGCCGGCTTCTCATCGAACCCGCCTGAATCTGAACCTCGGGAAAAAATTCCCTCTGGAACCAGAACCATTTCGCGACCATCATCCCCCACGAAGGTTTCGTAGATGCTGAAATCGCGATTATCTGAAACCGCCACATCATTGGTTTTTTTCGCCATTTGTTGTACTCTCACGTCATGGTCAATGGACTTTTTAATTTCCCAAATGATGACGAGCAAAAGCAATATGGAAATGGCAAAACAGGCAATGACTCCAAACATTAAATTCTTATCGCGCATGGGCTACCACAGAAAAATTGTTCAATTACAAGTATTTCAAAGCGTTGATTATAATTTAATCAGCAATTAAAGCAATGTTATTTTCCATTAGAAACAGAAACACTAACTGCTCCTCTATACGTGCAAACAGGGTAGATAAAAAATGAAAATGGATTTATTAAAAGTTAAAGATCAGGCCCTATCTTTTATGAAGCCTGCAAAAGTTGAGATTCTAAAATGGTACCGCGGTGAGTACCAGGTAGACCTGAAGTCAGATGCCAGCCCTGTCACCATCGCTGATCGCAATGCGGAAGAAATATTGAGAAAAAAACTTTCAAAACATTTTCCGGAGCACGGCATCATTGGTGAAGAGTTTGGCAACCATAATGCCGAGGCAGAATGGGTTTGGACCATTGACCCTGTGGATGGCACACGCTCCTTCATTCAAGGTCTGCCACTTTTCGCTTCCCTGATGTCCCTTCTACATAAAGGGGAACCGGTACTGGGAATCATAGAGCTTCCCGCACTGCAAGAAACAGCCTGGGCTATTAAAGGTAAAGGAGCTTTTTTAAACGGCAAACCGCTAAAAGTTTCCAAGCAAAAAAAACTTCAGGGAACTTTCGTTGCCGTCGCCGACAGGTATTGTTTTCGCCAACAAAAGCAAACCTTCCTGTTTGACCAATTAAATAAAGAGGCGGGAATAGTAAGAACCTATCCAGACGCTTTTGGTCACCTCATGGCAATCCGCGGTTCGGTGGATGTTATGGTCGACCCTCTGGCTAAGATATGGGATTACGCGCCATGTAAAATCCTAGCGCAAGAAGCAGGGGGGAAATTTGCAAACTTCTCTGGCAACCGAGCAAGCATTGAACAAGGAACAGCAATTGTCGGCAATGCCAGTATCGTCAAGGAAGTGCGGAAATTATTTGCGGAGAGCAAACCTAAATAGGTTTTCGACCCGAAAAACCCGTATTGAGATCATGCCAGAACAAGATTTCTTTTTCGGGCATCCGCCAGCAAAGGTACACCTCCCTACCCTCCCGCAGCGAAGGAAAATCAACGAGTCCCTCTCGGATTCCCTTAACCTCACAGCCCATTCCTTCTATCCTATGCATCAGGTCATTATATTTTAACACCGCGTTTAAATAATCCACTCCCTGATCACTGCCCCCATTCCATTTTGCTTTTTCTCTGGCATTTTTAATGTCGGGGAAATCGTTGTTCAAAGAAATAGAAAGTTTTTGAATCCGTGGAACCAGATCCAGAAGCTGAGGAACAAACGCATTGGCTTCATCAAGCGTAAACAGTTTTTTGGAAGGCATGCGTTAAACAATCGCGAGTTAAATTAATTAAGGAAATGCATTATACGGATTCACAAAAATAATTCCACCCTGGCGCAAAAAAGAGTTCAAAAATTCACAAAAACGATACTTCAAACAGCATCAGTAAAAAAATATTTCACACCCTTTTTAACCTGAGCCCTAAACCCCATTTTCAGAGCCTCCTAAACCCATAAATTTAAACAGCTTATATGCCAGCTTGATGTCTTAAGCCTCATTTTCAAATAGTTTATTTTTGAGATTTTATTTCACCCCGGTTTTCTATTGACAAACCGACTGTAAGACTATAAATTCTTACACTATATTAGTACCTTAGTCCTACAAGCAAACAAGATTTTATGATTACTTATTCGAGACATTCAAACATATGAAGCATGTTGGGCAAAAAGCCAATTAAGAAATTTTGATTAACAAAAAAGTTTGTTAGTAAGTTTTGTGTTTAATAAAAAGTTGTTATTACAAACATTAAGTATGGGGAGGTTAGTAATGAAAAAGACAATTTTTTTCTTAACAGTGAGTGCATTCATAGGGTTCTTGGGACTCGGTTCTATCGCGTATGCTGACAACGTGGTACCGGGCTCATATACTCAATACAACTCAAGTGGCACTATGGGAGTCGGACAAACCATGATGCAAATGGGAGCAAGAGATCGAGCCCTGACCAATGCGTCAAACTTGGCTTCGCAGGCAGGTGTAGCTCGAAACGCCGGTCGCACATGGAATTCTGACTATCAGTTTGGCTCTTCTCAGAGCGAGCAATCTTGGAAAGCTGCCAGAACTATTGAAGAAGCTCAGGTTCATGGCTTGGTTCCCGGTGATTGCCAAGGAGAAAACTCTGATGCTAAATACAGAGACCAAATGAACGCACCCCGTATTGACCCTTTTGGAAAGGCTTACATGAAGGAAAACTTGGTATCTAACGCACAATGTGCAGAATACCATCCGACATTAAAGTAACCTAAGCTTCACAAAGAGAAGTATTCAACCTCTCAATGAGGTATAAGGCCGATAGAACGTTTTTTGTTCTATCGGCTTTTTTTGTGGGATAAATAATCACCAAGCCGGAACAGCTCCATTCACGGACACCCTGCATGACAAAATTTTATAGATACAATCTAAAAATCCCGATAGCAAAATGCTTTGGCTGGTTTCAAATTGTAAGAGACCTGTCAACTTTGTTTAAGGAAAGTTCTGTCAAGAAAAGTCTCGGGGTTATGCAAAGCATTCCCTCACTTTTACAACTTGCGACCCTAATTCTTTGCTTGCTATGGATATCCCCCAACCCCTCCTATGGGGTGGAGCGGGTTTCTTTAAAAAAATATCCCGAATTAAGCCTTCAAGTTCCCAACCCCATGGAAACATCTAAGTTGCCAGCCAGAAAAACCTTTCAAGTCAATCACGAAGAACTTGTCTTGCAGTTTTTCTTTAACGAGAGGGATGTGTTTGGTTATATCTTAAAGAGAAATAAAAGTCGGCCCATTCATTTTCGCTGGTGCTTTTTCAGATCCTGCGAAGAAAGCCCATACGACTTCAAAAAAGTCATTGCTCAAGCTTTTAATCCACCCTTCGATTCTGGTTTTTTTTCAATCAAATTCCCTGCATACCTGAACTACAGTTTTCAAGGAATCGAATTTTCGTCCCCAAAATAGTCAAAAAAAATAATAGCTAATTATCCTACATTTAAACAAGAAAATAAATCTCTCACTTATAAATCAGGCATACCCACAAACGCACCAAAAAATAAAAACAACTAAAATAAAAACTTATAGCTACTAAGATATAACTTATAAAAAAAACAGCGCTAAACCTATATCCCGACAAAAGCTAAATCGTTACTATAGGCCAGTTAATATTCCTATGGATCCTTCAAAGTTAGGAATTTATCTTTATTTATGTACAGACATTCAATAGATGAAACAGATTGGGCAAAAATCCAATTAAGATTTTTTGATTAGCAAAAAAGTTTGTTAGTAAGTTTTGTGTTTAGTAAAAAGTTGTTATTCCAAACATCAAGTGTGGGGAGGTTAGTAATGAAAAAGGCAATTGTTTTCGTAGCAGTAAGTGCATTCGTAGGTTTCTTGGGACTCGGTTCTATCGCGTCTGCTGACAACGTAGTACCAGGCTCATATGCTCAACAGAATTCCAGTGGAGTAATGGGTGTTGGACAAACCATGATGCAAATGGGATCAAGAGATCGAGCTCTGACCAATGCATCAAACT
>ENA-OREN01004189-OREN01004189.1-marine-metagenome-genome-assembly--contig:-NODE-4189-length-12764-cov-2.955703_pt1 | contig 12764 bp, 5 predicted proteins | sample MGYA00248624_ERZ508555 | MGnify/ENA primary metagenome ERZ508555 (study PRJEB26222, sample SAMN06267773) | marine metagenome | isolation source: Saanich Inlet, British Columbia, Canada | place...
ATCGTCGAATGGAATCGAAAGAGCAAGAAGATGCTTCGCATCGTATCGGGGGTCCCGACCACCGTCACCGCTTCTGGAAGCAGCGTCGCGCTCACCTTCGCTCGGAAATTCCCGGTCGACATGCTGGCTCGCCGCCGTGCAGTCTTCGATGAGGCGTGGGCGACGATGCGCGACCGATTTTACGACCCGAAGATGAAGGGGCTCGACTGGCAAGAACTCGGTGATCGATACCGTGAGATCGCAGTGGCTCGTCGCGATCCCACCGAGTTCGCCTCCATCATCAACCGCATGATCGGCGAGTTGAACTCTTCTCATCAGCGTTTCACCCCTGCAAAACGCTGGTCCAAGACGATCCGAGCCACCGGTGTGCCGGGCTGGAGGCTCGAGCCCAACCGCCAATCCGGTCGCTACCGCATCGAATCGATCTTGCCGGGAACTCCCGCAGCCGCCAAGGAACTCGATCTGCACATCGGAGACGAATTGATCTCCATCGATGGCGAGCCGATTCACGCCGGCGACAATCTCTCGATCCCGCTCGAGGGAAAGGTCGGTTCTCGTGTGGCGATGATGATCGCTCGCGAGGGACAACCGCAGCGGCGCATCGTGATCCGCCCCATCTCGAACAATGTCCTGCGAACCTTGCTCTACAACGACTGGCAGCGCCAGCAACGTGAACAGGTCGGTCGCCTCAGTCAGAACCGACTCGGTTACCTTCACATCCAGGGGATGAACCAGCGCAGCCTCGACCGCTTCTCGGTGCAGCTCTACGAGGCGGGGCATGGCAAGGAGGGGTTGATCATCGATGTGCGGGAGAATGGCGGTGGCTGGACCACCGACTTGCTGCTGGCGGCACTGACCCGGACCCCGCACGCCTACACGATTCCTCGGGCCGGATCGCGCGGGTATCCCAATGATCGGCTGGTCGCTCCCTCGTGGACCCGGCCCATCGCAGTGATCTGTAACCAGAATTCTTTCTCGAATGCGGAGATCTTCTCCCATGCCGTGAAAAATCTCGGGCGCGGTGCGCTGATCGGAGTGCAGACCGCAGGGGGTGTCATCTCGACCGGCAGTTCGACGCTGCTCGATGGCAGCCGCATCCGGGTCCCCTTCCGCGGCTGGTACACGATCCCCGGCGGAGTCGACATGGAACTGAACGGGGCGATCCCCGATGTCGTGGTCCGCTCCCTTCCGGCGGACGAGGAGCAACAGCTCGATCGCCAGCTGGAGGCGACCATCCAGCGGCTGCTGGAAGATCTCCCACCGAGGCGTAAACTGGCTTTTTGAGGCGATCTTGAACGATCCTGCCAGGTCCGGTTGACCCGAGCCGACCCATCTCGATAAGATACTCACATGAGCAATAGAAATAACCGCAAGGTCAAAAAGGCCAACCACGGCAAGCGTCCGGCGAATCGTAACCGCCGTGCCGCCAAGTCTGCCAAATTCAAGAACTGAGTCCCCGGGGGACCGGATCTCGAGTGAACCTGCGTTCCTCGTAGCCTGATTCCCGAGTGCTTCACCTGAATTGGGCCGCTGGCGCCGCCCTGGTCCTGATCTCGCTCCACTCTCGAATCTGCCCCTTCTACGGTGTGCTTTACTGGCACCACCGCAATCCATCCGTTAATTTTCCGGTTCAGATCCGAGCATCCTGACGATGCCGATGACCGAGGACCACTGGGAGGTACCGACATGGATATTGCACTGCTTCAGCAAACAGCACGACGGATGGTTGCCACTGGCAGAGGGGTTCTCGCCGCCGATGAGAGCCACCCCACCATCGGAAAGAGATTTGCAGCACTGGGCATCGAATCCTCCGAGGAAAATCGGCGAGTGTATCGTCAGATGTTCTTCCAGAGCCCGGGCATCGAAGAGTTCATCTCCGGAGTCATCCTGTTCGATGACCAGCTCCAGCATGGCTTCGCGGTATTCAGCGGCCATATCGGCCATGTCATCGGGGATATCCGCATCGATAAATTCTGCGCCCAGGCTTTCATCTTTCCAGATAATCGCGCGCATGGTGATGAGATCGACAACGCCGATAAATTCGGCTTCCGACCCAATCGGCAGCTGCAACACCGCCGGGACGGCGCCCAGACGATCCTTGAACATTTCAACGCAACGGAAGAAGTCCGCGCCGATCCGGTCCATCTTATTGACCAGACAAATCCGGGGAACGCCGTAACGATCGGCCTGCCGCCAGACTGTTTCGCTCTGCGGCTCCACGCCGGCGACACTGTCAAACACTGCAACCGCGCCATCAAGCACGCGCAGCGAACGTTCGACCTCAATGGTGAAATCCACATGACCGGGGGTGTCGATGATATTGATCCGATGATCGCCCCAGAAGCACGTCGTCGCCGCCGAGGTAATGGTGATCCCGCGCTCCTGCTCCTGCTCCATCCAATCCATAGTCGCGGCACCATCATGCACTTCGCCAATACGATGGCTACGCCCTGTGTAATACAGGATACGTTCCGTCGTAGTGGTCTTACCGGCGTCAATATGGGCCATGATGCCAATATTGCGGTAATGATCTAATGCTGTCGTACGCGCCATCTTCAAATCGTCCTTATTGCCGCTCTCGTGCTGCCCGAATTACCGCTTACCAGCGATAATGGGAGAAGGCCCGGTTGGCCTCCGCCATGCGGTGAGTGTCTTCACGCTTCTTCACGGATGAGCCACGGGCGTTCGCGGCATCGAGCAATTCGCCCGAAAGGCGCTCCACCATAGTATTTTCCGACCGGCTGCGCGCAGCTGAGATCACCCAACGAATGGCTAATGCCTGGCTGCGATCCGACCGCACTTCAATGGGAACCTGATAGGTTGCACCACCGACCCGGCGTGAACGCACCTCAATCGCGGGCTTAACATTCTCCAGAGCTTGATGAAAAACCTGCACCGGATCCTGATGTGCCTTTTCCTCGACCCGGTCGAGAGCACCATAAAGGATACCTTCTGCTATGGATTTCTTGCCATGAACCATCAAGCTGTTCATGAACTTGGTCAGGACCTGATCACCAAACTTGGCGTCTGGTAAAATATCCCGTTTTTCCGCGCGATGCCGACGTGACATATTATATTTCCCTTACTTCGGCCACTACTTGGGACGTTTCGCGCCGTATTTCGAACGGCGCTGGCGACGATCCTTAACGCCTTGGGTATCAAGGACGCCGCGAATGATGTGATAGCGAACGCCGGGCAAATCCTTTACCCGGCCGCCGCGGATCATCACCACGGAGTGTTCCTGCAAATTATGACCTTCACCTGGAATGTACGAAGTGACCTCAAAACCGTTGGTCAAACGCACACGAGCCACCTTCCGCAGGGCGGAGTTAGGCTTCTTTGGCGTGGTCGTATAAACCCGCGTGCAAACGCCGCGTTTTTGCGGACATGCCTCAAGGGCCGGAACTTTGTTGCGGCTTTTCGGCTTTTGCCGCGGATTGCGGATCAGTTGGTTGATCGTCGGCATGCTTGCTCGATCCTCTACCTGTGTCTAGGTCGTTGTCATTACCGCCCCGTTCTTCGCTGTAAAATCCCTGAAATCAGCCCTTTACGGCCCTGCGGGATAAGCTGCGAACAACATGACGCACAAAATTCTTAGTTAAGAAAACAAAAAATACTGGTCGAACCAGGTCCCGTATCCACGGTTTGGCGCAACCAATTTAATTGCCACGAAAACCGGCTCTGCACAGACCTTTCGGCCCAAATACGCAACCGCCGTGACGATGTCTTCTTTAGATACCTGCCGCAGTGTTTAACCGCCAATGACGTCGCATATTTGGGCGCGAAACCATTGCATAAACCGGCTACCACCTGCCGCTAATTGGTTGGCGGATACTATGTATGCACCCCCCCTACGTCAACTGATATTTTACCCAAATCAACGGCTTTTTTTGCAGCGCAGCAATATTCGCTTTTTTGCAGTTTTTTGCGCATTTTTATGACCGCTTTACCAAACAGGCAGACAAATAAATGGCCGGTGCCCACTTTACGCAGGCACCGGCCATGTTTTCTTTAGGCTCCGGCGATATTTTTAATCGTCGCCGGCCGCTGCTTCTGCTTCTTCAGCGTCCGGCAACGCCACCGGCTGCTGATGATCAATTTCCGCATCACGCTGCTGGGCAATCTCGCGCATCTGGCTCAATTGCGCGCCCGTGCCAGCCGGGATCAACCGACCGACGATGACGTTCTCTTTCAAACCGATCAGATCATCGGATTTACCCACAACGGCCGCTTCCGTCAGCACCCGCGTAGTTTCCTGGAACGAAGCGGCAGAGATGAACGAGCGGGTCTGCAGCGATGCCTTGGTGATACCCAACAGGACGGGGCTGGCTATCGCCGGCTTACGGCCTTCTGCAACATCGCGCTCATTGACCTCGTCCAATTCAACACGGTCAACCTGTTCACCCTTAAGGAAAGTGGTCTCACCACCGTCTTCGATCTCCACCTTCTGCAACATCTGGCGCACGATCACTTCGATATGCTTATCGTTGATCCTCACACCTTGCAGCCGGTAGACCTCCTGGATCTCGCTGACCAGATAGGCGGCAAGGGCCTCAATGCCCTGGACTTTCAGGATATCATGCGGGGCCGGGTTGCCATCGAGGAGGTATTCGCCCTTGCGGATGAAATCACCCTCTTGCACCGTGATATGGCGGCCCTTGGGCACCAGATACTCGGTCCCTTCCTCGCCTTCCACCGCAGCCTTGATGATGATCCGGCGCTTGGTCTTGTAATCCCGACCGAATTCCACGTAACCATCGCTTTCGGCAATGATCGCATGATCTTTCGGACGCCGGGCTTCAAACAATTCCGCCACCCGCGGCAGGCCACCGGTGATATCCCTGGTCCGGGCCGACGCCATTGGAATACGCGCCAGGACATCGCCGGCATGCACTTCGGAGCCGTCTTCCACCGACAGAATAGCGTCCGGCGGCAGATAATACCGTGCTTCCATATCGTTGGGCAGGGTGACGACTTCGCCCTTTTTATCACGCAGGGTGATCCGGGGGCGTAGCTCGGAGTCTTTCTTACCGCCGCGATGCTCCACCACCACCCAGTAGGAAATACCCGTCACTTCATCGGTTTCCTCCCGCATGGTTGAGCCTTCAACCAGATCACGATAATTCACGGTACCGTCCCGTTCCGTCATGATCGGGCGTGTGTAAGGATCCCATTCAGCCAGTTTGTCGCCTTTGACGACCTGATCGCCTTCATCGACCATCAGGCGCGCACCATAGGGGATGCGGTAACGGGCTCGTTCCCGCTCATTGGCATCGATCAACAACAGCTCCATAGCACGACCCATCGCCACCAGACGATCCGTGGAGTCGGCCAACACATCGCGGTTTTCAATCCGCACCGTGGCATCATAAGACGCCTCGATCGAAGATTGGGTCGCCACCTGTGCCGTACCACCGATATGGAAGGTACGCATAGTCAACTGTGTTCCAGGCTCACCAATAGACTGAGCCGCGATCACGCCGATCGCCTCGCCAATATTAACCGTGGTACCGCGGGCCAGATCCCGTCCGTAGCACTTGCCGCAAACACCGTTCTGGCTTTCACAGGTCAGGACAGACCGGATCAGCAGACCTTGAGTGCCGGATTGTTCCAGGACCTCGGCCTCCTTCTCCTCAATCATGGTGCCGCCCGTGACCAGCACTGCTTTGCTGACAGGATCGATGACATCCACCGCTGCCGTCCGGCCCAAGACACGTTCGGTCAGGGATGACACCACATCGCCGCCTTCGATCACTTCCTTGATGGTAATACCATCTTCGGTGCCGCAATCATTTTCGACAATGGTGCAATCCTGGGCCACGTCGACCAAACGACGGGTCAGATAACCCGAGTTCGCTGTCTTCAAGGCTGTATCGGCCAAACCTTTACGGGCACCATGGGTGGAGTTGAAATACTCCAACACGGACAGGCCTTCCTTAAAGTTAGAAATAATCGGCGTTTCAATGATCTCACCCGACGGCTTGGCCATCAGACCACGCATGCCGGCCAACTGCTTCATCTGGGCCGCCGAACCACGGGCACCGGAATGAGCCATCATCCAGATCGAGTTGATGTTGCCCGTATCCTGTCCTTCGGACGAGATCCGGTCCATCATCTCATCAGCCACCTTGTCCGTGCACTGGGCCCAGGCATCGACGACCTTATTATATTTTTCACCTTGAGTGATCAGGCCGTCCTGGTATTGCTGCTCGTACTCTTTCACCAGGTCCCGGGTTTCATCCACGAGGGCTTCCTTGGTATCGGGTACGACCATGTCGTCCTTACCAAAGGAAATACCGGCAAGACAGGCATGGCGGAAGCCAAGCTTCATCAGACGGTCAGCGAAGATGACCGTGTCCTTCTGGCCGCAATGACGATAGATCTCGTCAATGACCGTGCTGATTTCTTTTTTCGTCGTCAGCCGGTTAATGATGTCGAAGGGAATATTTTTATTCCGGGGCAGGATATTGGCGATCAACATCCGACCTGCTGTGGTTTCCGGTAAAATGGTTACCGGGTCTCCATTTTCATCGACCGTATGATAACGGGCGCGAATTTTAGAATGAAGATGAATTGCACCTGAATCCAAGGCCATTTCGATCTCCGGCACGTCCGCAAAGACCATGCCTTCGCCCGGTCCATTGGGAACTTCCATGGTCAGGTAATAAATGCCCAGAACAATATCCTGAGACGGCACAATGATCGGCTTGCCATTAGCGGGGGAAAGGATGTTGTTGGTCGACATCATCAGCACCCGGGCCTCAAGCTGCGCTTCCAGGCTCAAGGGCACGTGCACGGCCATCTGATCGCCGTCGAAATCAGCATTGAAGGCGGCGCAAACCAGGGGATGCAGCTGGATAGCTTTACCTTCCACCAAAACCGGCTCAAACGCCTGAATGCCCAGGCGATGCAATGTCGGTGCCCGGTTCAGCATGATGGGATGTTCACGGATCACCCGCTCCAGGATGTCCCATACTTCCGGACGCTCTTTTTCGACCAGCTTTTTGGCCATTTTCAAGGTTGCCGCTGTGCCGTCAACTTCCAGATTGGAATAAATGAACGGCTTGAACAGCTCCAACGCCATCTTTTTCGGCAGGCCGCATTGATGCAATTTTAGTTCCGGTCCCACAACGATCACCGAACGTCCTGAGTAATCCACACGTTTGCCCAACAGGTTTTGCCGGAACCGGCCCTGCTTACCCTTCAGCATATCTGCCAGGGACTTCAGGGGCCGTTTGTTGGCACCGGTGATGACGCGGCCACGACGGCCGTTGTCAAACAGGGCATCGACGGACTCCTGCAACATACGCTTTTCGTTACGCACGATGATGTCCGGGGCCTTTAGCTCAATCAGGCGCTTCAAGCGGTTGTTCCGGTTAATCACCCGGCGATAGAGGTCATTCAGATCCGAGGTCGCAAACCGGCCACCATCCAACGGCACCAGGGGGCGCAGCTCGGGCGGGATCACGGGGACAACTTCCAGGATCATCCATTCGGGTCGGTTGCCGGACTCGATAAAGGCATCGATCAGCTTCAGACGCTTAACGATCTTCTTCGGTTTCAGTTCCGACGTGGTTTCCGCCAGCTCTTCCCGCAGCTTAACCCGCTCCATCTCCAGATCGACGGTGGAAAGGATTTCCTTGATCGCCTCGGCACCAATGCCGGCAGAGAAGGCATCCTCGCCATATTCATCCTGGGCATCAAGGTATTCGTCCTCGGTCAGCAGCTGCATGTGTTCCATGGGTGTCAGGCCGGGCTCAACCACCACGTAATGTTCGAAATACAGCACCCGCTCCAAATCCCGCAGGGTCATGTCCAGCAACAGGCCGATACGGGAGGGCAGGGACTTCAAGAACCAGATGTGGGCTACGGGGGAGGCCAGTTCAATATGGCCCATACGCTCCCGCCGCACTTTCGAGAGGGTAACCTCAACACCGCATTTTTCGCAGACAATGCCTTTGAACTTCATACGCTTGTACTTGCCGCACAGGCATTCGTAGTCCTTGATCGGACCAAAGATCCGGGCGCAGAACAGGCCGTCGCGCTCCGGCTTGAAAGTCCGGTAATTGATGGTTTCGGGCTTCTTAATCTCGCCAAAGGACCAAGAGCGGATGCGATCCGGGCTGGCGATCGAAATTTTGATCTGATCAAAGTTGTCCGCCGCCGAGGTGGTGGCCGGACCAAAAATTCTCATCAGTTCGTTCATGGGTTATCTCCCATTATCGGTGGCCAATCTAAGGCCACCTTGTGAAACCAAATAGTAACGAGCGAAATACAACCAAATACCGGGGTGGAGGGTTGCCTCTCCACCCCAGGACTTAATTACTCTTTTGCGACAGCTCTACATTCAGGCAGAGTGAGCGCATTTCCTTCACCAACACATTGAAGGATTCCGGAATGCCGGCTTCGAAGGCGTCATCACCGCGCACAATGGCCTCATAGACCTTTGTACGACCGGCCACGTCATCAGACTTTACCGTCAGCATTTCCTGCAACGTATAGGCTGCGCCGTACGCTTGCAGGGCCCAGACCTCCATCTCGCCAAAGCGTTGGCCGCCGAACTGTGCCTTACCGCCCAACGGTTGCTGGGTGACCAGAGAGTACGGGCCGATGGAACGAGCATGGATTTTGTCGTCCACCAGATGATGCAGTTTCAACATATAAATGTAGCCGACCGTAACCTTACGAACGAAGGCTTCACCCGTACGGCCATCATGCAGCGTAACCTGCCCGGACGTATCCAACCCGGCATGGCCCAACATGGTCACGATATCGGCCTCGTGGGCACCATCGAACACCGGTGTGGCCATGGGCACACCACGGCGCAGATTGTCGCCCAGTTCCAAAAGCTGGTCATCATCCATATCGGCGATGCCGTCTTTATACTGATCATCGCCATAAACCGTCTTCAGATGTTTTTTCAGATCATCCGACTTGTTACCGCGGCGAATATTGTCAACCATATCGCCAATTTGGATGCCCAGTCCGGCAGAGGCCCAGCCTAGATGGGTCTCCAGGATCTGGCCCACGTTCATCCGGCTGGGCACACCCAGAGGATTGAGGACAATGTCCACATTGGTGCCGTCAGCCAGATAAGGCATATCCTCGATCGGAACGATGTTGGAAATCACGCCCTTGTTGCCGTGACGCCCGGCCATCTTATCGCCCGGCTGCAATTTGCGTTTCACCGCCACGAAGACTTTCGCCATCTTCATCACGCCCGGCAACAATTCATCGCCACGCTGCAATTTATCAAGCTTGTTATCGAAGCGGTCTTCAAGCTCCTTGCGGGCCAGATCAAACTGCTTGTTCAACTGCTCAATTTCATCCATGGCCTTTTGGTTCGATAGGGTAATCTGCCACCATTGCCCACGGCTCATGTCTGACAACACCGCTTCCGTGATGCGGGTATCTGCCTTCAGGCCCTTGGGACCGCCCGACGCTGTCTTGCCCATCAGGTATTCATGCAGGCGCGCATAGGTATTACGCTCCAGAATTTCCATTTCGTCGTCGCGATCCTTGGCCAGACGTTCAATCTCGTCCCGCTCAATCGCCAGGGCGCGTTCGTCCTTGTCCACACCGTGGCGTGAGAATACCCGCACCTCGACGACAGTACCCGACACACCAGGCGGCAGCTTCAACGAAGTATCCCGCACATCGGAGGCTTTTTCACCAAAGATAGCCCGCAGCAGCTTTTCTTCCGGCGTAATCGGGCTTTCCCCCTTCGGGGTGATCTTGCCGCACAAAATGTCGCCCGGGTGCACTTCCGCACCGATATAGACAATGCCCGCCTCGTCCAGATTACGCAGGGCCTCTTCACCCACGTTGGGAATATCCCGGGTAATTTCCTCCGGCCCCAATTTGGTATCACGGGCCATGACTTCAAATTCCTCAATATGGATCGAGGTGAAGACGTCATCGCGCACGATACGTTCGGAGATCAGGATGGAATCTTCAAAGTTGTAGCCCATCCACGGCATGAAGGCGACCAGGACATTTCGGCCCAAAGCCAATTCACCCAGCTCTGTCGAGGGGCCATCGGCAATGATATCACCGCCGGTTACTTCATCACCAACCTTCACCAAGGGCCGTTGGTTGATACAGGTGTTCTGGTTCGAACGCTGGAACTTCAACAGATTGTAGATATCCACGCCGCTGACCGACAAATCCGTCTCTTCCGAGGCCCGGATAACGATACGCGTGGCATCGATCTGATCGACGACGCCGGTGCGCCGGGCAACAATGGAAACACCAGAGTCACGCGCCACAACGGATTCCATACCGGTGCCCACCAAGGGCGCTTCGGCCTGCAACAGAGGCACGGCCTGGCGTTGCATGTTGGAGCCCATCAAAGCCCGGTTGGCGTCATCGTTTTCCAGGAACGGGATCAATGCCGCAGCGACAGAGACCAGCTGTTTCGGCGAAACATCCATGTATTCGATGTTTTCCGGTGCCGTCATCTGGAAATCGTCACCAACCCGACAGGAAATCAGATCGGCAACGAATTTGCCTTTTTTGTCCAACTCCGCATTGGCCTGGGCAATGGTGTACTTGCCTTCTTCCATTGCGGAGAGATACAGCACCTCTTCCCCGACACGGCCGCCGGTTACTTTACGATACGGCGTTTCGATGAAACCGTAACGATTGATGCGGGCAAATGTCGCCAAGGAATTGATCAGGCCGATATTGGGCCCTTCAGGTGTTTCAATGGGGCAAATCCGACCGTAATGGGTGGGATGCACATCGCGCACCTCAAAGCCGGCCCGCTCTCGCGTCAGGCCACCCGGCCCAAGGGCCGACAGGCGACGCTTATGGGTGATTTCAGACAATGGATTGGTCTGATCCATAAACTGACTAAGCTGTGAGGAGCCGAAGAATTCCCGCACCGCCGCCGCAGCCGGCTTGGCATTGATCAAATCATGAGGCATGACGCTGTCGATCTCGACAGAGCTCATCCGCTCCCGGATCGCCCGCTCCATGCGCAGCAGACCGATACGGTATTGGTTCTCCATCAACTCACCGACCGAGCGGACCCGGCGATTGCCCAGATGATCGATATCATCGATATCGCCACGGCCATCTTTCAGGTCCACCAGGGTCTTGACCACCGCCATGATATCTTCGATGCGCAGCACCCGCACCGTATCTTCGGCATCCAGGCCCAGGCGGGCATTCAACTTTACCCGGCCCACGGAGGACAGATCATAACGCTCGGAATCAAAGAACATGGAATTAAACAGGTTCTGGGCCGCTTCCACCGTTGGCGGCTCACCGGGACGCATCACCCGGTAAATATCAATCAGCGCCTGTTCCCGTGAGGAGTTCTTGTCCGCCGTCAAAGTGTTGCGAATATAGGCACCGACAGTCACATGGTCGATGTCCAGGGTCGGAATCAAGGTCACCTTAGCCTCCCGTAGGGACGTGACCAATTCCTCCGTCAATTCTTCGCCCGCTTCCGCCAGGACCAGACCGGTTTTTTCGTCGACCAGATCGACGGCCACATAACGGGCCACCAGGTCTTCGTCCGTGACCAGCAATTCCTTGACGCCGTCTTCAACCAGCTTGCGGGTTTTGCGGGGCGTAATTTTCTCTCCCGCCTCAACCATGACATCGCCGTTTTTGGCATTAATCAAGTCGCGCATCGCACGCAGGCCGCGCAGCCGCTCGGCGTCAAATGGTGTGCGCCAGCCGCCCTTTTTGGCATCGAATTTGTAGTCAACGGTGCGGTAGAAATAGCTCAGAATTTCCTCGGCGCTCAAGCCGATGCCCTGCAACAGGGTCGTGACCGGCAATTTCCGCCGGCGGTCAATGCGGACAAAGACGATATCCTTGGCATCGAATTCGAAATCCAGCCAGGAACCACGATAGGGAATGATACGAGCCGCGAACAGCAATTTGCCCGAAGAATGGGTCTTGCCCTTATCGTGATCGAAAAAGACGCCCGGCGAACGATGCATCTGGCTGACGATCACCCGTTCCGTGCCGTTGATAACGAAGGTGCCGTTATTCGTCATCATGGGCATGTCGCCCATGTAGACTTCCTGCTCCTTGATATCCAGTACGGACCTGGCTTGGGTATCCTCATCCACCTCAAATACGATCAGGTGCAAGGTGACCTTCAACGGAGCGGCATAGGTCATGCCACGTTGCTGGCATTCCTCCACATCGTGTTTCGGGTCTTCCAGATTGAACTTCACATAATGAAGCTCCGCCGTCTCGGCGAAATCCTTGATCGGGAAAACCGATTGGAAGACGCCGTTCATGCCGGTGTCACCCCGCTCTTCGACCGGAATATCGGCCAGCAGGAATTTGTCGTACGAGCTTTTCTGCACTTCGATCAAATTCGGCATCGCGGCAACTTCTGCGATACGTCCAAATGATTTGCGGATGCGTTTACGACCGGTAAATGTCAGTGACATGCGTCTTCCTCATGCTTCTGCCGCGGCGTCCCCAGGAACTGTCCCTGAACGTCCGTTGCACCATTGCGCCCTCCGACGGAGAGCGATGACCATTCGGGATCATTGTTGAACTTGCCGATCTGCCTACCCTTGCCCCTACATGGCGTCACGTATTCACGCCCTGCGGAGTTGAATTCAAGCAATAAATTCAAAGAGATAGGTCAATCGGTAAATCCACGCGAAAACGGGCGCGACCACCATAGAGGTCCGCCAGCTTTTCTCCCGTTAAAAATTTCTCAGACACTAACGAATGAGTTGATAACGAATAATTCTGGTAAGTCAATATAAACAAACGAAACAACCAAT
>ENA-OREN01004194-OREN01004194.1-marine-metagenome-genome-assembly--contig:-NODE-4194-length-12749-cov-11.461727_pt1 | contig 12749 bp, 11 predicted proteins | sample MGYA00248624_ERZ508555 | MGnify/ENA primary metagenome ERZ508555 (study PRJEB26222, sample SAMN06267773) | marine metagenome | isolation source: Saanich Inlet, British Columbia, Canada | place...
CGAGAGATTGCCTACACGATTGAGTATATGCCCTATAAGAGCGAGGTAAAACGATGAATCAAGTGATCGGTATCGATGTTTCCAAGAAGACCTTTGATGTGTCCTACTCCCGGGACCAACGGGCGGTGTTTGGTAACGACACTCCTGGCGTTGCGGCGTTCATTGCGGCACTTGAACCCAGTGACCATGTGGTGATGGAAGCGACGGGCACCTACTTTCTGAAGCTTGCCACACGTGTTCACGATGCGGGTTTTAACGTCACGGTCGTTAACCCGGCGGTCATTACGTACTTTGCCCGCATGCGTCTGGCCAGGGCCAAAACAGATCGCGCTGATGCCGAGATCATTCGTCAGTACGGGCAGCATGCGGAGCTGCCACGGTGGGCGCCAACAGAGGGCATATTTATCGAGCTAAATCAGTTAGATAGCCACCTCAATGGGTTGCAGCGTGATCGTAATGCGGTGATCGGTCGACTGGAGGCATTGCGGCAATGCGAAACGATTAGTGAGCTGGTGGCCGAAGATCTTCAGTCGCAGCTTGATGATCTGGTTGTACGGATCAAGCGTTGCGAGAAGGTACTGGTCCAGCAAACGGAACATCACTTCCCGGAACTCATCTCACTGCTACGCAGTATCCAAGGTATCGGTAAGCGAACGGCAGTGATGTTTATCGTTCTGACCCGCGGGTTTACCCGATTCGAATCGGCCAAGAGCTTCGTGGCGTACCTGGGGTTAAGTTCATTTATCAAGACTTCAGGAACAAGCGTGCGGGGTAGTGGCGCGATCTCGAAGATGGGTAATCCAAGAATGAGACAACTCCTGTACATGGCTGCTTTGACTGCGAAAAGAAGGAATCTGGCGTGCCAGGCATTTGCGCAACGCTTAACAGACAACGGTAAGCCACCCAAGGTCGTCAGGATTGCTGTTGCCAACAAGCTGATCCGCCAGGCGTTTGCAGTTTGCAGCAAGCAGCAACCTTACTCGGAATGTTATGCTTAAGGTTGACATTCAACACAGTTCATCTCGACCGGAGTGGAGAGACCTCGAACCTCGCGAGCATGGGATTTCTCCACTTCGCTGCGCTACGGTCGAAATGACTGTCGTAGCAGGCACGTTCCGTCATCTCGACCGAAGCTCACGTCATCTCGACCAAGAAATCCGTCATCTCGACCGAAGCGGAGAGATCTCTCTTTCAACCTCTGCCGCACCACTCCAATAAATTCACATCCTGGGGGCTATCAACTAAAGCACTCTTACAAAGTGCCTTTTTAAACTCATCGTTAGTCGTCGTGTTAATCCACGAATACGGCGTACTTAACCCACGAATCACGTCGATAGTCTGGCCAATAATTGCTACTTGCTGAGTTTCATCAAACTCTAACCAAGCCCAATCCGCCAACAGGAAAAAATTATTACGAACCGATCCCCGCCATGGCTCAGCTAAAAAGGGATACAGCGCCGCCGAAACGCGCGTCCCCAATCGCTCATTACCCTTCACTTTGCCAAAGGTATCGCCAAATACCGTATGCGTGGGACTGCGCAATCCCCGAACAAAATTATCGACCAGCAACTGACGAAAAACCTCATCAAAATTTTGATACTCGCGCGCACCAATAAAGTTAACCATTCTAATCACGCCAGGTTCCCATGGCCCATAAGCAACAGCATGAGTCAGCGCCGCTTGGAACTCAACATCCTTCTCTCGAAGTAACCACTTTAAATACGCTAATTCTGCCCAGGAAAAACCCCAGCGTGATCGAAGTTCAATCGAGCGTCTGATGTACTGCAGTGCTAATTCAGGATCACGCTTAAACTCGCTTGTGGCTTGCAACCGGGTCATCCGAATTCGATAAAGCCTGGATAAGCGTTGCTGATATACGGGGTTTCCTGGGTCCAGGTCTGCCGCACCCGTAAGACGTTTCAGCGCAAACTGCCATCGATCTTCAGTGACCGGGTAACGGTCATCCCACCGATCCATTTCCTCGTAACCCTGATGGGCAAAGATGTCCGCGACGCCCCACCGCACCATGAACCAACCTGAAAAAACAAGCACCCCCATCAACAACAAAACGATGGTTTTCCGCAGAACTTGGGCTGTCCGTTGATACATCTTTTTTACCGCAACCCAGGCCGGCTCAGCGACATCGCCAGAAACGGTATAGCTAACAACAACATAAAGGTGCCCGCATTGGATACCAACTGAAGATTGAAATCTGCACTAGAATGAATCAACAGGGACGTCAGGCCCATGGTGCTTGCAAACCCCATACTCTTCATAAAGACATTCCGGCGTACCAGCTGAACCCGCACAGCAAAGAAAAAACTGTACCCAAGACAAACCAGCAAAAACAACGACCCTGGAACGCCCAACTCCACCGGTAACTGCAGCAGGTCATTGTGTGCGTGATCCATGAAAGCGCCGATTCGTTCGTCGCGATAGGGGGGGCCCGCGATATAGTATGCGCCTGCACCGACGCCTGTCAGCCCGTGCACTTTGAGCATCCCTGTCGTAATTTCCGATTGATAGAGCCGGGAATCTTCGGTGACGTTCAGCGCCTCGAACCGATCCTGAAGCTTATCCAGACCAAAAAACGCACCCATCAACACGATATCAACAATAAGAATACTGACAAAAAACAGGGTGATGCTTTTGCTGCTTCCCCGGAACGCATATAGAGCAAAGACGCCAGACATCGACAACGCGCCAAAAAATGCTGTATTCCCCATTCTTGAGCGACTCAATATCAGCCCAACCACCAGAGTAATAATAAGAATTCTAATTAGCACCTTTGCGCTGAGAAAGGTGTTCAACCAGCGTCGAACTCTTTCGCGCCAACCAGAAGGCGTGCTACCGTCAAGCCTCGAAATCATCAGCCCCAGGGCTAACGCAAGACCCATCTCCAGGTAACCGGCAAAATGGTTACGGTTGATATAGGTACCTGGGCTGTCCGTCACCACTTTAATGGCCACCTGCAGGCAACCACCAACAACGATCACCCAGCACAGTAGCTCTAATTCTGGTTGTCCCCGAATCAACAACAACACCAGACAAAAAATGCAAAGATACATCAGCGTTTTTTGCATCTGCAGTAACGTGGCGTGGGGCTCCCAGGTGCCATAGGGTTCCGGCAGTAAAAACTGCACCCCCATCCAGGCCAGTAGCAGCAGAAGGCTCATTATCACGGGCCATGCTAATCGCAATGCAGGTGTTATTGACAAATTACCGCGCCAAAAAGCAACCAGGCAAACCAACGCCAACACGTAGAAGGCGAACATGGGGGCCATCCATGCCATAGGGCGATTAGCACCAAACGGTATCGGCAAAAGGAATAGACAGAACCCCAGCGCGAGTGTCAGAGCTGAATAGGTATGTTTCAATAGTAGTAAAAAATCTGACTAAACAATGGGATCCTTGGTTTCGTAGCCCTCACCAGAGCCATAGCCATAGCCATAGCCATAGCCATAGCCATAGCCATAGCCATAGCCTTTATTCTTTTCAGGAGAAAAGCCATTCAGAACAATACCAAGCAGGGGCGTTTTTACACGAGAGAGTCGATTCAAACCGTCAGAGATTACAGGCACTTTAGTAGCATCGGATCTGACGACAAACACAACGCCGCCAATCAGGTTAGCCAACACCAGGGAATCGCTCACCGGTACGCTGGGTGCAGAATCTACAATCACACGATCGTATCTTGCATCCAATGCCTTCAACAGTGACCGAAATTTGTTGGATGACAATAACTCAAGGGGATTAGGTACTGCTGCCCCCGCGGTAAGGATGTCAATTCCTTGATGGCGGTGCAGGCACTCTTCAAATTTGATACTGCCCACCATCACATCTGACAGCCCTGGGGATCTAGCTGGTAAACCAATATTTTTGGCAACGGATGGCCGCCGCATATCCGCATCGAGCAGCAACACTTTTTCCATCTGCCCCATTGCATAGGCGATGTTCATAGAGGTTGTGGTCTTCCCCTCTCCCGCGATAGAGGACGTTACTAAAATAGTTTTCAGGGGCTTGTCGATCGAAGACAGCACTACACTGGTGCGAATTGTTCTGACTGCCTCTGCAAAAGCCCCGTGCTTTGACGAGAAGAAAAACTCCGACAATTCGCCATCATCAGGTTCAACCTTCATCAGCGGTAAAGTACCGATTAAAACCTGATTTAATTTTTCCTCAACCGCCCGGGGGTTTCTAACGGTGTTATCCAAGTAATCACGGAGCACGGCAAGTGCAAAACCGATGGCAAAGCTCAATAAACCGGCAATAAGAATCATATTTCTCACAACAGGGCGGACAGGACCACCTGGCTTTAGAGCTTTGTCTATGAACCTTGCGACAGACGCCCCAAACTGGCCGCCATTCGTTTCTTTAAAGCGGGTGAAGAACAGATCATATAATTGCTGGTTTGCTTCCACTTCCCGCTCAAGCTGGGATAGCTGGTAGTTTTTCCTGTTGATACTCTGGATCTCATTTTTACTTTGGTCCAGCCGCGACTGCAGTGCGCGCTCATCCGCAAGGGCTTCCCTGTAGGCTACTTCGAACCCGGAAACCACTTTAACCACCTGGCGATGATACGCCGCTTTCGCCTCTTCCTCGTTTGCGATCGCGGTAATCAGTTTTGGATGCATCGGGCCGTAGCGTCGGGAAAGCTCAGAGAGCGCACGCGAGCCCTCGGATTCTTTTGCTTTAAGTTGACTGGCCAGGACATCAGAAAGAACACCCGGAAATCTTTCCCAGTCTTCATCGTATTCGCTTAGGTCACCCAATGTAGCGATTTGATTACTGAGCCCGGCCACAAGGCTTCTGACCTGAAGCAGACTGCTGGCCAAATTTCCAACATCACTCGCCGTAAGTGTCTGCACACCACCAACGTCGATCAGGTTTTCTCTTTCACGATAGCCCTGTAAATCTGCCTCTGATCGTTCAAGATCCGTTCGCATACCTTCCAGGCGACTCGTCAACCATTGTGCGGCGGTTTGGGTAAGCGCCAGGCGCGACTCAAGATCACTGTTAATGTATTCGCTACCTATAGTATTAGCGACCTGATACGACAACTCCGGGTCGCTTGCCTCAAAGGAAATTTTAACTATTTGTGTGCCGACAACCGCAGAGACCTCAAGTATTTCCTGAAACATACCAACGGTGTGTCTGAACTGCCTTGCTTCACTAAGCGGCAAAGGCTTGCTTAGAAAGGGCAGCCACTTGTAGGGCGCAAAAAACCCTGCGTTTTTCAATGGGTCAAATTCTGGATGCTCCGCAAGCTGCAGCTTTTTAACCACCCTCTCTGCGAGCTCGCGCGAGTTCAGAATTTGTAACTGCGTAGTGAAAAAAGCTTTCTGAGAAGGGTCAATACCATACAATTCTTCGATCGAGACAATATTGACTTCCCTATCTTCGATAAGGAGGGTCGCTGACGCACTGTAAATCTTCGTCATATTGGTGCCAACAAGCCATGTGAGCACAGTCGCAGCTAATACAAGACTGAAAATACCCCATCTGGCACCCAATAAAACCCGAAGATAGTGACCAAGGTCAATCGCGTCTTCATCCGGTTCTTGGTTTTTCGGTTCTAAATACTCACGTTGATATTCGTTCATCTTTGGCCCCGTCGGGCTGACGGCAAAAACACCATTGCCTGTCCTCTATAAGCTAATGGGCAATGATAGTGGAAACATACTCCATTGACGAGAGATTCGGGTTCTACTGTAGCTCCCAAGTAGTAATGTCCGGTTTCTCCCAAGTTAAAGTGTCCTCTTTTGTATTGAAGAGAAATTACTTTGACAGAAGAGATCATTAGTATGAGTCGCAATGAACTTGACCGGTTATCAGTCATTCAACGTGTCGATCGGCGAGAGCTTAGCCAGGTTGATGCAGCCCAGCTAATGAATCGGTCATCTCGGCAGATAAGACGTTGGCTAACTCGCTACAGAACCCATGGAGAAGCTGGTCTCATCTCAAAACATCGGGGAAAGTCGAGCAACAATCGATTGGCAGATTCGCTCAAGCATCAAATTGCGGTCATTGTGAGAGAACAATACGCTGATTTTGGCCCTACGCTAGCACAAGAGAAGTTACTGGAACGGCATGGCATCAGCTTATCTGTCGAGAGCCTCCGTCAGATCTTGATTGAGAAGGGTTTGTGGCGGCCAAAACAGAAACGGCCGCAAGCCGTTCATCCTTTGCGAGAGCGTCGTCCTTGCCGTGGTGAGCTCATTCAGATAGATGGCTCTCCACATGCCTGGTTTGAAGGCCGGAGCTCACGATGTACGTTAATCGTATTTATTGATGATGCGACTGGCGAGTTAATGAGCCTGGCCTTTTGGCCACAGGAAACAACAGAATCATACATGTCGGGACTTCAAGGCTATCTGGCTGAGCATGGGCGGCCAGTGAGTCTCTATAGCGATAAACACAGCATATTTCGTATTAATACTGAAACGGCAGACGGTAACACTGTTACTCAATTTGGACGCGCTGTTGAAGCATTGGACATAGATATTATTCATGCCAATACACCTCAGGCTAAAGGTCGGGTTGAGCGTGTAAACAGGACATTACAAGATCGGTTAATCAAGGAGATGAGGCTTGAGGGTATCGACAACATTGAGTAAGCAAACAAGTTTTTGCCGGGTTTTATGGCAGGTTTTAATCAGCGATTTGCCAAACCTGCCAGGGTTAATGTTGATGCACACCGAGAGGTCCAGGAGACAAAACTAGAGCTTGATTTGATTCTGTCTCAACACCATCAGCGGGTTATTTCAAAATCCCTGGAGATTCGATTTAGGAACATGGTGTATCAATTACAAAAACCAGGTCATCAACACAGATGGTCTGGAATAAAAGCAACGGTATGTAAGCACTACGATGATAGGGTATCTATTCGGGTATGCGGCGAGATAGTTCCCTACAAAACCTACAAGGTCGGAGAAGCACCGAAGTTAACTGCCGATGAGAAAACAATTAATCATCGTGTTGATCAAACTATCGAAAAACAGAAATCAAAAGCGGCATCAAACAGCCCATGGCGTAACTTTAAATTTGGTTCAGAAGCACGCCAACACACTGAATCAAGGTAACAAGATGAAGAAGATAAACAAAAACAGGACATTTCTACTTGGCAGAAAACAGGACATTTCTACTTGGGGTTTACAGAGATTCAGGTTCTACACGGGTTGGAAACTAGCTGTTGCCTGTATTTGACAGTTTCTTTGGCCAGGAAACCTCTGATTAAGAGGTTATTTTTGTCAGGGCATTTTGTTAGGGATAGGAAGAGGCGCATGGAGGATAATTGTTAACATGTTGGGAGTTAAAAATTTCTGAATACGCGTCTGACGCCGTACTGGCGAAAATAGACCTTAATCAGAGATTCCCTAGAAAGTGAACAGTTCTTTGAACTTCGCAAGGTCCTCTTCCATCTTCGTATCATCTGGCAACATCGTCAGCAGCCGCTCGTCACATTCAATCGCTAAGTCGTGCAACGGAATGTGCTGGTCAACAAAGATGGTTTCAAGATCAGGGTAGAGCGCTTTCAAAGCATCTACCATACCCAGAGACGATATCTTACGATGCGACAGGTTGTAGACGTCAGATTCCCTAGGCTTACATCGAGTTGCCTTGCCATCTGACGCTGGCTGATCAACGGGTTGTCTTCCAGTGTGCTTAGCACCCGATAGTCCATCTCAAGATTTGTAATTGGCCCCATAGTGTTCAACGGTTGAACGGTCTGAGATTAAATACCAACAAGGTAGTAAATGTAAAGTCACCGCACCAAAATTTACCATCGAATGCCTGCGTTAGCAGGCAATCCCTGACCTCTGAGCTTTTTTTCGGACCTGCCATGTGTAAGCTAATTGGAACGCAAGGAATGGTATGAACACCAGCATTCGCTCGTTTCCTGGAATGTTGACAATCCAAAGCGCACCCAACCCCTGCATAAAAACCATGCAATATTGCGTTAGCACTACTTCCATGTGGGAGAAGCCGCTTCGATTCATTAGTTGGTAGAGATGCTCCCGATGCGCTTCAAGGACGTTCTTTCCCTGGGCTAATCGTCTTAGAAAGGTGTACGAAGTGTCATAGATAAGGTTAAACGTTAACAAGGGGATCACCAGAAACGATGTTCTTGATTCATCATAGCGAGTGGCGATGATGGCCAAGACAGCAAACACAAACCCCAGAAACGCTGCACCAACATCGCCCAGGATGATTTTCGCAGGAGGGAAGTTCAGGAATAAAAACCCGAGTGCGCCAGCTAGCAAGGAGTAACTGATGATATAGACAAAGGAACTGCCTTCGGTGAACGTGATTATCAGGAAGAACAGTCCGGCGATTGCAGTAACCCCACCCGCAAGCCCATCAAGCCCATCCATGAAGTTGAAGGAGTTTGTTAAACCAAGAATCCAGAAGAATGAAATCACGTACCCAACCACACCCAGATCCACGTAGCCAACCACTGGAATCGCAATTTCATCCAATGTGATGCCCAGGGAAAGAACAATAACCACGGCAATCATCTGAGTCACCAACTTAACAAGGGCTGATTGATCTGTAATGTCGTCAATTAGAGAGATTGCGGCGATCAGGAATGTTGAAAACAGAAACCCGATGAGCAGGCTGGCTTGCACACCTTCGAACTCACCCAATAACCAGGTAATGCAGATACCGATATAGAACGTAATCACCACAGAAACCCCACCAGCGCGCGGTACGGCTTTAACATGAGAGGAACGGTGATTGGGCTCGTCCATGATTCGAACGAAACGCGCCATTGCCCAGGTGACCACGTAGGCGATGATGGTTAGGGCGATGCCAAAAGCCAGGTGAAGGTAGAGGTTTGGGTTGAACAATGTTGGGCTGCGTCGGTTAGTTGGTTGGTTGAGGGGTGATTATAGCCTGAGTTTGGGATTTCTCCGCTTCGGTCGAAATGACCGAGGGCTTTGGTCGAAATGACCGGGGCTCTTCGCTGAAATGACGGAGTTTTGATGATGGTTTGAGGCTGGGAAAGCGAGATCTCTCCGCTTCGGCGGCTGCGCCGCCTCCGGTCGAGATGACGGGCTAAGTTGGCTACAACGTGAGTCGAGATGACGGGGTGGAGGGTTTCCCCCTTAGCCAGCCTAGCGTTCTGCAACCGCAAAGACTTCATCGTATTTATCTTCAAGCGCCTCGATTTCAAGTGGAGTGAGTTGTGAGAATTCATTTCCCTTGGCTCGCTGTGATAGCTTGCCCTGGTTCTGGTTAAGAAATCGTATTAGCAGGTCAATCTGCCTGCCTGGCATTTCAATGAAGCTGGTGATGAAACCGTGCAGTTCATCGTATTTTTTAAGGTAATCCACTTCCTCTGGGAGCGTGCGGTTTACCGTTTCTTCAACGCATTCGTAAAGAAACTCGGCCTGCGCCGTACCATCAAAATACCGGTACAGATCGATCGTTTCATTCAGGACCTCTACATTGTTGTCCGGTGTGGGTCGCCACTCAATCAGGTCTAGCCTTGGTTTGGAATATTCTTCCAGAACGGTGCGGTAATCGGTGATCCGGTCAAGAAACACTGACGACACCGGGAAGACCAGGCCCCGCGGTACAAACCCGGTATCAGCGAGTACATGGTGAAGCAGGTAGCGGTGAAGGCGACCATTGCCATCTTCAAACGGGTGAATAAAAACGAACCCGAACGCAATCACGCCTGCCAGTAATACCGCATCGAAATCACTGTCCTTTAGCTGCTGGTAGGTTTCGATCATCCCGTTCAACAAGGACTCCAGGTTTTCTGCCCTGGCCGAGATATGATCAGGCATGGGTTGACCCGTTACCCGGTCGTGTTCACCAACAAAGCCTCCTGCCCCTCTTAATCCTGGCAGAACAAACCGGAAATCCTCCAGTACCTGCCGCTGCAGGTTTTCCAGTTCGACAATACTCAGTGATCGGCTGCCTGCCTGGCCAATGGCGCGTCCCCAGCGTTCGATGCGGGTATGTGGCGGTGATTCGCCTTCTATGGCATAGGACGCTTTGGAGTCTTTTAACATCAGAAAGGCAGCTGCCCGGCTGATCAGATCAGCGTGTGTTTTACCAATCTGCTCCTGGGCGGTTGCCGAAAGGCTCAGGTTGATAAAGCGGTCAAGTTTCTCCGTTCGCCTGACGATGGGACAAAAGTCACGGCTGCCTGGCAAATTATTGCGTATGCGGTGCCGCCGGGAATCCCTCGCCGGCCCTGGATATTGGAGCGCCGCGTTAACCAGGGGCACATAGCTGCCTCTTTTGGTGTCTTCAATGTCCAGCCGTGTTTCACACAGCCATTCATACAAGAACCAGATCTGGCGACTGTATCGCCCGGTTGGCTCTGACCCGACGATCTCTGCTATCTCATCTGCAGGGGTTTTGATGAATAGCGCTTTGAGCACACACAGATCTATCCCTTCGTTTTTTAACGCAAACGTCAGATGTCCCTGCAGGCTTTCTTCCGGGCGATGGCGTGGCGTGTAGATATGCCAGCGCCCCTTGATGTGTCTTTTGTGGCGTTTCCCGATCAGACTCAGGAAAGCCGGCAACGGGATACGCAGGTTGTGTGCATCTATTAGTGCGGCGTAGCCAGCCAGCGCACTCCCTTCCTCCTGAGCAGGAAAATTGTGAAAAGAGATAACTGAATGTGAATTTTGATTATATTCAGTCATTTTAGTGAAAATTCATATAGGGACGATGTTGCCTATTTTCCATGAAAAATGATGATCGTCCATGAATAATGAGGATATATATCACTATTTACGAAATATGATGATATCGTCGCCTCCGAGGATGGCCGACGAAGGTTTATCGGGTCCATCTGCCGCTATGACAGGGTTAGAAGGTAAACAACTCCCGGAACTTAACCAGATCTTCCACCATCGTGGTATCACCAGGCAGCATGACCTTTAGGCGTTCATCACATTCTACCGTCAGGTCATGCAGCGGGATGTGCTGATCGACGAAGATGGTTTCCAGATCCGCGTAAAGCTCTTTGAGTGCATCCAACATGTTGAGTGATGACATTTTTCGGTGTGACAGGTTGTACACATCTGAATCCATTTCACGTTTGACCATACGCGCCATGACTTCTACCAGGCGGTAGACGCTGATGTGGGTCTGGGTGTGTTCGGGTGAGCCGTGGATGGCGATTCTGTTGGTAAAGTGGGCGTCGAAGATCATCTGGTTGATGGGGGTTTCTACGCGCAGGTTCTTGGAGTACCCGTAGACGTTAGCGCAGCGGATCAGCTGGACCGGGATTTTTTCCATCAGGCGCATGACGTGGTCTTCGCCGCGCATTTTAGAGATGCTGTAGTAGCTGATGGGTACTCGTGGGTGATCGGTTGTTGTGACTTCACCCTGACCATAGACAGACTGGCTGCTCAGGTACATGAGGCGTTTTACGCCAACTTCTTCCGCGGTGTACACGACCTCTGCGGTGCCCCAGTGATTAGTCTGCTCAAAGTCATGGGCATTCTGGTCTGCGTAAGGTGTTTCTACTTTCGCCGCCAGATGGATGACGACATCGACGCCTTCCATGTGTTTGCGCAGGCTTCTTGAATCCAGGATGTCCGCCTGAATGAAACGCACGTTGTTGCCCGTGATTTTTCGTAACCCGGTAAACAGGTTGTAGTTGCCTTTACACAGGTTGTCATAAACCAAAATGTCTTTGATGCCGGGTTCTGCGGAAAGGCGGTAGACCAGTTCGTTGCCAATGTAGCCTGCGCCACCTGTGACCATGACTTTCATGTTAGTTACCGCCTGCAACGAGTGTGGTGTTGAGGCCACATTCGGTTTTGTTCATGCCGAACCAGCGAGAGTTTCGCTCGTTGCCCTCGCCTGCTTTTGAGGTGCAGGGTTCGCAACCAATGCTCTGGTAGCCTTGGGCTTCCAGTGGATGCTCCGGTAGTTCGTGGTATTTGCGATAGTAGTAGACCATTTTGGAATCCCAATTCAGCATGGGGTGGTAGCGTGTGCAGCTGTGGGTGGCTGGTTCTTCCTCGGCCATGGCTCCCCTAACGGAGCTTTGGTCTGCCCTGACGCCGTTGATCCAGATGTCGTGTTCCATCAGGACGGGTTCCAGGGGCTGTACTTTATTTAGGTAGCAGCAGTGGTCTGGGTCTGACGCGTACAGAAAGCGACCCGCAGTATCGAGTTGTTTGATCTTTGGGGTTTCTGGGCGGAGTGCGATGACGTTTAGGCCCAGGTCCTGTTTTAGCTGGTCGGCGAATCGAATGGTCTGCGGGTAAAGAAAACCAGTGTTGGTGTAGTAGACGGGGATGTTGCGGTCTACCCGGCTGATCATGTGGAGTAACGGCAGGCTCTGGGATTGGAAGGAGCTGGTGGTGAAGACTTTTTTGCCATCGTCCAGGTAGGCGTGGATGCGTTTGACGATGGCGTCGGCTTTGGCTTCCAGGTCTTTTTTGTCGAGTATGCCGGTCATGGTGGTTCCTTGTTAAGTTCGAGATCTCTCCGCTTCGGTCGAGATGACTAAGTTCGAGATCTCTCCGCTTCGGTCGAGATGACGGATCAGTGTTCGAGATGACGGGTAGAGGTAGAGATGACGTGAAGGGCGGATTCTACAAGGATTGTAGGGGGCCCTTTAGACTGTGTGGTTTGTTGCTTATGCGTTGGGGGAATAATGGAGGTGTTTGGTATTCTGCAGGGGTATAAGAGAGATCTCTCCGCTTCGGTCGAGATGACGGCGGGGTGGGCGAGATGACGGTGGGTGGGAGGGCGAGATGACCCGT
>ENA-OREN01004200-OREN01004200.1-marine-metagenome-genome-assembly--contig:-NODE-4200-length-12739-cov-6.792450_pt1 | contig 12739 bp, 12 predicted proteins | sample MGYA00248624_ERZ508555 | MGnify/ENA primary metagenome ERZ508555 (study PRJEB26222, sample SAMN06267773) | marine metagenome | isolation source: Saanich Inlet, British Columbia, Canada | place...
AATAATTTTTCAGTATTTCTTAAATAAGTAACATTTTCTGAATTAAATACATATTTTTTTTCAATTAAAGCTTTAGTTTTTCCTTCAGTAAAAACTTTTTCTTCGTTTTTAAAATAGGTAATTTCATCTGCATAAATTGTTGTATCTTTTTCAAGATCTTTAACTATCGCATTTTTTTTTGCTTTAAAAATATTATTTATTTTATCATATTCAAGACTAGAAGCTGTGATAGTGTTATTTTCGTTAATAGCTTTAGATGCACCTGTTGTAAAAAATATTTCTTCGTTTTTTAAATAAGTAATTTCATCTGCATAAATTGTTGTATCTTTTTCAAGATCATTAGCTATTGCATCTTTTTTAGCTTTAAAAATATTATTTATTTTATCATATTCAAGACTAGAAGCTGTGATAGTGTTGTTTTCGTTAAAAGCTTTAGAATTGCCTATTGTGTATACTTTTTCATCATTTTTAAAATAAATTGCTTTGTCAGAAGTGATAATAATATTATTTGAAATATCTACATATTTTACGTTACCAGTTGTCTCTAAAATATTTGTAAGCTTATTGTAAAAAAATTTTTCAGCAGTAATTGTGCTACCATCTTCAGAGGTTGCTGTACCACCTTTATACCCATTAACTCGATTTCCATTTTCTAAAATTTCAATTTCAGTTACATTAAATACGAATGGTTCATTTGCATTTGTAACGTTCGATGTTAGTAAACCGTAAAATAGAATTAGCAGAAAATATATAAACTTATTTTTCATTAATATTTATTAACATTATTAAATTTACTAAAGCCAAAAAAATGATCGGAGTCCACACTGAAACCATTAGTGGAATTTTTTCAGTTGATCCCATTACATTAAAAAGGTTATTTATATAATAAATTACAACTGAGAAAAATAAACCAATAATTATTTTAATAACTTTGCTATTAGATTTTTTGGTATTGAGCATTATAATTGATGATAAAATTGTCATTATTACTAAAAATATAGGATATGTTGCAATTTTATAAATCTGCACGTCAACATCTACAGTGGAATAATTTAATGATTTATAGTTTTCTCTTAAATCAATCAGTTTTATTAAGGATAAAGATGATAAATTTGAAAATAAGCTTTCAATTCTTTTTTGATCAAAATTAGATTTAAATTTTATTAAATCAATTTTTTGACTTGCATTATCTTTAAATATTGTTGCATCATAAACTAACCATTCATTTTTTCTTATGTCAATCTTGTTGCTACTTATGCTTTCAACTAAATTAAACTCTTTATCAAAAGTTGTTATGAATGTGTTAGTTAAAAAATTATTATCTATTTTTGATGAATTTATTATACTTACTTGATCGTCTACAACATCTTTAATCCATAAACCATTTTTATTAATTACTGCTAAATAAATTTTATCGTCCGAAAATTGATTTTTTATTTGTATGTAATAATGCTGCAAATTAGAGGAAAGTGAGTAAAATAGTGTAATAGTCAATATTCCAATCAAAAAACTAACTAAACTTACTATCTTAATTATTTTAATATTTTTTAATCCAGAATATTTAAAAATATTTATTTCATCATTATTAAATAATTTTATAAAAAAAAATTGAGTTCCTATTAAAAAAATAAAAGGAAACATTTCAAAAATAATAGATGGCGAACTCATAATAGATAGGTAGATAGGATAAAATGAATTGACCTCTTTGTTGCTAAAAAATTCAATTTCTTTAAGAATATTTAGAATAAATACAAGACTTATCATTACAAAAAAAACATTAAAAAATGATTTCATAAAACTATTTACTAAAAATTTTGTATAAGTTTTCATTATTAAATTTTTCTATAAAGCAAACTTAATTTATAGATAAAAACTAAGTAAACTAATAAAGTTAAAATTATTGGTACAATTGATATTGAGATATTCTTAATTAGGCTATCGCTAATATAACCAAGTGAGCTTTCAGATAAAATAATTATTATAAAACCAATAAAAAAAATTAAATATTTATTCTTATTATATTTAAGATTTTCTTTTGAGTTTAAAATCAACATTAACGAAATTAAAATTAGAACCGGTAAGTAAAAAGGATTAATCAATCTTTTGAATAATTCTTTATAAATGTTTCTAGGATTATCCTTATAGCAATCCGTTATTTTCTTTTTTTTTATTTCTAAAATAAACTGCAAACAATTTATTAAGGTTATTGTTGATAGTTCTTGAAATTTTCTATGAGTAACAAGATGAGAGTCCATATTTGATAGTCCAAAATCTGATTTAGAAAAATCAAAATTGGTAATATTTTTCCCGTTTTGATTTAATGTTTGTCCATCATAAAGAACTAAAATTCTTTTATTACCTTTTAATTCAAAAACTCCTTTTTTTGCAAAGGTAATTTGAAATCCTGAAACAGAATTGTTTTTTTTTATATATATATTTTTAAACTCTTCATTTATATTCTTATCTTCTGCATAAATAGTTAGTCCTTTAATGGTATCATTAAATTTTTTTGGCTTTATTAATCCTTCAAAATAATCTACGTTTGAACTTCTTAATTTTGACCTTGCCAATTCCTGAGATTTTGGCACAACAATTGAAACAAGTAAAATTTGTATCAACATAATTAAAATTGAAATCCAGAAAAAAAAATTAATTACTTGCATTTTATTTACACCATGATTCCAAAAAATGATTAATTCATTACTGGTCTCGTATTTTAAGAATGTATAAGAAAAACTAAAAAAGAGTGCAAAAGGTAAAATTCTGCTAATAATCTTTGGAAAATTTAATAACGTATAATTAAAATAAACATTATAATTTCTACCGTCCTCAATCATTATATCTAAAAAATTTACTGCTTGAAAAACCCAAATAATTGTACTGATGCCAAATAGAGCTAAAAAGAAAAATGTTAAACAGTCTAATAATAGTTTTCTAAATATAATTTTTTTCATTGAAATGTCTTAATTTTAACAATATATAGCACTCTACTCGCATTGAGTGTATTTAAAATTTATGACTGTTCAAATTAATTATAAAAGTAGTAGTTCAAAAAAAGTTTCATCAAATCTTATCTTATTTGTTGATGAAAAATTCAATATTAGTGGTTTAAAAAAACATATTTCAAATTCTGAATTTTTATACATTTCAGATTTATTAAAGACTAGTGATTTAAAAAAAGATTTACTTTTTTTTGAAATTAATTCAAAAAAAACAATATTTTTAGTGTCCATTAAGAAAGATATAAAAACTTCTGATATAGAAAGTTTGGGTGCTAAATTTCATGGTTATATAGATTATGATAAGAAAAATGATTATTTTGTAAACTCAGATACTATTAACAGCAAAATCAAAAATTTTGTAGGATATTTTTTACATGGATTAAAATTAAAATCTTATGAATTTAATATTTATAAATCAAAAAAAGATAAAAAACTTGTCTCTATAAATGTTATTGGAAATGAAAATAAAATATCTGCACAGGATCAATTAAGATTTAAAGCATTAGAAGAGGGAACCTTTTTTGCAAGAGATCTTGTTTCTGAACCAGGTAATATTTTGCACCCTGATGAATATGCAAAAAGAATAAACTCGCTTAAAAAATTTGGTTTAAAAATTAATATATACGATGATAAGAAATTAAAAAAACTTGGTATGAATGCTTTGCTTGGAGTTGGTCAAGGTAGTATTAGAGGATCGTATCTTGTCACAATGGAATGGAATGGTGCAAAAAATAATTCCAAACCTTTAGCATTTGTTGGAAAAGGTGTTTGTTTTGATACAGGTGGTATTTCACTGAAACCTGCTAAGTTTATGGAAGATATGACTTATGATATGGCAGGTTCTGCTACAGTAGTTGGTTTAATGAAAAATTTAGCTGTAAGAAAAGCAAAGATTAATGTTGTTGGAGTTGTTGGACTTGTAGAAAATATGATTGGTGGTAATGCTCAAAGACCTGGAGATATTGTTAAATCATATAGTGGTAAAACAATTGAAATATTAAATACAGATGCAGAAGGTAGATTGGTTTTGGCTGATGCTCTTACATTCACTGAAAAAAAATTCAAACCTAAATTTATGGTTGATTTAGCAACTCTTACAGGAGCTATTATAGTTTCTCTTGGCTCTGAATACGCTGGTCTTTTTTCAAACGATGACAAATTATCAAAACAATTATTAAATGCTGGAGATAAGGTTGAAGAAAAGTTATGGAGAATGCCACTACATAAAAACTTTGACAAATTAATAAATTCTAAAAATGCAGATATGCAAAATATTAATTACGTTGGTGGGGCAGGATCAACTACAGCAGCACAATTTTTGCAAAGATTTATTTTAAACAAAACACCTTGGGCACACCTAGATATAGCTGGAATGGCTTTTTCAAAATATGGTGGAGCATTAAATTCAGGTGGAGCAACGGGGTATGGCGTAAGATTATTAAATAAACTAATAGAGGATGATTATGAGTAATACTGAACAAACATTATCAATTATCAAACCAGATGCTGTCGAGAGAAATTTAGATAATGAAATCAAAGAAATGTTTAAAAATAAAGGATTTTCAATTGTAAAAGAAAAAAGAATTCAAATTGAAAAATTAGAAGCTGAAAAATTTTACAAGGTTCATGAAACAAAGCCATTTTATAATGATCTTTGCGCTTATCTTTCTTCTGGACCAATTGTGGTTATGGTTCTTGAAAAAGAAAATGCAGTGTTAGGCAATAGAGAGTTAATGGGTGCAACAAACCCTAATGATGCCGAAGAAGGAACTATAAGAAAAAAATATGGAATATCTATTGATAAAAATTCTGTACATGGATCTGATAGTGTCGAAAACGCAAAAATTGAAATAGATTTCTTTTTCAAAGACTAAGTATTTTCGTAATAGCTTCTGGATAAAGTTTGTGTTCTTGGATTAAAATTTTTTTAGCTAAGGTTTTAGCGGTATCAAGTTTGTTAATTCTAACCTTTTTTTGATTAATAATTTTACCAGAATCAAGTCTAGAATTTACAAAATGAACAGTACATCCTGAATATTTATCTTTATTTTTAATTGCTTTTTCGTGTGTATTTAACCCTTTGTACTTAGGAAGAAGAGAAGGGTGAATATTAAGAATTTTTCCATTAAAATTTTTAATAAAATTTTTAGATAAAATTTTCATAAAACCAGCAAGACAAATTAAATTAATCTGATTTTTTTCTAACTCGTTGATAATTTTTTTTTCAGATAAAGTATTTTTAAAATCAAATATTTTTTTTTTGATTTTGTGAATCTTTCCATATTCCAAACCTTTTGATTTAGTATTATTAGAAACAATCATACTAATAATTATAGGAGAGTTTTTAAGTTTTGAAAATTTTATGAGAGAATTTAAATTACTACCTTTTCCAGATATAAAAACTGCTGTTTTTATCTTATTAAATCCAATTGATAGAGCCATGTAGTTTAACTTTGTCTTTAAAATTTTTAGAGATTTTTCCTATAACATATGGTTCAAAACTTTTTGTAAAATATTTTTTAATTTTAACAAATTTTTTTGGGTCAGCAATTAAACAAAAACCAACGCCACAGTTGAATGTTTTAAGCATCTCTTTGTCAGATATACCTTCTTTATGTAGCCATTTAAAAATTTTAGAAGTTTTTATTTGATCCAAATTTACATCTGCTACAAAATTATCAGGTATAACCCTTTTAATATTATCCGCTAAACCACCCCCCGTAATATTTGCACATCCATTTATTAAATCTTTATTAATTAAGTTTAAAACTTCATTTACATAAATTTTAGTAGGTCTAATTAACTCTTTTTTTAAAAAATTATTTTTTTTAATATTTATTTTTTTTTGCTTCAGAAGATAGCGAACTAATGAATATCCATTAGAGTGAAGACCACTTGAAGGAATTGCTAAAATTAAGTCATTATTCTTAATTTTATTCTTGCTTAAAATTTTGTTTTTACCAACTATACCAACAGCAAATCCTGCAATATCAAATTTACCTTTTTCGTAAGTATCAGGCATTTCTGCAGTTTCTCCACCAACCAATTCACATTCAGATTGTTTGCACCCTTTTACAATTCCTTTAATGATTGATTTTAGTTTTTTTAAATCAATCTTGTTTATAGAAATGTAATCAAGAAATAAGAGTGGTTTGGCGCCTTGAACAATTAAATCATTTACACTCATTGCAACTAAATCAATTCCAATAGTGTCATACTTATTTAGTATATTTGCAATTTCAACTTTGGTGCCAACACCATCTGTGCATGCAACAATTTTGGGTTGTTTTATTTGACTTGGAATGTCAGATATAGAACCAAAACCACCAATATTCGAAAACTTTTTTTTGCCTTTTTTATTTGATGAAACAGATGAAATGAAATTAACAAATTTATCAGCCGCTTTTATGTTAACTCCACTTTTTTTATAGGTAATCAATTTATTATTCATTAATATGTTTTATGAGATTTAATATTAAACTTTTTAATTATAAAAGAATATATATTCATTTTTGCTTTCTTGCTTTGTTAAATATTTTTTTTTCCACAGAAAATATTCAAGCAAAGACTTTTTCTATCAATGATATTGAAATATCCACTCCATTTGAGATTAATTTTGATAAAAATAAGATAATTGAAGAAGGTTTTTCTCAAGCTTTTGATAGATTAATTTTATCTATTGTTCAAACTAAAGATCAAAAAAAACTTGGCAAAACATCTCTTAGTCAAGTTAAGGGTATGATTGAAACTTTTTCTATCAAAGAAGAAAAATTCATTAATGAGATTTATCATTTGTCTTTAAACGTATCTTTTAATAAAAAAAAAATATTAAACCTCATGGAGAAAAAAAATATTTTTCCATCTCTTCCTATCAAAAAAGATATTTTTTTTCTGCCAATAATTATAGATAAAAATAAAGATGAAATTTTAATTTTTTCTGAGAGCTATATTTTTAACAATTGGAATTCTTATATTCAGAAGTATCATTTATTGAATTATATTTTACCTACTGAAGATCTTGAGGATTTTAATTTAATAAAAAGAAACTTAAAAAATTTAGAAAGCTATAACTTTAAGGAAATTATTCAAAAATATAATCTTGATGAATATATTATATCAATCATCTTTAAAGAAAATAATAATATTAAAGTTTTAAATAAATTAAATATTAATCAAAAAGAAGATCTCAAAAATGCAATTTTTTCAAATCTTAATATAGATAATTATCAAGATGCAGATAAATTAATTGAAAGATTGAAAGAAGTATACGAAAATTATTGGAAAAATAAAAATGAAATTAATACATCAATTAAGCTATCTTTAACAATCTCAATCAGTAACAGTGATAATTTAGAAATTTCAAAATTTGAAGAAATACTAGATAATACAGATTTAATATATGATTTTTATATTTATAAATTTAATAACAAAGATAATTTTTATAAAATTATTTTTAACGGATCACCAGACCATTTTCTTAAAATTATGAAAGATAAAAACTATGAATTTGATACTCAAAATAAAATATGGGTCCTGAAATGAATAATCTAAATCAATTAATCTTGAATTTTGATTATGACCAAAATTTTAAAGATCAAGATTTTTATGTTTCAAAAAGTAATGAATTTGCTTTTAAATTATTGAATAGTTGGCCTAAGTGGGAAAGAAATTTTGTGAATCTAATTGGAGAAAAATTTTCAGGAAAAACACATTTAGTAAATATTTTTTTACATAAGTTTAAAGGAATTAAAATCGAGGCCGATGATATTACTAATGAATTTTTAAAAAAAGTTAAGGTTTTTGAAAATATAGTTATTGAAAATTTTAATGATAAAATTGATGAAAGTTTATTTTTTACTTTATTAAATATTATTGATCAGGATAATAAATATTTAATTTTAACTTCGAAAATACCAATTGTAGACCATTTCTTTAAATTAGATGATTTAAAATCAAGATCTAAAAATTTTATATTATCCTATATAGAAAAACCTGGAGATGACCTTATGTTTGCACTTATATTGAAAAACTTATCAGACCGCCAAATATCTATAGATAAAAAGTTAATAGATTTTATTATTAAAAGAATTGATAGATCGTATAGCAAAATTTTTGATTTCATATATAAAATTGACAAAATTAGTTTAAAACGAAAAAAACCAATCGATTTTAAAATTATAAAAGAGGCCTTAGGAGAATAATTGAATAAGTATAGAACACATAATTGTAACGAACTAAGAAAAGACGATTTAGATAAAAATATCTCTATATCAGGATGGATTAATAAAAAAAGGGATCATGGCAACCTCTTATTTGTTGATCTAAGAGATAACTATGGAATTACTCAATGTATTATTGATAAAGAAAATAAAAATTTTTTAGAGTTAGAAAAAACTCAACTTGAAACAGTCATAAAAGTTATTGGAAAAGTTGTTAATCGTTCTGATGAGACGATTAATAAAGATATTGAAACGGGCGAAATTGAAGTTGTTATAAACGAATTTGAAATATTAGGAACTTGCAAAGAATTACCAATGCCTGTTTTTAGTGATCAAGAATATGCTGAAGAAATAAGATTAAAATATAGATTTTTAGATTTAAGAAGAAAAAAAATTCACGAAAATATAATCTTAAGGTCAAAAGTGATTTCACATATTAGAAAAGAAATGACTAAACTTGGTTTTTTAGAGTTTCAAACTCCGATATTAACATCTTCTAGTCCGGAGGGTGCAAGAGATTTTTTGGTTCCAAGCAGATTAAATCCTGGAAAATTTTATGCTCTACCACAAGCACCTCAACAATTTAAACAATTAATAATGGTCTCTGGTTTTGATAAATATTTTCAAATTGCACCATGTTTCAGAGATGAAGATGCAAGAGCTGACAGAAGTCCAGGAGAATTTTATCAACTTGATCTAGAGATGTCTTTTGTTGAACAAGAAGATGTTTTTAATGTTGTAGAGACCTTATTAGTTAATACTTTTAAAAAATTTTCAAATAAAAAATTAATGTATGATAAATTTCCAAAGATTTCATACACAGACTCGATGTTAAAATATGGTAGTGATAAACCAGATTTAAGAAATCCTTTAGTCATTAATGATATAACAGAAATATTTACAAGAGAAGATGTCTCTTTTGAAATTTTTAAAAAACTTGTAAAATCTGGCTCAAAGGTCAGATGTATTTCAACTAAGAATACAAAAGATAAACCAAGAAGCTTTTTTGATAATATTGATAAGTGGGCAAAAGAACAAGGTGCTTCAGGATTAGCATATTTTACTTTTGAAAATGATGATCAAATTTCAGCGAAAGGACCTATCGGAAAGTTTTTTTCCAGTAAAGCTTTAGTAGAAATTATGAAAAAAACTAACTCAGAAGTTGGAGATAGTATTTTTATGGCATGTGGAAAACAAAATGATTTAGAAAAAATTACTGCACTTGCTAGAGACAAAATAGCTAAAGATTTAAATTTAATTGATGATGATGTATTTGCATTTTGTTGGATTGTTGATTATCCAATGTTTGAAAAAGACGAGACAACTAATAAAATAGAATTTAGCCATAATCCTTTTTCCATGCCACAAGGGGATCTAGATGAAAAAGATTTTGAAAAGCCCTTGGATATATTGGCTTATCAATATGATATAGTTTGTAATGGTATTGAGCTTTCATCGGGAGCAATAAGAAATCATAAACCAGAACTTATGTACAAATTGTTTTCAATAGCTGGATACGACAAGAAACAAGTTGATGAAAAATTTAGTGGAATGATCAATGCACTAAGTTATGGGGCTCCACCACATGGAGGGATTGCTCCTGGTATTGATAGAATTGTAATGCTATTGGCAAATGAAAAAAATATCAGAGAAGTAACAATGTTTCCAATGAACCAAAATGCACAAGACTTAATGATGAAAGCTCCATCTGATGTTAGCGATGAACAACTAAAAGAACTTAGTCTTGCAGTAAAACATAAAAAATAAATATTATTTTTTACCTTTTAAGTTTATTTTAACATCTGAAAGATCTACTAGATTTTTTTTATAGTTATTTCTTACAAAACCTTTGCTTGTTATGTCTTTTACAATTTTTAATAACTGGTTTTGGTCTTCTGATTGAACTTCATCACTTGAGGGAATTTCATTACCACCAATAGAAGGTGTATGTGCTAAATCTTCTCTATTTTGATAAGATATTGCTAATTCCCTAAAAATATAATCTAGAATTGAACTTGCACTTAGTATTCGGTCGTTTCCATGTACTTTTCCTGAAGGTTCAAATTTAGTACCAACAAATGCACTTATGAATTCATCTAAAGGAACACCATACTGAAGTCCTAATGATACAGCTATAGCAAAATTATTCATTAAAGCTTTAACTAACTCTCCTTCTTTACTTGTATCAATAAAAATTTCACCTATTTTACCATCTTCATATTCTCCAGTATGTAAATAAACTTTATGATCTCCAATAGTTGCTTTTTGGATGTAACCTTTTCTTCTATCAGGCATTCCAAATCTTTTACCACCTCTTTCAGAAGGTTTATTAAAGTTTGAAATAATATTTTCTTTATTTTGTGAAATTGTTTGGTTTGTATCTGCAACCACTTCAACTTTTTTACTTTCAATAACTTTATTGTTATTAGGATCAAGACTTTTTGTTTTACGATTATCAAGTTTTACATCTAGAACCTCAAATTTTCCATCATCTCTTTTTTCAAGGTTTTTTAATTCTGTTTCATTTATATTATCTAAGTAATGATTAACTTTAAACGTACATGTGTAGTAAGTCTCAACTAAATATTTTGCCATTTAACTCCAATTTAAATTTTAATATTGAATCAATTTATTTATATACAAATTCATATTTTAGTCTAATTTAAATTATACAATTTTTAATTGAATAAATAAATAAATTTTATGTTGACACTTTTAAAAAAAATTTTCACTTGGTGGAATCAAGAAACATTTGGCACTAGATTAAAAACAATTTTTTTTGGAAAATTAGTTGGTGGTGATGAACTTGGTAATAAATATTATGAAAGTAAAAATGGTAAGAGATGGGTTATTTATGCAAACACTATCGATGCTTCTAAAATACCAGTTGAGTGGTATTCATGGATGCATTTTACACCTAATAAAATAGAAAAAACTCATGATCTTGAAAAATATGATTGGCAAAAACCTCACCAGTCTAATTTAACTGGTACAGAAAAGGCTTATTATCCAAATAAAGATAAAGATGGAATCAAAAAGAAATATTCTAGCTGGAAACAATAAATTTAATTTTTTTTTCTTTATTTTTTTTCTTTATTTTTTTTTAGCAAATTTTTCGTTTGCTAGTGACAATGTAGAAGGAACTTTTACAGATTTAAAAATTTTAGACAAGATTAGTTCAAAAAATACTTTAGTAAAATTAAAAAATGGAGAGTTAATTACATTTAAAGATCTTTCTATAAAGAGTTTAAAATGTAAAAATTCAGAATTTGATGATAATCCAGAAATTACAGCGTATGTGCAAGTTAAAGATCTGACTGATAATAATAATAATGAGGTTTTTGTATTTAATGGATGGATGTTTTCATCAAGCCCATCAATAACACCTTTTGACCATCCCGTATATGATGTTTGGCTTATTAAATGTTATTAGACTATAGTATCTTTATCTAACCAGCTTACATTGAAGTCAGAATTAATAAATTTTTTGTGGCTTAATAGTTTTTTATGTAGCGGAATAGTTGTTGTAATTCCTTCTATTACAAATTCATCTAGAGATCTATTCATTCTCTGAATTGCCTCAGTTCTATTTCTTCCATGACAAATTAGTTTGCAAATCATGCTATCGTAATAAGGAGTAACTTTATATCCTTGAAAAATTGCTCCATCTACTCTTGTTCTGAAACCTGAGGGTTGATGACACATACCAATTGTTCCAGGCGATGGCTGAAAGTTTTTACTTGCATCTTCTGCATTTATTCTACATTCAATTGCATGACCTCTTGGATTAATATCACTCTGTTTAAGAGCTGTTTCTCCAGAAAAAGCAATCCAAATCTGTTCTTTTATAATATCAACACCAGTTACCATTTCTGTTACAGGGTGTTCAACTTGAACTCTCGTATTCATCTCTAGAAAATAAAATTTTCCATCTTCATAAATAAACTCTACAGTTCCAGCACCCAAATAACCAATTTTTTCAACCATCTTTACAGTTCTTTCAAATAAATCTTTTCTTATTTCATCGTCAAGAACTGGACTTGGCGTTTCTTCAATTAATTTTTGATGTCTTCTTTGAACAGAACAATCTCTCTCATGAAGATGAACAACATTATTTTTACCAGCTAAAATTTGAACTTCTATATGTCTTGGATTCTGAAAAAATTTTTCAATATAAACTTCGTCATTACCAAAGTATTTTTGTGCTTCTGATTTTGCGGTAGAAAACAAAGTTTCAAACTCTTCTTCTTTGTAAACAATTTTCATACCTTTTCCACCACCACCACCAGATGCTTTGATTAAAACAGGAAACCCAATTTTTTTGCATAGTTCTTTAGCTTGAGCTATATCAGTTACACCATCTTCGGAACCTTCAATTACTGGTAAACCATTCTTTTTAGCAATTCGTTTTGCTTGGATCTTATCACCCATCATTTCTATGTGTTTTGATGATGCACCAATAAAACCTATTTTATTTTCTTCAAGAATTTTTGCAAAGTTAGCATTTTCAGATAAAAA
>ENA-OREN01004201-OREN01004201.1-marine-metagenome-genome-assembly--contig:-NODE-4201-length-12739-cov-3.602196_pt1 | contig 12739 bp, 6 predicted proteins | sample MGYA00248624_ERZ508555 | MGnify/ENA primary metagenome ERZ508555 (study PRJEB26222, sample SAMN06267773) | marine metagenome | isolation source: Saanich Inlet, British Columbia, Canada | place...
CACAGGCACAGGCACAGGAACAGTCACAGGCACAGGCACAGGCACAGGAACAGGCACAGGCACAGGCACAGGCACAGGCACAGGCACAGGCACAGGCACAGGAACAATAGAAGAAATCACTGTCACGGCGGAAGAAATAAAACAAAACGGCTTCCCCATAGGGGCCACGGCAGTATTAGTCGGCGGCGTGCTTTTTTCTCTTATAGGTTCCGGTTCAACGGGTTATTGGGTTAATGAAGCGGGAGATATGTATAACCCTGATGGAACACCAAAAGACGGGATTCCAGGAGGTCCCGCCGATAATTCCACAATAGAAGAGATTTTTTCCACGGGAAAGGTCCCAGAAGGGTTTGACTGGGAGGCAGCTTTAACTGGCGTAGGGGGCGTAGCGGGTCTTGCTTCTTTGTTAGGCTGGGAAGGACTAGGTGGAGGCGATGAAGACAACTGGTTTGATAAATTAATTGATTTAGTAGCAGCAAAAAATGCTTATGAAGAAGGGTATAAGTACAAGGTTCCGACTGGGCAAATGGCCTCACAAAGCGAGATAGGAAAACAATGGGGACTGCCTTCCAGAGAAGGTATGGTCATGCAAGGAATGGGTCCCAATTATCTTCAGGGACAACAATACGCAATGCCAAAAGGGACAACAATGCCCGCATCCACACACATTTCTGGCAACCCTTTATTAAAACAAATTGAAGGAGGCAAACAAGGTGGTATCATGGGACTTAAGAGTCATGGGGACATTACCCCTGCGTTCCTTGAACCAGGAGAGTTTGTGTTTACCAAAAAAGCAACGGATAATATGGGTGCGAAAAGATTGTATAAACTAATGCAACAAGCAGAACAAATGGGGATGAGATAATGGGCGATGACACAGAAAATACTTATTACTCGGGACAATACGGGCCTAGCTCCACAATAGGTTTTGAAGCACCTTGGGTCGATCAGTACAGACGCGGGTTCTTTGACAATCTAACGAATCTGGTTCGCAACCCCATGCCTACGCCTCAAAGAGGGGTGGCTTCTTTTGATCCTTTTGAACTCAAGGCACGAAGTTTATCAAGCGGTCTTGGTGGCTTTCAGCCTTATATGCAACAAGCCGGTGGCGCTTATGGACGAGGGATCGGGGCTCTGGGACAAGGAGTACAAGCAGGGTACGCAGGAGCACAGGGCTACGACCCCAGTATGGGAAGATCTTTTTATGACCCTTATGAAGAAGACGTCGTACAAAGAAGCCTAGACGATGTTTACAAGAATTTTTCGCAGGCCGACATGGGCGCGAGAGCAAGCGAAGTGGGGGCAGGAGCCTATGGAGGGGGTCGAGGAAGACTCATGGCAAACGAACGTTACAATCAACTCGGTCGGGGTATGGCGAATACCGCAGGCCAACTGCGGTCACAAGGCTATAACAATGCTCAGTCTCAGGCGCAAAACGCTTTTGACTCACAACAACAACGGATGCAGCAAGCGGGAGCACAAGGGATGCAAGGCGCACAAATGTACGGGAGCCTGGGACAAGGGATCGCGGGTCTGGGAAGCACAGGACAACAGCTTTTACGTAATCAAATGGCTACGCTAGGTGGACTGGGAGCACAAGGACGAGGAATCCAAGACGCGATGTATGGATCACAGTTCGATGCCGCAAACAGTCTAGCAAAAGAGCCTTACCAAAGGATGCAGTTCCTAGGAAGCATGCTACAGAGCTTGCTACCAAAAGGACCGGGTACCGGTATCACTACAACTTATAACCAACAAAGTCCAACTGACGCAAACTTCTTAGACATATTAAAAGAGTTGTTTGGCGGAGGCGCATAGTGCCGGGCTGGGGTCAAAGACCTTTATTTAGGAACCCTACCAACATGACGCACGGTGGTTCTGTTGGCATGCCCAAAGGCATCGCTGGCTATGAAACTGGTGGTATTGCCGATGAGAAAGCAAGTGTCGCATACGATGGATCTCCCAGAGACTTCAGCCGTGATTTAAGGCCCGATGATATTTCTCCGCAAAGCGCCTATGAAAACGCTATACAGAGTTCAGCAGCATCTTTTGCAAAAGGTGGGAAAGACAGTCTTGACAGGTGGGAGAACAAAGAACTTGACACTTTGGCTATGAACATTAGCTATGGACACAATCGGGAGAAGCAAGAGGTGCTTCAAGACTTGAAAGCAGCCATTTACCAACAAAGCGCCAACATGCCTCCCGAACAGGGGATCATGGACATGGTTCGAGAAAAGATGGGCGGCTCTATGGATAAGTTTAACCAACTAGGCGATCCCAAAGACGTTAACTTTGCCCCTACAGGCATGAATTACGGCGGCATTGTTGGCCTACAAAACGGTGGCATGGCACCAGAATTGTTTGAAGACGAAGGAATTGTAGACACCAACTCTATGTTAAATGAAATGGCTGCTCAAGAAAGTGGCGATGGTATTATGTCAGTGTCAGCTAGAGGAGCTCCTGAAGCTATGCCAGAGAGAGGCGTTCCGAACGAACGTGGAATTATTGAACTGGCTATGGAGCCAGAACTGGCGGAAGAAGTGGAAGACGATAATCCTATACTTGCTTTCGCTAAACAAGAAGCACAAAGCCGATTGGACGAAGAGTTCAACATTCTTAAAAGCACAGCTCAAGCGGAAGCCGCTAGTGGCAACCCGCCTTCTGCTGTTATTAAAAGCAGCATGGATGACCTAGCTCGTTCAGCGAGGCGTATTGAAACCGAGACTGTAGAAAAATATCCCGAAGTTCCAATGAACGCTAATCTAATTAGTAGTGATGATCTTGTGTCTTATAGAGAAGAACTGGTCACTATTTTTGAAACCCCTGAAGTGGGACAAGAAGAACCACTAATGGACATGTCTATTCTTACGGCAAAGAGAGGCGGACTGATTCCAGGTTATGAAGACGGTGGAGAAGTCCCAGAGGAATGGTCTTGGATTGATGAAGACATAAGACAGAGCGGCGTGTCTTTAAAAGAAGCTGAATCTATTATGATTAAAAAATACGGCCCTGAAGTAGCCAAGATGAGAAAAATGTATGCAACGGAAACAGCTCCAGAAACACTTACCAAAAGAAGAATGGAAGAAAGGCTACTGACTGCCGACGAGCTTATAAAAAGAAGGACCGAACAGAGCCAAGACACTCGAATTGCTGATCTTATCAAGGCCATGAAAACCGGAAATTTTATGGGCTCTACTGAACCCAAGAAAATTCCTCTCCCTGGAGGAACAAACACAGCAACCATGCCTATGGGAGCGGACACTATACGATCCAATATGGACCTTTTAAGACAATACGGTAAATCTTTTAATAAAGAAGGTAATCTCAGGCCCATGCCTATCGAACTCGAAGAGATCGTAGATGATGCGAAAAATGGGGACCAAGGACAAAAGACAGTGGACCAAGGACAAGGGGCCGGGGACCAAGGTCTTCCTTTCCAAGGAAACGGGCAAGACATAGCCGCCGTACTGAACGCTGCGAAAGAAGCCGGGTATAGTGAGGAAACGGCTCTTGAGCTCATTAAAATGATGCAACAAGGAGACCCGTTAGCCGCTGTAAAAGCACAGGCGGAAACACTAAAGGGCACCTACGAAAAAGGCACGGAAGACATAGTGTCCATTTTAGATAAAAGCATCGGACAATACGAAAAAGACGCCAAGAAACAAGACAAAGACATGCGAAATATTTTTGACGACATTGAGCGAAGGATTCCAGAACAAGCTAAGTACGCAGCTTTAACTTCTGCCGCTTCTTCAGCGGGGGGTAAGGGCACACAATACTGGACCCGGAAATTTAATCGTAAATCCTTTGAAGAAAACCTTTACCAGACCAACAATAAAAACAAAATAGCGTTTGAAAACTTAAGAAAACAAGAGACCGAAGCCCGACGTAACCAAGATGTTAAAGCATTGTACGACATAAAACTTAAGCAAATGGACATTCTTTCTGGTATTGATGAGACCATGTTAAAAAGCGATGAAGCTGTCGCTCGATTAGAAATTGAAAACCAACTAAAAGTGGATCTTGAAAAACTTAAAGCTGAGTTGGGTACAGCGGACCCGAGCTCTAGTACACCAGCCGCTATTTGGGCGGACCTTATAAAAAGCGGGGGGAAAGACCTCTCGTCCAGAGAAGACGCAATCAAGTCTATGATGCTAGGGGGAGACCCTAATGCTCAATATATAATTGACAAAGGCGTTCTCGGCAAAGGCTTACAAGGAACAAAAACCATTAAAGGAAAAGAAAGAACTTTCATTGATCTCTATAGAAGTTTAATAGAAACAACGTTTATAAATAACAAAAACGAAAAAGTGAAACATACGAGTAGGACTATAGTAGAAGCATGGCTCGGGGTGTAACGTGTCTTACGACCCTTTTGCCGCACTAGAAGAACAAGAGTCTGCCTATGACCCTTTTGCCCCACTAGAAGAAGAACAAGAATATGATCCTTTTGCCCCACTAGAAGGAGAACAAGAATATGATCCTTTTTCTTCTTTAGAAGAAACAACTGGTCCCGTCTCCGGCGACCCAAGAGACGAGGGCTTTTTTCCTATATTAAGTAGAACCATTGACGAACTGCAAGCGAGCAGTTGGGCAGGGGTCCGTGTGCTCGGAGAAGCCTTTGATTCAGAAGCCTTGATTGATGTGGGAAACCGTGGCGTTGAGGTTAATGACAGACAGATTGCTAAACGCGGGCGTCCTTTAATTGCTGAAGAGGTGGAAGACCTGGGTGATGCCATGACCTTTATCAAACAAGGTATCGCACAAATCCTTCCATCAGTTGCCGTTTCTATGCCAACAGCGATCGGTGGTGGTAAAGCAGGGGCCGCTTTGGGGACCTTTGCAGGACCAGTAGGAACCGCCGTTGGTGCACTTGTTGGTGCTGGTGTTGGTGCTTTTCTTCCCTCTTTTGTAATGAGTACCGGTGAAATAGACCGTGAGATGAAGGCGCGTGCTGGCGACGATTACGAAGATCCCGGTGCCGCGATGACTGGCGGAGCCGTGGTCGCCGCACTTGACGTTGCCTCCATCGCCTTTGGACTTAAACCGTTAATGCCGGTCCTTTTAAAGAAGGCTTCCATCAAACAAGTCACTCAAAAACTAATAGAAGAAGGTGTGGAGAAAGGCGTGGCTAAAGCCGCTGTCGCTCAGGCTCTTAAAGCCTCCTTAATGGAAGGCGCAACGGAAGCCAGTCAAGAATTTGTTGAAGACTTTACGGCTGAAATGTCCACAGAGATCGCCAGCGAAGAAGGGCAACTGCAAAGTGCCTTGCTCAACGCTTTTCTCTTAGGGTCTCTTGGTGGAGGCACTCTTGGTGGTGTGTCCGGGGCCATTAGCCAGTTTGGTGTCAACCAGCGAAAGAAAAGTGAGCGAGAAGTAGCGGAGCAGATGCAGGTTATTGAAGACGAGGTAAAAGATCAGGTCAATATTGCAGGGGAGACCTGGCGAGACATGGACAGGGATACGCTTGTAGAAGAAGCTATAAACAGAGGCCTTGTGCCAGGCCAAAAAGGTTTTAGAAAAAACTCTTCCAAGGAAAAAATTATAGAAAAGTTAACCGAATACGAAGTGTTTAATCGACGAGCAGAAATGCAATACAACTATTTCCTAGAAAACTTTGGTGCTTTAACGGCTCAAGAGCAGGCCGCCAGAAAAGACCGAAGAGAAGAGCTTACCGCTTTAGCAAAAGAAGAAAACGGAATCAAGGACTTGATGAAACTTGCTGATGAAAAGGTGCAGGTAACAGAAGAAGGCATGCCCAACATTAAACTAATTCCCACCCTCAACAGAAAAATGTCCACCAACGAACTGGTAAACAAGATATTAGACGTAGAGCTTTTAGAGCAGAGAGCCCTCACTGGAGGCGCTTCCATTCTGTATGCTGCGGGGCAAACCTACGCGTTTAAAGCAAAACTAGCGTTGTTGCAAGAGGCAAAGGTAAAAGACCTACGGGCTCAGATGAAGGTTCGAGGAATAACAGCGAAGAAAGGAGGCACTAAAAAAGAATTTGCCGAACAAATTATGAACCACGATGCTTTTCTTGTTTTGCACAAAGAAAGAAAGATGCGTCTTTTGACGGGCGAAGGCTACAGCAAGTTCAACCGAATGAGGATAAGAAGAAGAGGCGGTCCCGCTGAAGACATTAATTTTTATACCGTTACTGAAAGAGGTTGGAAAGACTCTCAGCCTGAACAAGAAGGTTTGACGAAGGAGCAGAAAAACGAAATGCTTGACCGTGAGTGGGAGGCCTTTGTGCAAAAAAGCCTGAGCCAAGAAGGAGACGCTGTTGGGGTTCGTTACAAAGAAGGTGGAGTCAATATGCGTTTTCTGGACGAGACCACCAACATTAGACAAGACGAAGACAAGCCAAACATGCAGTATGAAATAAGAGACGTTGAAATAGATGAGTCAGGAGAACCCTTCAACATTGCTTCTGGAACAGGTTTGTTCAATAACTATGAAAACTCCGTGGCAAACGATAGTGTGGTGACTGAAGTCAGTGAGATACGGTTCGAGCAAAGCCCAGACATTATTAGGTCTTCTGATTTTTTTGCAGGAATGTTAGGTACACTTAAACACTACTTTGCTCCAAGCGGGCCACTGGGATGGGAAGCGTTTATGCTTTCTCGAAACAGGATAGGGCGGATTCGAGCTATGAATAAGATGGCAGATCAAATGGGCACAAAAGTTAAAATGGCGATCAGTGCTGCGGTGTTGAACGGAGAGTACCTCACGGAGCAACAAGCGGAAGCGGCGCTTCTTTCTGCACTTAGGCGTTCTGTTAAACGGTTTGCAAGAACCAAGGACGAAGTTAAAGCCCTTAAAAAAGAAGAGGTGTCCCTTCTAGCTGACATTAAAAAACAAGCGTCACTGGTAAAAAACATTACTCTTTTCCGGGATGGGGACCTTAAGTTTGAAGACGCTTCTCCTCTTGTTCAGGAAGACTTAAAAAACTACAATAGTAAACACAAGCTGGAGCAGTTGAACTTAGAGCTGGCAATAATGAAAGGCGACCTAGAAGAAGTGGGGCTAATGCTTAACCCAGACGCTCGACTAAAACCCACACAAGCTGCTTATACACTAGAGCCTAGTCTAAGAGATTCCTTTATTGAGCTTCGAGGCTTTGTGGATATGATGAGTAAACGGCTTCTTAGAGAGCTTCCCGGAGAATTGTTGACTAATAAGAAGGGTGGAAAAGAATTAGGTGAGGTCATAGAGGAAAACATTGGGTCTTACATGACGCGCTCATATAGAATCTTTGAGCCGGGTAGCAACTACGACCCTCTTAGTTGGTGGAACAGGACAATGCCTACAAAGTCCGCTGAGATTATGAGAGGAAAAGTTGAGGGTGTAAAAAAACTTCTTGAGTCTAGGGTGGATAAAAACGGAGAACGGCTTTATACCGACGCTCAGATTAGGCAAGAGATCAGGCTCCTGGCACAAGGGACACAGGCTTCTTTGGCTACCACGGATTTAGGCGGTATATTAAACCAAACAATAGTGGAGCAAAACCAAGAAGAGGTTGCTATAGATGATGTTGCTAGAAAAATATTAAAAAGAAGAACCCGTATACCAAAAGAAATTCGTGCTTTGATGGGAGAGGTTACAAGCCCAGGAGAAGCGGCAGCGGTAACAACAGCTCGTTTGTCTTCGCTTTTAGAGAACAACCGTTTCTGGCAAAATCTGGCTGTGTTAAACGAGCAGCCGGGGCAAAGATTGTTTTCTCCCGTGCCTGTGTCGAAAGGCTCTGTTGAGGGGAAAAACCTTACTTGGTTTGCTAGAGGTCAGGGGCTATCACATAAAGTTGTTTCTACTGGGAACAATCCTTTCGAGGGAATGTATACAACTAAAGCTGTCGCAGAGGTTCTAGGGGTGCAGACAAATGAAAATACTGCTCTTAGCAATAACGCCATCTGGAGAAACTTTTTGATTAAGCCAAAATCGTATATCCAGTTAGGTAAAATTGTCTTGAGTCCACCGGCGCAGATCAGAAACTTTTTAAGTGCGGCATTGTTTGTAGTGGGCAACGGACATTTTACAGGGTACAGGCATCTTTCCGAAGCCATAAAGGTTGTTGGAAACGAGTTGTTTGAAGGAGGGGTTGACGCACAAGGACGTCCTATTACTGCACGACAAAGGGCACAAGAAACATACAGAGAACTGTTGGCCCTAGGTGTGTTAAACACAAGTGTTAGTTTGGGAGATGTTCTCAGTGTTTGGAGAATGGCTGGTTCTGGAATGTTTGAAGGACCAGGAGATTTTGCTGCCGTTACCGGAAACCCTTTCAAGAAGTTCTATAAAGGAGCAGAACGAGCCTACACCGCCGCGGATGATTTTTGGAAAGTAGTGGCCTATGGCTCGGAACTCAAGGCCATTGAAGAACAGTTTAAAACAGAAGCGGACTACAACCAACTGCTCGCGCATGCTAAAGACCTTGGGATGTCCTATACGATTGATCGTCAAGACTTTAAAACCGCTCAAAGAGAACTCGCCGCTTTCAAGGTTAGACAAACTGTTCCTAACTACGACTACGTAGGAAAGTTCGCAGAAGTAGTAAGAACAGGTCCCCTTGCTTGGTTGGGTAATTTCATTGCTTTCCCGACAGAGATTGTGCGAACCAGTGCAAACATTATGGAAATTGGTTTTAGGGAGCTTGGTTCTAGCAACACAGCGGTGCAGAAAAGAGGGTTTGCTAGATTGTCCGGCTACGGCGCAGCCTCTTTTGGAATTGCGTCTGCGGTCCAGGCTATCGGCCAAGCGCTTCATGATATAGATGACGAAGACATTGAAGCAGGGAGACATTTCTTACCGCCTTTTTCAAAAAACAATTTAATTATTCCTATCGAGAAAAAAACTCAGGAACAAGAGGGAGGGTTTGATTACATTGATGGCAGTTACATCATGGTCTATGACGACTTAGCTAGAATGGTGCCTACGCTTCTACAAACCGTCGGGGAAGCAAAAGAACAGGGGCGTTCGTCCGCTGACAGCATCGCCTTAGCCATGGGCAAAACAATCGGGACCTTTTTTGAGCCTTTTATGGAGCTTTCCATTTACACGCAAGCCGCTTTAGACGTTGCTCAGAACAGAAACAGTAGTACAGGCAGACCTATTTGGAATGAGGCTGAAGGAAGAGGCCTTCCTTTAGACGGCGCAGGCGCAAGAAGTGTGGCCATTGCAAATTATTTTTGGGACAAGTCCGCACCAGGGATAATAGCAGCGGGGGAAAAAGTCTACCGTGGTTCTCAAGAAGGCGAGGGAGCCTATGGTCGTTTTGGTTCTAAGCAAGAACTAGGAGACGCTTGGATGTCTTTTGTAGGAATTAAGGTTAATAGGCTCAACCCTACTTCAAGTTTAAGTTTTGCTCTAAGTGATCTTCTTAATGAGTCCAGAGACGCTGAAAAAATATTTTCAAGAAAAGTGTATAACAGGGGGAAAATTTCTCCTCAAGAACTGGTTGACGCCTATACCGCTATGCAGAAATCTAATTACTTTATTAACGAGTCCCTTTTGAGCACAATCAAGGCCGCGGAAAGACTAAACGTTAACGAAGACGTTCTTGATAAAGCACTGAAAGAGCGTTTGAGTAATAAGCAAAGAACGATGATTAGGAACGAAGAAAACTTGGCTCTTAAGCCTAGAAAAAGTTTAAGAGGCGATCAGAAAGATTTTGATAAGCAGACAGAAAAAATAGAGGCCGCTGAAGGGTTGCCTTCAGGGAGAGTCTTTCCTTTAGACGATCTCGTGGAGGTGTATAATTATTTTAAAGGCCTTCCTCTTGCTTCGCCTTATCAGGGTTCGATTGTTCGAGAGGAGGAGTTTCGTTCTTCAGAAGAATAAACTTTTCTACTCGGGTGTTCCAAGCGTCCGCCGCTCGTTCAAATTCGCGTCCTTCTAGGACAAACTCTTGGTAAAAGCAGTCCACTGAGCACATCATAATAACGCCCTTTCTTATCTCGGTGCCATACACTTCGTTGTGCGCTAGAGCGTAGGCCGCCAGTTGTTGAAAGTAGTCCCACACATAGCTTCTACGCCGCTTCGGTGTGTTGGTTTGTTTAAAGTCCATGATGGCTTCTTCACCTAAGTGCTTGCCAATCACATCAGCGGTGCCGGCATACTTTCCAGGGTAGTAGAGAGGAACCTCGCAGCCATATACTTGGTCAATGGAGGGAAACCCTTGGTCCATGATCGTACAAGCCATCTTGTAGGCTCTCTTTTGGTCGGCTGTTTCTGGGTAGTAGTCCCAAATGCTTCCTTCTACAAGCTGTCGTTCCAACAGTTCGTGCATTTCAGTGCCCCGAGCCGCCGCTTCGTTACGAATACGCTCTGCTTCTTCCTCGCCAACACGCTCAATCCATTTCTGTAGGTTGTCGTTTTCTTGTTTTGTCTTGGAAAGAATGGTTGTTACTGAAGCAAGTCTTTCTTCTCCAGCAATGTAAACCCGTCCTGTCTCAGTTGTTTCTCGAGACAAGTCCGGGTACTCATAGGGTGAGCTAAAAAGAATTTCGTCCTTCATTTTTCTTTTACTTCTTCCCACAGCTTCTTAACCGCAAAGGCAAACACATAACTCTTAGGTCTTTCTGTTTTCTTTGCAATTTTTTCCGCCAGTTCTACGATGTCGGTGCGTATCGCTACGCTTTTCCATTTAGTGATGTCCATACTTTACTCCTTGTATAATAAAAGCTGTTAGATTATATAAAAATATAAGACCAATAGCAACATTTGCTTTAAGACATTGAGTCTCCCCAATTTTTTCCTAGTTCTGCGTCTACTTTGTTCGGGACATTAAGTTCCACCGCGTTCTCCATAATCTTAACGATCTCCTCCACCTCTTTTTTACTGGAAACAGAGAACACAAGTTCGTCGTGTACCTGTAGTAAGGGTTTATAGGACGCATTGTAGCAGTCTAATAGCGCTTTCTTGGTCATGTCTGCGGCTGACCCCTGTATCAGCTTGTTCAAGGCCTTATAAACGAAGGCTCGCTTGATGTCACCGTTGTATTCGTGCATCGCTTCTTTGTATTTCATCGGTCTGCCTGTCCCGTACTGGCGTGGTTCCCACATATCAAAGTGACAACGCCGTCCCAACAAAGTTTTAATGTAGCCTCTGGTGGTAGCACTGCGCATTACGGTGTCTGCCATCTGCCTAACAAAGGGTGCGTAAGTGTTGAACCGTACCAAAATATCGCTGGCCTCTTCCACATCGACACCCAACTGGTCTGCTAGTTTTCCTTTGCCCATGCCGTACATGATACCCAAGCCAATGGTCTTAGCTGTTTTACGATCAATGCCTACTAAGGTTGCTACCTGTTGGTGAAAGTCTGCTTCCCCTGCCATATAGGCTTCAGCAATACTGTCCGCCCCATCGTACTTAGACCGATACGCAAAGTGGGTCAGTATCCTGGGCTCTTGTTGAGAAAAGTCAGCCGAGCACCACTTCTGTCCTTCTTCCGGGAGGAACAAAGAACGTATTAAAGGGCCTATTTCTTTATCTCTAGCTGGGACTTGTTGTAGGTTGGGGTTACTCATGGACAACCTTCCAGTCACCGTGCCTCCTGTCTCTCCTTTAAGCTGTCGAATGTCGGCATGAATCCTGCCGTTGTGTTCGTGCTTGATGATCGTATCAATAAAGGTGCTGTGGGCTTTGTTGAGTTCTCTGATCTTCATAATCATCTGTGCCACGGGATGTTTTTGACTGGCTAGAAACCCTTTGGTAAAACTGGGTGCGCCTTTGGCGGTGTGGTTGTAGGGAATTTTGCAGGCATCAAAGACCTGTGCCACGGAGGTGGCGGCCCAAATCCTGACTTCTTTAATTCCCGATTCTTTTGCCACTTCTTTAATCAGCTTCTGTTCTTTTGCAACCAGTTGCTTCTTTAGTCCATCCGCTCTTTCCAAGTCAACCCTCACTCCGGTTAGCTTCATGTTAAACAAAGCAGGGAACAGGTCTGTTTCCAGATTAAATATGTTCCAAAGATTCTGGTCCTCTAGGTGTATTTTAAAGTGGTTCCAAAGTTTCAGAGTCAGTGCGGCGTCTTGTGCGGCATACGTTCCAACATAAGCTGAGGGCAGTCGCCACATCTCTGCTTTCGGGTCCACTCCCCACTCTTCCGCTGCTTGTCTTAGTTCTGCCTCTGACTTGCCTTCTTGCAGATACTCTTGCCCCAGAGAATTAAGGGTGTACCAATACATGTTCTCATTAATCAAGGGTGCCACGATCATGGTGTCAATGATGCGTCCTTTAACGGTCACGCCTTCTCGGTGCAACCAACCCACATCGTAGGTAGCGTTGTGGAATATCTTGTCGCAAGGCAGGGCACAGATTTCTTTGATAAAGTCTATGACCCGCTTCTTGGGAAAATTAAACCCGGCTTCATGGGAAAAAGGAAAGTAGTCGGCATAGCCGTCGCAAGCTATTGATATGCCTACGGTTTCTCCGTCCCCTCTCACATAACCGGGGCCCTTGGACTTTAGGTTAGGGTCGCGTGTCTCAAGGTCAATGGCTATTTCGTCTGCGTCTTTGAAGATTTCGATTGGAAAGATGTCAGGGGGTGTCCATTCTGATGGTGGTTTAAATATTTTATACGCCATATTTTAAGTTCTCGTTTTGTGCATTAATAATAAAAAGGTTTTCTCGCGCTCTAGTCACAGCAACGTAGAACTGTCTGTGCAAGCTGTCGGCATTAATCATCGCGTTCAGCTTCTGCGCTGGAGATAAGTCTAACAACACTGCCACGTTGTCA
>ENA-OREN01004205-OREN01004205.1-marine-metagenome-genome-assembly--contig:-NODE-4205-length-12732-cov-4.828368_pt1 | contig 12732 bp, 12 predicted proteins | sample MGYA00248624_ERZ508555 | MGnify/ENA primary metagenome ERZ508555 (study PRJEB26222, sample SAMN06267773) | marine metagenome | isolation source: Saanich Inlet, British Columbia, Canada | place...
CCTATTGATTTCCATACCAAACTACCATTAATACATTTGTTACCCAAAAAAATTCATAGAAAAATCTTAAAAATTATTGGATTAAGTTATTTTGCACTAGAAAAAAATCTCAATTTATTATTTCCCAAAGATATTGTGCGGATTTTGAAAATACTAAAAATTAAAAATTATAAAATTGTTTATAATAAGTTTGCTTTCCTCAAATCTAATATAATTTTGATAATCAAAAAATAAAATTTGTGAAAATTTTCTTACTTAAAAAATATCTTATTTATAATAGCCAGCAGTATTTTTAATGATATTATTATATATTCTTATAACAATAGATTAGTATTTATCAATATCAATTGAAAGTGCCTATAATGATTATAAAAAAAAAAGAATCAACCACAAATATCTAGTATTAATTAAATTGTGAAAAAATATCCATGGCAATTAACTGAGATACCAAAATCTAAAATAAAAAGATTTGGAGAAGGTGGAAGAAGAAAAAAAAGTGTTTCAAAAAAAAAACCATTATTTTCTATAATTACTGTTGTTTATAATGGAGAGAAATTTCTTGAGAAAACAATTACAAGTGTAATTAATCAAAGTTGTAAGGATTTTGAGTACATAGTTATTGATGGAGGATCCACTGATAAATCACTAGAAATTATAAAGAAATATGAAAAAAAAATAGATTATTGGGTAAGTGAAAAAGACAAAGGTATTTATGATGCTTTTAATAAAGGAATGATCGTATCAAAAGGTGAATTTATTGGATTTATTAACTCAGATGATATTTATAAAAAAGATGCATTAAACATTATATCAAATTACATAGAGAAAAATAAAGTTGCTGATTTTATTTTTGGTAGTGTAAAAAAGCATTGGGGTATTTTGCATGGTTATAAACCTCATAAAATTAAATATAGTTGGGGTTTTTATAGTAGTCATTCCACGGGGTTTTTTATCAAAAGGAAAGTTGCAGAAAAAGTTGGATTTTATAATATTAAGTATAAATACCATGCTGACTATGATTATTTTTATAGACTAATCGTAAAAAATAAAATGAAGGGAATTTCAACAAAAAAAAATGAGATAGTAGGTATATTTAGGAGGGGCGGGTTTTCTAGCAGAATAAGCTTTTGGAAAAAATTAAAGGAAGATATCAGAATTAGATATGATAATGGTCAAAATATATTTTTATTAGTATTAATTTTTAGTAATAAATTTTTAAGAAATATTGATCAAATATTAAAAGATAATATAAAAAAATGAATATTTTAATTACAGGTGTATGTGGTTTTATAGGGTTTTCATTAGCAGAAGAGTTAATGAAAACAAAAAACACAATTATTGGAGTTGACAATATAAATAATTATTATTCTAAAAAATTAAAAAAAAAAAGACTATCAATATTAAAAAAGAAAAAAAATTTTAAGTTTATTTTAGCAGATATTAATAATTATAAAAAAATTGTTAAAGAAACTAAAAGTATAAAAATTGATATTATTTTTAATTTTGCAGCACAGGCTGGCGTTAGATATGCTGTAGAAAATCCAGAATCTTATATTCATAGCAATGTTGAGGGTTTTAAAAGCCTTATTAAATTTGTATTATATAAAAAGCCCAAAAAATTTATATTTGCATCGTCAAGTTCAGTTTATGGTGATGCAAAAAAATATCCTGTTAAAGAAGATGACAGTCTTAATCCAAAAAATCTTTATGCTAAAACTAAAAAATTTAACGAAGAATACTCAAAAAAGATGTTAAAGAACACAGATATAAAAGTTATAGGATTAAGATTATTTACAATTTATGGTGAGTGGGGTCGACCTGATATGTTGATACTAAAATTTTTAAAACTTGCAAAACAAAAGAAAGTTTTTGAATTAAATTACAATGGTAATTTATATAGAGATTTTACATATATTAAGTCAGCTGTAAGATTAATAAAAATTTTATCATTATTAGATTTAAAGAAAGACTATGATGTGTTCAACATATGCTCGTCTAAACCTATAAAAGTAATAAAAATAATAGATAAGTTGAAAAAATCAACGAAATATCAAAATATTATAAATATCTCTATGAATAAACATGAAGTTTATAAAACATATGGGTCAAATAAAAAAATTTTAAAAAAGACAAAAATAAAGAATATATTTGTACCTATAAACATTGGTGTTAACAGGACTATTAATTGGTTCAGGAAATATGGAAATTTATTATAAAAAATTATGAACAAATAATGAAATCAGTTTATTATTGGTCACCTTTTTTAACAAATGTTGCAACAATTAATGCCGTAATTAATTCAGCAAAAAGTTTAAGATTATACTCAAAAAATTATAGGCCAATAATTATTAATGTGTGTGGAGAATTTACACCCTTTAAAAGTAATTTAGAAAAAAATGGAATAGAATTAAAAAATTTAATAAGTTTTGATTATCATAAATTTTTGCCAAAAGAAGGTTTTTTAAAAAGTAGATTTTCATATATAGTAATTTTTTTTGTATCAATTATCCCTTTAATAATCTTTTTAAAAAAAGAAAAACCAAATTATTTTATTTGTCACTTAATAACTTCATTACCAATTTTAATTTCAAAAATAATCAATCAAAAAACTAAATTTATTTTGAGAATATCGGGTCTAATAAATATAAATCTACTAAGAAAATATTTTTGGATTTTCATCGGACATAAAATTTTTCTTGTAACATGTCCAACTATTAGCACTTTGAATAATATTAAGAATAAAAATATTTTTTATAAAGATAAAATTGTTTTGTTGAGAGATCCAGTAATTAATATTAGAAAAATAAATAAAAAAAAAAAAGAGAAGCTATCTTACAATATTGATAAAAAAAATTATAATATTGTTTGTGTTGGAAGACTTACAAAACAAAAAAATTTTAAATTGATTATTAATTCATTTGATCAAATCCTTAAAATTAAAAAAAACTGTAAGTTAATTATTATTGGCGAAGGTGAAGAGAAGCATTATTTGCAAGATTTAATAGATAAAAAAAACTTATCTAAAAATATTGCCCTAGTTGGTTTTGAAAAAAATATATTTAAATTTCTTTTGAATTCGGATTTATTTATTTTATCATCTCTTTGGGAAGACCCAGGTTGGGTCTTAGTTGAGGCTGCAATATCAGATACTTTAATACTTTCTAGCGATTGTAAAAATGGACCCCTTGAATTTATTGAAAATGATAAAGGAGGTATATTATTTAAAAGTAATTCGTCAAATGATTTAGTAGAAAAATTTAATGAAATAAATAATTTAGATAAAAAACAAATTTTATCGAAAAAACTTTTTGCCAAAAAGAAATCTGATGAATTTACAATATTTAAACATTATTCACATTTTGAAAAAATTTTGAGTTAAATTCTGAATAAAAAAGACAATATATAACTTATTAAAAAATCAAAATTAAAATAGCTCTTTTTTTTAATAAAAAAATTATATCTATGCTGTTCCAGTCTTCTGTGCCAATATAATCTGTTGTCATAACCAACATAGTTTTTATCAACTGAATCGCTGAGTTCTATTTTGTTTGTAAAAAATTTATTAACTCTTAATAGTTTTCCACCCCTATTGCAGTAGATTGCAAGCAAGATATCAATAGCTAAATATTTATATTTACTAATTTTAATTTCCTTAAAAAATTTGAAAAGTAATTTTCTTTCGATAGAAATTGCACTTGTACAAACATTTTTTGGCCAATCGTTGATGAATCTTTTATAAAAATAGTTTTTTTTATGATTCATAATTTTATTTTTAAATTTAGCATTATTTGAAATTGTAAAATAATTATCTAATATCATAATTTCTCTATTATTTATAATCTTACTAATTATTTCAATTTTTTTTTTATTAAAGATATCGTCACCGTCTAATAAAAATATATTTCTTCCTTTAGAAATTTTTAATGACTGTTCAATCTTAAATAATTGATCGCGAACTTTATTCTTAAGTTTTTTTTTTATTTTAAAAAAAATTACTTTTTTTGAATTAATATTTTTTTTAATTTTATTTTCATCTTTAAATTTAGAGTATGCTACAATTATTTCTAAATTTTTATTAGTTTGATTTAGACAAGATTGTATAGTTTTAATTATTGTTTTATCTTTTTTTTCAGCTGTAATTATTACAGTGTTTTTAATCATGATTAATTTAATTTTTTTATTTCTAAATAGTATTTATTAAGATTAAATTTATAATCAAATCTATCTAAAGATTTATAAGATAAACTCGCAGTTCTCTTTAAAAAACTTTTATTTTTTGTTTTGCAATAGATAATCTTTTTTGAAATTTGTTTATAATTTCCTACATCACATAAAATACCATATTTTCCATTATTAAGTATTTCTCTTGGTCCAGTAGGACAATCTGTTGAAATAATATTTTTTTTTAAAGTTGCAGCTTCTAGCAAGACATTAGGTAACCCCTCAAATTTAGATGTTAATAAAAATAGATCAGCCTTTTTTAAATATGGAAAGGGATTTTCCTTAAAATTTAAAATTTTTACAATTTTATTTATTTTATTATCATTTATAAATTTCTTCAATTTATAAAGATTAATTCCTCTACCAATAATTAGTAAACGAACATTAATTTTGTTCTTTAATTCATTAACTGATTTTAATAATGTCATTTGATCTTTTTGATCAGTAAATCTACCTATGTTAATTAATTTTAGATCATTTTTTGATTTATCAAAAAAAGGAAAATTAATTTTCTTTTTTGAAAGTTTTATAATTTCATTTTTATTTAATGGATTGTAAATCATCACAGTTGACAGATTAAATTTTTTTTTAAATTCTTCTTTAAAATCATTACTATTAACTATTATAGTATCAGCCAATCGAAGTATTAATTTAAATAATTTTTTTTTAATAAAATTTTTTGACCACCCAGATGGTGAAGAATTAGATCTGACAATAATTTTAGTATTAAATAGTTTTGAAATTAAAATGCAATAAAGGTTTGCTTGAAAAGATAAAATTATAATATCTTCTTTTTTAACGATTTGTTTTAAAAGCTCATACAAACAAAATATATATTTTAATATTCTGCCGTATTTAGCTAAATTAAAAAATGGTGTAATAAATTTAAGTTTTTTAAATTTGTTTTTAAACTCATTAGATGCTGTAATTAAACAAATATTATTGATTTTATTGGATAAAAAATTAGAAATTAAAAAGAGGTTTTTTTCAACTCCACCACCTTCTATAGAGGGCATGAAAATTATTATCTTTTTATTCATAAAATAAAGAAAGTTTGTTTTGATTTTATAAAGTTTATTTAATACATAATATTTATATGTTAGTAAGCATAATTATTCCATATTATAAAAAACAAAATTATATTAATAAAACTATCTATTCTATTTTAAATCAGTCTTACCAAAAATTTGAAATTATTATTGTAAATGATGAGCCGGGTAAATTATCTCAAAATATCTTATCAACTTTAAAAAAAAAAGATAAACGAATTAAAATAATAAATAATAGCAAAAATATTGGTGCCGGAATGTCCAGAAATAAAGCAATAAATTTTGCAAAAGGAAAATATATTGCTTTTATTGATAGTGATGATTTGTGGAAAAAGAATAAACTTAAAATGCAAATTAATATAATGAAGAAATTTAATTATAATGTTTCACATACAGCTTATTACATAATTGATAAGAATGATAAAAAATTAGGATTAAGAAAATCTAAAAATCTTAATTTTGAATCTTTAAAAGATTCATGCGATGTAGGTCTTTCAACTATCATAATAAAGAAAATGATATTAAAAAATGATAGATTGTTTTCAAATTTCATAACAAAAGAAGATTATTATTTATGGTTAAAAATTGCTTATCATGGAGAAATTTTTCATTATATAAACCAACCACTTTCTTACTGGAGAAAAACTCATAATTCATTATCTAGTTCTTTAATTCAAAAATTTATTGATTCATTTAAAGTATACAATCATTTTGAAAAAAATTTCATCATTTCAATTTATAGAACAATAATTTTAAGTTTGAATTTTATAAAAAAGAAAAAAAATGATTATAGATTTTTATAAATTAATTTCCTTACTTTTAATTAGTGGTCTAGTTTATATCATTAATATTAAACTTTTTAGATCTACTTATGAAAAAGTTGAAATACATCAAAAATATTCCACAGATTTTTTGGGCAATCCAATGGGTGGCTACGTTATTTTCTTATTTGTAATACTATTTAAATTTTATTTAGACTATTTAGAATTATTTTTTTTTTTTATAATATTTATATCTGGCATCTTATCAGATATTAAAATATTTAATTCTCCAATTAAAAGACTTTTTTTTCAAATAGTTGTTATAATTGCTAGTATTTCTTTATCTGAGATTGGAATTACGTCAACAAGAATTGACTTCGTCGATTATTTGTTAACGTATAAAGCTATAAATATCATTTTCACAACTTTTTGTGTCTTAATTGTAATTAATGGTTCTAATTTTATAGATGGCTTAAATGGATTAGTCATCGGTTATTATCTAATAATATTAACTATACTTTTTAATTCTGATTTAAACATAGATTTATATTTTGAAAGCAACATGTTGATTAACTTCGCTGTTGTCTTGACTATTTTATTGGTAGCAAATTTTTTTAATAAAGTTTTTTTAGGAGATAATGGCTCATATTTAATTGGGTTTTTATTCTCAATTTATTTAATTAGAATTCATCAAATTAATACTGGTATTTCTCCATATTTTATAATTTTGCTGTTATGGTATCCTTGTTTTGAAAATCTATTTTCTATTATTAGAAAAAAAATGTCTAAAATTTTAGCAACTAATCCTGATAATAGCCACTTACATCAGTTATTTTTTCTATTTATTTTAAAAAGAATAAAAATTGAAAATAAATTAATAGCAAATAATTTAACTTCTTTGATAATTAACATATATTATTTTTCTATATTTTTTATTGGCGTGCAAAATTTTAATAAAACAAATGTGCAACTTATTTTAATAGCAATTAATTTAATTATATATATTTGCCTTTATATATTGTTAAATAGATTTAAAAAAAATTTACAAAAATAGTTATTTATTAAAAAATAATTCTATTAATTTTTTTAGAATTAAACTTCCATCTTTAAAAGCGTTAACTTTCTTTTTACCCGCAATTCTTTTTCTTTCATAGGATGGAAAGACATCTAGTTTGAAGTTATTTCTTTTAGCCTTAATTGGAAGCTCAACACAAAATCTAAAATCAGTGCTTAATATATTTAATAATTTAGCTTTTGAGGTATCTCCGATTACAAATGTGTATAGAATATCAGAAATTTTTAGTTTAAAAAAAATTTTTCCTATTAATGAAAAAAAATAGTTTCCAATAAAAGTTACAATTGTATCATCTTTACTTCCCGCTTTTTTTTCATACCTTGAAGCAAATATAAAATCTGTATTGTTCTTTTCAATTTGTTTCATAATAGAATTTATCTCATTAGGATTAAATGATCCGTCTGCATTAAAAATACAAAAATATTTAGTTTTACAATGATTTATGCCTTCAATTAAAGCGTTGCCATAACCAATTCCTTTTTGATGAATTACTTCTACATCAAAATTTTTGATAGATTCAATAGTAGTTAAATCAGTTTTTTTTAAGATGACACATGCTTTGTAATTGAATTTTTTTAATTCAATTAAAACAGTGGGCAAAGATTCAGCTTCAAATTTTGCTGGAATTAATAAAGTAAGGTTTTTCATATTAGTTTTTTTGGATATTTTGCTTAATTATAAAAATTAATATTATTTCGAGTATAAATACTATATTTACTCATTATGTCATTAGATTTATTCTCATTCATACTTGTTTATTTTATAATAATAAATTCTACTATTGGATATGGTTTTTTAGCTGCTCATTCTATTAAAATTAATTATAAATTTTTTGATATCTCGTTTATAGGTTTATTAGGAGTTTTTGTTCTTTTACTTATTTCTTATACCACTCATCTTTTTACTGAACATGGTTATATTCATAATTTAATAATATTAATAATTGGTATTTTATCGTTTGTTTATTTTTTTTTTAAAGAAGAAAATAAAAATAACTTAATAAAACTAAACATTTTTTTTTTGTTATTATTTATTTCATTTATTATTTTTAAATCACATGATGATTTTTCATACTATCATTTTCCATATATTTACTATCTTACTCAATCGGAGCTTGTACTGGGTATTGGGAATTTTAATCACGGTTTTAGAACTCCTTCATCTATTTTTTATTTAAACTCTTTATTTTATTTACCAATAATAAAATATTATTTTTTTCAAATTGGTGCAATTTTGATAATGGGATTTAGCTGTAATTATTTTATTTATTTAATAAAAAAAGGATTAAAAGTGAAAAATTATGATAAATTTTTCTTTTTATCTTTATTATTTTTTTTGTTTACAATTATCTTTTTCTATAGGATAGCTGAGCATGGCACTGATAGATCTGCTCAAATTTTAATATTTTTATTAATTATTGAATTATTATTTATAATTAATTTTGAAAAAGGTATTAGAGAAAACATTGTTAAAATATCTATAATTTTAGGGTTAGTAATTTCTCTAAAATCATTTTATATACTTTATTTGGCTCTTATTTTACCAGTACTTTATTATTTTTTGATAGATAAAAAATTTAATAACATTTTATTAATATTTAAGAATTATTTTTTTTACTTCTTTTTACTTCTTTTTAGCAATGTGCTTTTTGTTAACTTTGCTAACAGCGGATGTTTAATTTATCCAGTTTCCATAACATGTTTTGATTATTTTAGCTGGTCAATTCCCTTACAAGAAGTTTCAGCTATGAATGATTGGTATGAACAATGGTCAAAAGCAGGAGCAAATCCAAATTTTAGGGTTGAAAATCCTCAAGAGTATATTCAACACTTCAATTGGGTAAATAATTGGTTTCAAGAATATTTTTTTACAAAGGTTTCAGATTTTATATCTGGTATTTTATTTTTAACAGTAATTTTTTTGATAACGTTTAGATCAAAAGATAAAAATTCTTTATTTAATTACAAAGGAGAAAAATTTATTTACATTATATTATTAATTTTATTGTTTGAGTGGTTTTATAATCACCCCGCATTAAGGTATGGCGGCTATCAACTATTTTGTCTTTTACTATTTTTACCTGTTTCAAATATTTTAAGCAGCAGAAATCGTATTAAAAATATTTTTTTTAAAACAAATATATTGTTAATAATTGCTTTAACAATTTTTTTTGGAAGAAACGTCAATAGACTAATAAATGAAAGTAACAAATATAGTTTTAATCCGCTTATTGATCCAGTTTATAGAATAACCACTAATCATTTTTTAGTACACAATAAATTAAAAGAGATAGTTGATAATAAATTTTTTTGTGATTCTAATATGAAACAATGTGTTAATAATATTGGCATTGATGTTAAAGAAAAATATGGATATAAAATTTTTTTTAGAAATTAAATAATAAGGAAGTAGATATATGATGAAATTTTTTACATTAAAAATTTTGAACATATTTGACTATTTTTATCAAAAGAAATTTATAAATTTTTTGAAAAAAAAGGGCATAAATAATTTTAATGTACTTATAGATATTGGAGCCCACAAAGGAGAGTCCATAAATTTATTTGCTAATAATTTTAAGATTAATCAAATTTACTCATTTGAACCTAGCCCAATTTCATATAAGATTTTGTCTCAAAATATTGATAAAATTCAAAATAAATTTAATAAAACAAAAATATTTTTAGAAAACTTTGCTTTAGGTTCAAAAGACGAAAAAATTTTTATGAAACATATAAGTGAGTCTTCATCTTCTACTATTAGAGAATTAAATACTGATTCTAAATATTTCAAAAAAAAATTTTTTTTCCTTAAAAATATAAAAAATCAAAGTTTATTTAAAAAAATAGAAGTTAAGCAAATTTTGCTGTCTGATTATATTGAAAAAAAAAATATTAAAAACATTGATTTTATAAAAATTGATACCGAAGGATATGAGTTAGAAGTATTAAAAGGTTCTGAAAACATACTATTTAAGACTAAGTACATATTATTTGAACATCACTATGATGATATGATTGTTAAAAATTATTTTTTTTCAGATATACATAAATTTTTAAAAGAGAATAATTTTAAGCAATTATACAAATCTAAGATGCCATTTAGAAAAACTTTTGAATATATTTATCAAAATGAGTTAATTAAATTTTAACATTTTACAAACATTATGTTTACTATTAGAAACTGATATATTATTAACTTAAAACACTCATTATGAAAAAAAAAAAAGCTTTAATATTTGGAATTACTGGTCAAGATGGATCATACCTAGCAGAGTTTTTAATTGATAAAGGTTATATTGTACATGGTGTAAAGAGGAGATCTTCATCTTTTAATACTGGAAGAATAGATCACATATATCAAGATCCTCATTTGAAAAGTAGGAAATTTATACTTCACTATGGCGATGTAACAGATTCATTGTCAGTCTCAACTATTATTAAAAATATTAAACCTGATGAAATTTATAATTTGGCAGCACAATCTCATGTTGCTGTTTCATTTGAGGTCCCTGAATATACTGCAAATGCAGATGCGATTGGTGCTTTAAGAATTTTAGAAGCAATAAAATTTCATGGCTTTGAAAAAAATACAAAATTTTATCAAGCCGGAACATCAGAAATGTTTGGTAGGGTTCAAGAGATTCCACAAACAGAAAAAACTCCATTTTACCCAAGAAGCCCGTATGGAGTCGCCAAGGTATATGCTCATTGGATAACTGTCAATTATAGAGAGGCATATAAAATTTTTGCTTGTAATGGAATTTTATTTAACCATGAGAGTCCCGTAAGAGGAGAAACTTTTGTAACAAGAAAAATTGTTATTGCACTTTGTAAGATTAAATTAGGATTTCAAAAAACTTTGTATTTAGGAAACCTAAATGCTAAGCGTGACTGGGGTCATGCTAAAGACTATGTAGAAGCAATGTGGAAGATGTTACAAAAAAAAACTCCTTCAGATTATGTTATTGCAACAGGTAATCAATATTCTGTTAAAAAATTTGTTGAATTATCACTTAATGAATTAAAAATAAAACATCGATGGAAAGGCAAAGGAATTAATACAAAATGCTACGATGAGATGGGAAATTGTATAATATCTTGTAAAAAAGAATATTTCAGACCACTTGAAGTGGATACTCTTCTAGGTAACTCGCAAAAAGCAAGAAAAGAACTTGGCTGGAAACCTAAAACAAATATTAATTTATTAGTCAAAGAAATGATTAATGCTGAACTTAAAAATTTTTAGATGATAAATATATATTCAAAAATATATATTGCTGGCCACAATGGTTTAGTTGGAAGTGCTATTTTACGTAAACTTAAAAAAAAAGGATATAAAAATATAGTTTATAGAACAAAAAAACAACTTGATCTTAAAGATCAAAAAAAAGTTTTCAATTTTTTAAAAAAACAAAAACCAGACTTTATTTTTATAGCAGCAGCAAAAGTTGGGGGAATATATTCTAACAATAAATATAAGGCAGAATTTATTTTTGATAATATTTCCATTCAATCTAATCTGATCCACGCAGCATATTTAAACGGGATAAAAAACTTAATTTTTTTAGGTTCAAGTTGTGTATATCCAAGAAATTGTAAACAACCGATTAAAGAAAGCTACTTACTAACAGGAGAGCTTGAGAAAACAAATGATGCGTATGCTATTGCAAAAATAGCAGGCATAAAAATGTGTGAAAGTTATAATCTTCAATATAAAACAAATTATAAGTGTTTAATGCCAACCAATACTTTTGGACCTAATGATAATTATGATTTATTAAATTGCCATTTTATCCCGGCTTTAGTTAAAAAAATACATCAATTAAAATTTTACAATAAAAATGAATTAACTTTATGGGGTAATGGAAAAGCAAGAAGAGAGGTTATTTATGTTGATGATTTAGCAGATGCCTGCATATTTTTTATGAAAAAAAAAACTAAAGAAACACTAGTAAATATTGGAACTGGTAGAGATTATACAATTAAAGAATATGCAAATATAATTTTAAACAAAATTATACCAAACAAAAAAATATATATTAAGTATGATTCTAAAAAACCTAATGGTACTCCACAAAAAGTATTAGATATTAGTTTGGCCAAAAAATATGGTTGGCGCTCAAAAACAAAAATTAATGATGCTATTTTAATAACATACAATCATTTTTTAAAAAAAAATGAAATTTAAAAAGATTATAGTAATTACAGGTGGTGCAGGATTTGTAGGATCTAATTTGATAAAATTTTTAGTTAAAAAAACAAATTTTAAAATAATAAGTATAGACAATTATTATTCAGGAACAAAAAAAAATCATATAATTAATTCAAAGGTAAAATATTTAAAATCAAATACAAAAAATATTTCTAAAACTCTAAAACCTTATAAAAATAAAATAAATTCTATTTTTCATTTTGGAGAATTTTCAAGAATATATCAAAGTTTTCTAAATATGGATTTATGTATTGACTCAAATACAATTGGTACAAATGAAGTTTTTAACTTTTGTTTATCAAATAAGATTAAATTAATTTATTCAGCTACATCTGCAAGTATAGGGAATAGTGGTCAAGATAAAAATCTATCACCTTATGCATTTACAAAATCAAAAAATCTTGAAATGTTA
>ENA-OREN01004210-OREN01004210.1-marine-metagenome-genome-assembly--contig:-NODE-4210-length-12720-cov-2.564581_pt1 | contig 12720 bp, 9 predicted proteins | sample MGYA00248624_ERZ508555 | MGnify/ENA primary metagenome ERZ508555 (study PRJEB26222, sample SAMN06267773) | marine metagenome | isolation source: Saanich Inlet, British Columbia, Canada | place...
TAGTGTACTGTATGAAGGACACTAAACTACCAGACGAGATTGCATGCAAGTTGCAAAGTTACATGAAAAATTTCATGTTTGCTAACATGGCAACCGTGCCAGTTACTTATCTTCTAACCAGAGGGGCGAACATCAAAACATCTTCGTTCATCACCAAGAACGTTCGAAAAAGGGGTATGATCATTTCGAACAAAAATAAGTGGTTCAACAAGATTGACGGAAAATATGAGGGTGCAACAGTTCTTGATGCTCTGAAAGGATTTTATGACGATCCTGTTGCGACATTAGATTTCAAGAGTTTGTATCCATCCATCTTTATCTCTCAAGTACTGGACCCCCACGTCTTTGTGGAGTCGGATGTATATCTTGGTATTCCAGGGGTGAAGTACAAGAATCACAAATGGGTCGACAAAAAGTCTGGGAAGAAATTCAATTTTTGGATCGTTACAAACGGAGAAGATTTGGGTATTCCTGCTGTTATCCCAGAAATCATGCAAGAATTGTGGAATGAAAGAGATGAAGCCAAGAAGAAAATGAAAAAAGCAGCAAACTACACAGAGAAATCCGTCTTTGATGGTATTCAGCTTGCAGTCAAACTTTTGATGAACTCAATCTACGGATTTTTTGGTGCTGTGAATGCAAGTCCGATTCCACATCTTCCTCTCGCCATGATCTGCACGTTCACGGGCAGAAAGTTCATTGAAGAGTCGCAGAAGTTCGTACTGGCGAGGTATGGAAATTATGAGGACAAGCCCGAAATCACAAGGATGACACTTCACGAACGAATGAAGCTAGAATTGAAGGAATTGGAGTGTGAAAACGTGGTAAATGTGTATGGCGACACGGGTAAATACCACTCCCATTGAACTCGTCCCGTCTGACTACTTCCTTTTTCTGACGTTTGTGTGTGTGTGTGTTTGCAGACTCAATATTCGTCAAGTGGAAAGTATCTGACGAGGCGAGAGCTCTTGGGCAAAAGGCGATTTTGGAAGAGAATTTCAAACAATCGGAGCTTGCCGGAGAAGAGATTACCAAGTGGCTGCTCGAAAATCACTGTACTGTACCGAAGAGGGTCGAGATGGAGTTTGAGAAGGTATACTATTCACTGATCAGCTATTCAAAAAAGAGATATTGTGGTCTCTTATGGACGAAAGTGGATAAACCTGATTACATTGACTACAAGGGCATTGCTCCAGTCAGGAGAGACACTCCCAAAATAGTCAAAGATATAATAATCAAATGTATTGAATTGATTCTCGTTCAAAAAGATCGCCCTAGTGCATTTGCATTACTCGAAGAAACATTTGCACGGATCGATCGGGGAGATTATGAAATAACTGAATTTGCAAAAACTGGAGCCATTTCAGACAAAGAATATGTTGGCACGATTCCTCCTGCCGCGCAAGTTGCGGAGAGATTGAAAAAGCGAGGTCTCCCGGTACCGGACAGGGTGTCGTACGTTTATGTGGTCGGAGACCCCAAAGATAAAGCTTCCACAAAAGTGGAAGACCCGGATTACATAATCCAAAACAACCTCAAGGTCGACAAGCGGTATTATCTCAACAACCAATTCAAGAAGCCAATTATCGAACTTCTTGGACCAGCTTTGAATGGCCTCGATGAACTTATCGATAAGTACTTGTTGAAGTACCAGGATTATGTTAGGGATGACGAAGCAAAAGCAAGACGTGAAGCTCATCAACAAGAACTTAACACCAAACCAATCACTTCATTTTTCAAACGCAACTTGACTTAAATGTAGAGTATCTACTTTAAACTATAATGAATGGTTTCAGTATGGGAATGACATCCTTCTCTGTAGACACCATGTTATGTGAAGCGAACTTGGGTCGCCACTGGCGAATGGTCTGATGTTAATGTGGGAAATCGCCTTCCGGTTACGGGAGATTTGCCGCTCGGTAAAAGCTTGCGCATATTACCAGGGATGTTCCACGTTTCTGGTTCAAACGCATTGCCACCTGCAATAATTACATTGTCGACAGCCTTATTATATTTCAATTTGTTAGATGCCGAACCATCACCCAGTAGATTCCATCCGGTTTTCTGATAATTCGACTTCGAAATTGCTGGTTGGAAGGATAGAGGTGGTATTTCAAATGGGTACATGTGTTCTTTATTGAAATCACCCATAACAATGACTCGTTTAACTTGAGTATTTGATAACTTATTTATTGCATGCGTTATGTTTTCTCTTAGAGAGTATTCTTTGTGTGGGCAATGCATATTGATTACGGCAATTGGTACTGACCCTCGTATATGTTTGAATAGCTGTGCAATTATAGGACGGCTTTTTATTCCATTACTTTGCATGACTTTACTGATGTATGGTTTACCAATAGTTTCATATATGTTTGCATTGTAAAGTAAACTCAAGAATCTTGTTGATATAATATTGAATTTTTGTTTATGTTTATCTTGAAGTACTGTTTGTATTACTTCATCGATATTACGATCCACTTCTTGAAGACCAACAAAAGCATGTGGCGCATGAGAACAAATATACACCATATTCCAAAAACATTGATTGTGGCCTAAGGCATTGTGTGAAGTGTTCAAGCATTTTTTACCAAGGACATGTGCACTATGACGTTGGTTGGTTTTACCACCAATCGCTTCATGACTAACATTGTACGTGAGCACAGATATCGGAGTATTTCGTCCCTTTGAGATATGTGATGATCCCGCGTTCTTTTCGCTAAACATAGAAAAGAGTACTTCCTCAAATTCAGCTTCTTTAGGGACAACAATATAATACTTGTCGGTATTGCTCTTTACAACTTTGAACTCTGGTGTCAGGTTTTTAAAATGATGAGGTGAGATACCCAAATATCCTTTTACTTGATAATTTTTTGGAGTAAACGGTGCATTACTTATCATGTTTCTGTCTATCGGAAATACCTTAAGTCTATTTTTGTAAAAAGATTCCACTTGTTTCGACATATTATAATATACCAGTGGTTTTTTTATTTTTGGTTTGGAAGTTGCCCCCCCCCCCTTCTTTTCTTCGCGATATATTATAAATGTTATATTAAAGATCATTTTGGTAGGAGAAGTGTAAGTGAGAGTAGTGGTAGGAAGGGCCTTATCCTCTAAAGGATCCTCTAGAGGATCCTTTAGAGGATTTTTTAAATTTAAAAGTATTTTTAATGGTACAAAAGAACATCATGCCAGGTAACAACAAATACAAAGAAGCACGTGTATGTGAATGTGGATATTTTTTCCATCAATTTTTTTAAATTTTTTTTTCAAAAGTTATTTTCCAAAAGTTATTTTCCAAAAGTTATTTTTTGAAGTTTAAAATTTCTCTTGCCCCCCCCCCCTTCTTTTCTTTGAGATATTATCTAAAGTGTTATATTATAGAGTATTTAGTAAGGAGAAGTATGAGTGATAGTGGTGACAGGAGTAAAATCAAAGGTAACAAATCGGTGACAAATTTGTCCTTAAAGGTAACAAATTTGTTACCTAAAGTTAATGAGCTGTGTTTGTGGGTACAATTCGGTCAAACCTGCTACTGTTAGAAGACATCAAAAAACTTGTAAAGCACATGCATTGTCATTGAATGGGAATTTAGACGAAATCACGACTTTGAAAGTAACTCATTTAGAAGAGAAAGTCAAATTATTACAAGACCAGTTACTTGAAAGAAATGAACAAATAAAGGAAAAGGATGGACAGATAAATGAATTGATAAAGGTGGCGAAAAAACCAAGGGTCGTCAACAACACCACCACCAATAATAACAAATATGTGGTGGAGCAGCACATTAACGTGTTTGGCAAGGAGTCGATTAAGCACATTTCCCACGAAGAGATTCAGGCGTTACTGGCGGACCCGGCTAATGCAGTGCCACAGTTCATCAAGCTGAAGCACAGGAAGGCTCCGGGAGGGGTGAACCAGAACTTGCGCGTGCCAAACAAGAAGCGAGCGATTTACCAGGTGGTGGTGCCTGGTGGGGAAGGGAAGGAATGGGAAAACAAGGCAAAAGGTGAAGCTTTAGAAGAGTTATACGATACGAATTCTGGTCATTTAGAGGCAGAGGCGGATGAGGAGACTCGGGTGGGATCGCAATTTCTCAATCATCAAGAGAAGGTCAAGGCGTCTGCAAGCGGGGAAGATGGTGGTAGGCGGTACAAGGAGCAGTTGGACAAGATTCATTGTGTTGTTGCAATTTAACAAATGTTGTAATTTAACAAATGAATCGTTTAATCAAAATGCTACCGACGTCAGACGCACCCTCTTCTTTTTCATGTGCTGCTTCACACGTGGCATCACCCCTCGGTAGTTCATAGCAAGAGCCAGCTGGGGGAGCCCCGTAGCGCTCGGGACATTGAACACTGCGTGTGGCTTGCTGCCGTCGAAGACGACCACATCGCCCTCTCTGGCCCAAATAAACCGGCAGCGTATCACGCCAGCAGCCACGGCCCTCTGCACAGCTACCGGTAGCCACGGCACGACAAAGGCGATCTCGTCCGGAAGCTCACAATACCCGGGTTCGAACTGGAGGTTTCGCGGGTGCACAAGTTTCTGCTCGTCTCCGTGTTGCACAAGATACTTCCCGTCGTCTGTCACCTCAATAACCTCGACCCTGATGTCGTTCAGCTCTGGCTTCCTCTTCAAACCACAGAAGGTTGCCTCGCACCCGGTCAGGTCGGGCGTCTCCAGGGGGATCTTACGACTGTCCAATTGGATGAGGCCTGCATCAATCTCCTCGTAGGTGGGGAAGGATGAGTCAGCGGCCTCGGCCTGCAGCAGTCGCATGGTGTCGATCAGCAGGAGCATGAAGCAGCTGACGGAGTCGGATGGCCCCAGTACATTGTAGACCACGATATCGGACTCCACCTTGCTGCCCCCGTCAACATGCCAGAACATGTTGTCGCGAATCTTTGAGAGAACAAAGCATTCATAGACCGACGACGGTGCCCATGGTTGGACAAGCCTCTTGACAAACGCGTCCGCACTGAAGCGCTCCTTGATGTTGTACGCACACAGAAAGGCGTCCCCGAAGAGGTTCGAGTTGGATATAAGGCAGAACTCCTGCTCTGTATAACGCTGAGTCCTGTTGAGGATCAGCGTCGACCAGTTCATCGAGCTTCCCAGTAGCAGTTCGCGGACAGACTCCGTGTCGGGGCGCAGGGGAAGGGTACCGGTAGCAACCAGGGAGCCGCTCGTGAGTTTGTTCCACACGGCATCCGCAACCACGCGGGCGAAAAGATCACGGAAAGCCTCCGCCATGGCGTGGATTCGATCGGGTTTGAATTACGACCACGTGGGATCAGTGGGTCACACATGTGTACCCCAAGGGGAGCGGAGGGGAAGAGGGAGCCTAGCCTGTTTGATTCTTGTTTCTTCTATTGAATTAAGAAAAGAAAGAAGAAGCAAACAGCCTAGGTCCCCTCTTGGCTGTGGCTCCCCTTGGGGTACACATGTGTACCCCAACTCAAACCTGGCGGGACACGACACGTCACCTCGTCACACGTGCGTGCACGCATTGATGTGGTATGCCGGATGTACCTACTATCGGGCCGTGTACGTGTTCGATCTCGACAATCCGATCTCGCAACATGGCAAAGACTTCTGGCTTGCCGACCGGGAATGTTCGCGCGATCACCTACCTAAAGAACTGGGAGCATGAGATCGTCGTCGCCCCACCGGAGGATTCGTGTGGTGACAATAGCCGCGTCTTCTACGGGTTCGTGGCTGACACCATGGAGCAGGCGGTCCTCAAGTTGAAGAATGCTCTCTGATCCTGTACGTTCACTGGCGTTGCTAACTCTTGGGCGTTGAACATCTGAAAGCTAAGCCAGATATGTCGAGTTTGTAATGGTAGTACAACCACAATACATCACTGTGTAGCGTATGACATGATGGCTTACTCCTCTGGAGGGTCCTTATAAGTATCAATCTTTTCCTTTTATCATCGATGGCCATATCGAGTGCCTTTTTTTTATCGTCCGTTGTTAGCATGAAAAGTCGTTTAAGCTCCTCGATGCCTGCTTTGATTGCTCGTCTCCGCTGCTTGTCCGTGTGTACTATCTTGTAACGTAACTGCTCTGTTCCGATATGATGATCAACCCTTGGTGCCGGGGGGCGTTTTGTAGGTTGTGTTTCAGGGACTTTTGTAGGATGTATTTCATCTTCTCCGTCATCTCCAAAGTAGTATGTAAACAGCTCGTATAGCATTGTTTCTTACTTAAATAAGGTAAAAAAATCAGAGTAATTATTCGATATTTTCCAAAAAAAAAATATATTGTAATTAATATATGACGTGTCCCAAAACAGGCGCTTCGAAGTGCGAATGTCAAGAAAAACAAATAAAGAAAGCAGTGATGGTTGCAGTAATAATAAATCTTGTGTTGCCATACATGCTAAAACCTTTTGCTACTAAAAACGAAATAAAGCCACCAAATGGAGCCCATAATCTTTCTTTCAAAGAACAATTGATGCACATGTTTGTACACCATGCGCAGGTGCCATTGACGAGCAGCATAATTGTAGCTATAATTGTAGCACTTTCTGTGTATTCAAGCTATAAGTTTGAAATCTAAAGTAACTCTCCGATATGGTCCTTCATGTACATAAAAACAAATGCAACTAGTATTGAATTAGTTACCAAATGTAAAGTGCTGTTAGTTGCAATAACTGGAAGCTGCTGTGTTAGTAATTGTTGAACATTTGGTAACAATACAAGGAATGTACATATAGCAACAATCACTCCTGTTTTTTGATCTAGTGTGAGTTTGGTTTTGAAAGACTTAGGCTTGGCAGTGTCTGGTATTATACCCGACAATGGTGACATTTGTTCAATTTGTTTTTCGTGCATAGTAGCAAAGTTGTTTACCCCTGGTGGGGGAGACGTATTCACAGGAGGAGGAGGTGCCGGTCCAAGCGACATGACAGGTGTTGCCATTGGATCGTTACTCGCCATAAGTTCTGCAATATCACTCATTATAGTAATATTCCAGAACTTATGGGTGTATAATTAAGCGCACCCACATTGTGTGTAATTTATTCTATTACTATAATAAATGGCTAGTGGGCCTGAATCAATGTATACTCAAAACAGTCAATTGTGTTCGCTTTGCACACTAGGTAACAAGTCTCAGTGGACTATGGTCTACTTCGTTACTCTGATTATAGCCTGGTTTATTTACGTCATAAAAAACTTCATTGATATGAGTAGAGATTCTCCACTTAGTGATAATGGTATCAGTATAAATGTTTTAGTATCATTTATTGCGTGTATAGTAGCTACTGTCGTTATGCCGTCTGCATCTGCAGACGATGAAACGTGTCAAACATCTCTTGATCCTACCATGACTACACAGAGTGTAGCAGGACAAAAACATAACAATGCAACATTTTTACTTATTTCAATATCTTTGGGATACGTTTCACTCATTGGATGTATGTACAGCCCCCATTTCAACTCTATATCTTTTATTTCTGTATCTGTTTTCACTTTATTCTGTTTGATATTCCTAATATTCGCAGCATCAACTAAAAACAAATATTTGCACCAATGTAATAAAGTAAATTTAAAAGATTACTTTATCTCATCATCTAATTCTGAAACATCTTCAATCGAACAGGATTGCACGGCAAATACAGTTACTACATGCAGTACAAGTCAAACTTCAAGATGTAGAAACCAAATGCATAAAAATAATCACAAATCATTCAGCATAAAGTATTTACCAACAAACAACACTTTATGGTATTTTCTTGAAAACAAACCCAATTGGAAAGACATTTCAAGTGAAATGAATAATGTTTTATACACCTTCTACACTACACCGTTTCAAATACGCTTATCATCAAGTCTGACTTCTGTTGAAAATACATACGTGAAAGCATACTCACTTGTAGAGTGGGAATTCACACCAATACCCGAAGGACATACATCACTTGCTGATGATATACTTATTGAAAAATTAGATACAAATAATGGCCTTGTATCTCATAAAGACGTCAAAAATATAAGTTGGAATTCACCAATGTCGGCCGGGAAATGGCATCAAAAGGAAGTATATTATACCCCATTCAATGTTGGTAACCACACTATACTACAAAGAGTGTCAACTATTCCATTGAATTATTCATTGGACGACACGAATATAAATGCATACATTATAGCTCATCATAATTTGATTACAGCCGAAATCCCGATTTTGTATACTCAAGCTATGACGAATGGTGACCCCATTCCTCTACACGGTATGAGTGCGCCATCACAGGGCTATGATAATCCAACCGAGGATGCGGTCATTCAAAACATGAAGCAAGTATTCGAAACGGAAAATTCATATGTAGAACTGACACTAGGCGATCAATCCGTGTATCTAACACCAGGGACAAAATCCAAGAAAACTACGATTACTTGCACAACATTTGATAAAGCTCCGACTGCGGCAGATATTGAACCACTTGCCGAAACAACCACCTCCAGTGCCAGCACTACAAGCAACGAATCATGTCGCAATGTCAATAATCAAAGCATATACTACGAGTACGAGTCGAAAGCTGGCCCTGAAAGAAGATTCTTAATCAATGCTTCCATCACGTCTTTGTTCGCAGCAATCGCCTTCCTTCGACCTTCAATTCTTAAAAAAACAATTGGTGGAGCTGGAGGAGGAGCAGGTCGCTACCACTTCAATTGGTTCTCTTTGATAGCTATTCTTCAGATGTTCATGTTTTTCTATGTTTCGACTGGGTTTTCTAGTACCCCTAAGGGAGTTGGATATTTCTGGGTGTCTGCTGTGTTTTCATTGCTCTTTACGTTCGCGATTCCTTTCATCATTCCTCGTATGATAGATTCGAAGTATCTAAAGGAAGCGAAAAATATTCATGCCATATTCATAAAAACATTGTCAGCATTTTTTTCCGTTCTTTTCAATGTATTTTTGTTATGTCATTTGATTGTCCAGCTGTCCACGGGTAGTACATCAGCTAACCACACTTACTCCACTGAGCGTGAAAGCGTCTGGTATGTTCCCGCACTAGTTTGTCTGCTGGTTTTTATATTGCTTCCATTTGATGAAGAATCAATGCTTGCAGCTACCCCAGGAGATGCTGCTCAGTCTTACATTGCAAGAATATTCAAGACTGGCTCAGTAAGACTACTTATATTATTTCTGTTCATTATTTGCACCACATTTTTTAGTAATAACTATTTTGATATACCCAGAATTCTTAGATTAATATTTGTGATCGTAACTTCTATTACACTTGGATTTTTGTCGTTTCCAAAATTCAATCCCATATTCAATGATGATTATCCGCACTTGTCCGATAACAAATTATCCATATACGTGATCATAATTTTGTCCGTATTCTTTTCGTTAAACAACTTTTTTCAATCGTTTTCTAATTATGCAACTGAATCAGGAAGTGATCACAATGCTAACATGATCAACCTGTACACTGCCTCTTCTACTCTATTGATAGCTTTCATTTCTCTCATCACTACGCAATTCGTATTCGGAAAAGGAGTTTTCTATCCACTCGCAATTATGTGTATTATTCCATTCCTTACACTTTATCAATATCATGGCGTGCCAGAGCAGGCGCCTTCTGACGTATGTTCACTCCAGGTGGCGTTTGGTCAAGGAGAAACGCTATACAATTCGAAAACTTGCGGTGATGGATCTATTGTGAGCCCTGATAATGATTGTCAATTCTCTACCAGACAGATTCAAAGTGTAAAAATGCTAGATAAAAACAACAATTGTCAAGTTATGTTTCATGAGAATGTTGGACAGAACAGTGGAAAAACTGTATGGGATTTGAAACATAATGATTTGAAATTCAATGAAAATTGCAGTGATACTGTTACGGAGCCACCTCATCCAAACGCATGCTTAAAAAACATAAGTATCAATGCAAGTGCTGTAACTGTGTTACAAAGATGTCAGCTGAGAATATACCCCGCAAGTAATACTATCAACCCAAAAACTAAAACACCAGTGAAAATGGGTTTTCATCTTCGAATAAAAAAAGCAAGCTTGGGTATCAAGGGACTGCAAATTGAAAAGGTAAATTCACAAGGACAAACCGAATCCGACTTTGAAGCCTGGATCGATAACGCAACAGGATATTCAGAAAGGGCTGATCCAGCTGACCCCGCATACGCATTGAGCGTGTGGAAAAAATACAAATTTGACCGTATTGAAGTTGTCGGTTCCGGATACAAAGTGTTTGGTTTTGAGAACACAACAGCGGCAACGGGTTTGAGTTGGATGGAGATTCCAAACCCTCAGACAAGTACTGCATCACCCCCTACCCCTACCACCACCACACCACCCCCTGCGCCACCCGCTTTAATAGAACTCGTGAATGCCCTCCTTTCACGGGCACTGTCTAAAAAGACTGTTTTCACTGCAGAGGAGTGGAGCGCGTTCAATGTACAACAACCAGTTGACGATCTCACCTATGTCAAATCTGGTTCAAAATATTACAAACCAATTTCAACATTCGAAGGACCTCTTCATGAATTCACACCTGGAACAAACTCTATAAGCCCACCAAAGGGTTTCAACAGTTTTGTCATTGACACAGACACAACCCCTATGTGGCCAGAGGTGCTTCCATTCATCATTTCGAACATAAACAGCAAGTTCGTGAATATATTGTGGAGAATCACATTTTATCTCGGTATATTATTGATTCCTGTTATTGGTGTGTCCAAGGGGAAATCAGAACTCATTGTATTCATCATTGCTTTCTTGAGCTCAATTCTGATGGGAATAGTGAACAACAATGGTATTTACAATAGGGGCATGGGTTTGGGTGGAGAAGGGTTGACCGGCTTGGAACCCACAGCGATGGATCCTAACGTATTCGCCTGTTTGTTTGCAGTATGTGTCTTCTTTGCACTTACAACAGGAAGGGCAGTGTTCACGACAGGTGTAGAGAAGGGAGCAATGACATTAGCAAGTTTTATTCTGTTCGGTATCGTGTTTCTGGCCACGGCTTCTTCTCTCCCAATTTTGATTTGTTGTGGAATCGTGGGCCTATCACTTGTCCCGAGGCTGAAGGGTAGAAACAAAATCGTGGCAATTACCCTCCCTATTTTAACCTTCATTGCCATGATTACAGCATGGACCCTAGGCAGGGGCACACTCCCATGCGAGGCATACGGCATCAGCCTCAAGTCTGCAAGTGGAGAATACGAATATGGTTCCTGTTATATACCAACGGGTAACCTCTGGGAAGATATATGGAACCAACACTCACATTTCTTCGTATCTATCGGATACAAATTTGAAGACTTCTTCACAGGTAGAACCTTCCAGAAAATTGCAACCGAATTCGAAAAAGTTGTTGCAAAACTGGAAGATGACAACATACATAGTTTCTGTAATACACAGGATTCAAAAAATCCACTATGTGTTGAATCAAAAAGAAACAAATGCGAATTTTCTTACTGTATCAGTCCACCTGATCCTATAAGAATGAGTGGGTTTGATAGTATATACGATGCATCACAAATAGAAAACATGAAAAAATCATTCTGTAATTCACATAAATTGTTTCATAAAGCTGCATTAAAAGCTATATCGGACGACAACGCTACTGCAAAACAAAGATATTGTGTAAACTATCACAAACATGACGACTGTAGCAACGTGTGCAAACAATACTGGAAGAATGATTCCGATCCAGTATCAAGAGAATCATTGGATAAATTAGAAAGCAGATTAGAAGTGATTGATGATTCAATCCTAGAAATAAGTCCTGAGGAATGGGTGCAAATGAAAATTGAAAATCTTGGAGTTTAGTACTTAAAGCATCAGAGATGTGATAAGACCGTTTGAGGATGAAATGTTTGCTTCAGACCCGGATGTAAGTATCTGAACAATAGATGTATTGGAAGCATCTACTGTCAAAGACGAATTAGATATTCCCGACCACATTACAATCACAAGGTTTGCTGCCGGAGGGATGGAGACAATCTTTGTATTCAGAGCCAGTAGTCTCACAAGATTCGTTAGCTGAGTAATCTCTGTGATTGCACTATGTGACATGATAAGAGTCTGCAGACTCGGGATACTCACGCTAGAGATTCTCTTACAATTAGATACATCTAACATAAGCAAATTGGAGTACACAGATGGTATGGATGAAAGCTTAGTGCTGGAAGCCTTGATCGTCTGAAGTGCCACTGGGTAGGTAGTAGGGATCTGAGATATGTTCGTACAACCGTTAAAATCTAAAGTTTGCAAACCCGTGAACAATGTGCCAGGAGGCAGCTGGGATACTGTCTTTATGGTAAAAATTAGATCAGTCACATTTGCCAGAAGATTCTGATAGGTAGTTTCCTCTGTAACGGTCATTCCATTCTGAGCCTGATTTGTGGAGAAGTTTGCCACACTAGTGTCTTCTCCTATAACTTCCAGAGTGGTCGAAGACACTTGAAACATCAACAGGTTGTAGTATTTTATCAATGACATGTTAACTTACAGAATCAGTTTATTTTTAAGAATAATTCTCAAACGAATCATCTGTATCATAGTCTTCATCATTAAAGTCATCGGTCACCATCTCTACTGGTTCATATTTTTGAGGCTTCTTGGTAACCCTCCCGCTGCGTGATCTTACAATTTCGGAAGGTGCTGTATCCACTGTATCCACTGTATCCACTGTATCCACTGTATCCACTGTATCCACTGTATCCACTGTATCCACTGTATCCACTGTATC
>ENA-OREN01004213-OREN01004213.1-marine-metagenome-genome-assembly--contig:-NODE-4213-length-12711-cov-19.041555_pt1 | contig 12711 bp, 9 predicted proteins | sample MGYA00248624_ERZ508555 | MGnify/ENA primary metagenome ERZ508555 (study PRJEB26222, sample SAMN06267773) | marine metagenome | isolation source: Saanich Inlet, British Columbia, Canada | place...
GCGCGTTTATGATTCTCTGTTGAGAATCCGTACAAAGTGACGATCTTGATATCCAGCCGCCAACACCACCGGAGAAAGTCTTCCAGTTTTTGTGAGCCGGCGTTATGTCCTTCATTAGAGGCAAGCCCCTTTATCTTCGCAAAGCGGCGATTGCCATCAACAATCAGACCAATGTGGTGGGGCCTTGGGCCATTTTTAATTTGCGACCAGAGAAAGGGTTCGTAAAGCTTGTAGAGGATTGAGGGTATATTCACACGGGCATTCGCTGATAATTTCTGACTACTTGACAGAACACAAGGATAGCAGTGATTGCTAAAGTAATGAACGGGGATCAAGCCCAGGATTCACACGACCACTACTTCACCTATTGATGAGGCGAGCATCGTATATTCGGTCGCCACATTTATATTCAGGAAACAACGCCGCAATACACTTTTTTCAAAGATCGATGAATCACCATCCCCCGGTGAAAACGATTCCCCACTACGACCTGTTTGATGGTTTCCACCAGCGTCGACGGGTGAACTTCAGTGCCACCCAACTCGACGAGATCTGGCGGCGGTCGACGTCCGGATTCAATTCAAATGCTTCACTCAGGGGGCAGGAAGATTCCTAAAATTGATATCGGTGCGGGAACAGATCTCGTCCTAATCGTAGAAAATTTGTAGACAACCACATCTGTTTCCAGGTTCACCGGTGCAAAATCAACACGGGACAGTTCATCTGGCAGATCTGGATCAGTCTCGCGATTTGGCAGATAGAAAGGAAAACATGGTCGATTATTCACGTTGCAATACAACGCGACATGCCTATAATGGTCCGACCAAATTGGTCTGACCGATTCGGTAGGGCCAAAATGGTCATACCAAACAAGCCAAATACAGACAAATACAACCGAATAAAGAAAAAGACTATGTCTACAGCACCGTCTAAAGCAGAAGAAATTATCGCTGTGTTAAGAAGCGAGATCCTTAGGGGCCAGTACCGACCCGGCGAGCGATTGCCATCCGAGCGAGACTTGGCCGCGCGTTTCGAGTCTAACCGGGGCGCAATCCGTGAAGCTATAAAGAAGTTGGAACAACTGGGCATAGTGGCCGTAGCACCTGGCGGAGTCCGGGTCTTGCCCGTCGAAGAAGCGACGCTGGAAGTTCTTGGCTATCTTCTGGAACTCGGGGAAATTCAAAAACCTGAGCTTATCAGCCAAGTATTAGATGTCCTCGCTGTAATGACTTCGTTGTCAGCGCGCTCCGCAGTCGTGGAAGCCAACGACGAAAATATCACAGACATGGTCCAATTGGTCGATCAACTCGTAGATACCATAGGTGACAAGGAGCGGCATGCACAGGTCTGGATACAATTCAGCGACAAAATGATGTCAATCCACAGAAATCTCGTCCTGCGTCTGGTCGGTAATGGACTACGAACGCAGTTTATGAGTAGCACCATGAATTTAGGATTCGAGCCAGTCATCGACCTATCGGCTGTGAAGCAGCAACTGATCAGACTTCGAGACTCGATTAAGTCCCGGGATGAAGTGAACGTTCGAGATGCCGTTATTCAACATTTTCAAATCATTAAAATCGGATTGCTGGAATCAGCCGTTGCAGCCGGTGCGGATGCAGAAAGGAGTATGGGTAATGCCTAACGCCATCAAAGGAATCATGACCATAGCGGTACTGTTTTTTGCCGTTATCGTCGCTTACGGATTGGTCAAATCTGCCCCGGAGCCTGATAAGTTCACCCGTGCAGAGAGCACGACCAGTATTCGTGTATTGGAAGTTAATCGGGAAAGAGTCCGTTTAGAGGTTAGTTCCCAGGGCAGCGTAATGCCCTATAAGGAAAGTGAACTGATACCAGAGGTTAACGGCCGAGTTTCGTGGATGTCACCAAATCTTCTTCCAGGTGGATACTTTACCAAAGATGAAGTGCTGCTCCGAATAGACAATAGCGATTACCGCTCAAAGGTCGCCCGCAGTCGGGCAGGTTTAAGCCGCGCCCTGGCAGAGGAAGAGCTCGCCAGATTCGAACTTGGACGGATGGAAGAGCTTGTAAAGAAAAAACTGACCAGCCAGTCAAGTCTGGAAACAGTGCTTCGAAACCATCGAATTGCGCAAGCCGTGCTACAAGATTCAAGAATCGCCCTGGAGCAAGCAGCGCGGGATCTGCAGCGTACAGAAATAAAAGCCCCATATGACGGTCTGGTTCGATCCGAGAAAGTTGACCTTGGTCAGTATGTCAGCCGCGGTATGGGGATCGCGTCAATCTACGCAGCACAGTATGCAGAAGTCAGGCTGCCGCTCGCTGACAAGCAACTAGCTTATCTTGATCTTCCGCTCGGCCACCGCGGAGAACTCGCTGCTGAAGTCGCGCCTGAGGTGCTGCTGTTTACGGATTATGGCGGCAAGCATTATGAGTGGATCGGCAATCTGGTCAGGACAGAAGCGGAAATAGACTCAAAAAGCCGCATGGTGACTGCTGTTGTTCGGGTCAATAACAACGACAACGTCGACCAGCCTGACCTTCCAATCGGGCTTTTTGTGAACGCCAGGATCAAAGGGCGTTGGGCAGAAGGTGTTGTCACCATTCCCCGTGCAGCCCTGCGCAACCAGAACAAGGTTTTGGTGGTCGATAAGGAAAATCGCCTCCACTACCGCAATGTGGAAATCCTCCGATTCGAAAGCGACAACGTCATCGTGTCCGACGGTCTCGAATCCGGCGACGTGGTGAATATTTCACCTTTGCAAACTATCGTTGAAGGTATGCGAGTCAAACCGATGCTGCAGTCAGGTAGTAGTTAACCTTTATGGACAATCATAAATTTCTGACCTGGTTCGCTGATAACCCCGTCGCCGCCAACCTGATGATGGCAATTTTTATTACCGGCGGGTTTATCTCTCTGGCCACAATGCATAAGGAAGAGTTTCCGAATATAGAGCCTGGCATCGTGCAGATTCAGATTCCCTATCTGGGTGCTGCTCCGGAGGAAGTTGAAGAGGCTGTCTGCATCCGGGTTGAGGAAGCTATTGAAGGCGTCGATGGGATGGACCGATTCTTCTCGACCTCCAGAGAGAGCATGTGTTCGGTAATGGTTGAGGTGTCACAAAATGCTGATATCACGACGGTACTAAACGATATCAAGGGCAAGGTTGACGCCATTTCTACTTTCCCGGCCGAAACTGAAAAACCGATTGTTTCTTCCATGCAGTTTAGGGGACAAACGATATCCCTCGCTGTCCACGGCAAAACGGATGAAGCAACGCTAAAACTACTGGCGGAAGAAATTCGCGATGATATCTCTTCACTCGAAGGTATCTCGCAGGTCTCGGTCACCTATGCACGCCCCTGGGAAATCTCGATCGAAGTCAGCGAGCAGACCCTCCGGCAATACAACCTGACCATGAGCCAGATCGCCAATGCCATACGTCGTGCCTCACTGGACTTACCCGGTGGGTCAATAAAAACGCAAGGTGGCGAGATACTGCTACGCTCCAAAGGGCAGGCTTATCGCGGACCTGATTTCGAAGACATCGTGGTGGTAACTCGTCCTGACGGCACCAACATTGAGATCGGAGACATCGCCGTTGTCAAAGATGCCTTCCAGGAAGGTTTCCTGCGTGCGAAGTTTGACGGTGAACGATCCGTGGCAGTGACGGTTTACCGTGTCGGTCAAGAGGACACAATTACCTCAGCAAACTCGGTCAAACAATACATTGAGGAAAAGCGTGTCCAGCTACCCCCGGGAATCAGCCTCACTGTCTGGATAGATGAATCAATCGCGCTCGATCGACGAATCAGCGCACTGACAAAAAATGCTTACGCAGGTTTAGCGCTGGTTCTGCTCATTCTTACCTTGTTCCTTCGGTTCAAGGTCGCCATATGGGTAGCAGCCGGTATCCCAATCGCCATATTAGGCGCAATCTGGATGTTCCCCTTTGTCGGTATCAACATCAGTTCCCTGACCGTACTTGCTTTCATTCTGGTACTTGGCATCGTTGTCGATGATGCCATTGTCGTCGGCGAACGTATTTTCAGTCACGAAACTATACAAAAAAATCACCGGGAAGCTGCTATCGCGGGAACCGCGGAAGTCATTACACCCGTGGTGTTTGGAGTGTTGACCACCATCGCTGCTTTCCTGCCGATACTCCTGATCGCCGGTCGCATGGGCGACTTCTTCTCTATCATTGGCTGGGTCGTGCTCGTTTGCCTTGTATTTAGCATTCTCGAATGTATGTTGATCCTGCCAGCGCACCTTGCCCATAGAAAAACTGAAGGCTACTTTCTGGAAGGCACGCCCCTTGTAGAAGGCTGGATAAAATTTCAGGGCAAGTTCTCGGGAGCACTTGAGTTATTTGCGACAAACACCTACAAACCCTTTCTTGAGAAAACACTGGAATGGCGTTGGGTAACATGGGCTGTCGCAACAGCAGTCCTGATCACATCAATAGCACTGATCGCAAGTGGCCGGGTAATATTCCAGTTTTTCCCTGCTGTTGAGGGTGACAGAATCTTCGCGACCCTGACAATGCCGGAAGGAATCAATGTTGAGTACACCGAGCAAGCTGCACGTCAGCTGGAACTCGCCGCCTTTGAAACCGCAAAAGAGGTTAACGCTGATCTGGGATTCGATAAAGACAGTTCAGTTATCCTTCATACTTTTCAATCCATAGGAGTCAAAGCTGCTCGCAGTAGCGGTCCTCCCATGAGGACGGCTGGTGGCAGCCATCTTGCCGAGGTAGTACTCGATCTCGTTCCATTCAAGGACAGGCCAGGCTGGAATACAAACAAAATCGCAGACAAGTGGCGAGAGAAGACAGGTTCTGTGACAGATGCGGTTGAACTGCAGTTCACCACGACAACATTCAGTGGCGGTGATGCACTGGCGCTTCAACTAAAAGGCCGGGATATCGAACAGCTGAAGCGTGCTGCCCTATACTTACGCACAGAACTTGGACGATATCCCGGGGTAATGGATCTAACAGATTCATTCCGCGCAGGTAAACAAGAAGTTAAACTGGACATCCTGCCGGAAGCCAAACCACTTGGCCTAACCCTCAACGACCTTGCACGCCAGGTTCGTCAGGCTTTTTACGGTGAGGAAGCGCAGCGGATTCAGAGAGGCACAGACGACGTTAGGGTCATGGTTCGTTATCCTGAGAAAGAACGGCAATCCCTGGGTAACCTTGAGAACATGAGGATTCGTACAAGCGAAAACATAGAGGTGCCCTTCTCTACTGTTGCCCAGGTCATTTACGGTGATGGCTTCAGCGCAATCAACAGGGAAGATCAACAACGGGTCATCGATGTCAAGGGCGATGTGAATCGAGCTATTGTGACCCCGGAAGAAATCATGGCTGCGGTTGAAAAAGCAGTCTGCGCCAAAGGCACCAGCTTCGGCAGCCGGGAAAGCCGATGCTACAATGCCGATTTCCCTGGCGTCGCATTTAATATCTCCGGTGAACAGCAAGAACGTAACAGGGCACTCGGTAGCATGATCGCCACCGTACCACTAGCCTTGATGATCATATTCGCTCTGCTTGCAGTTCCACTAAGGAGCTACATGCAGCCACTGGTGATCATGAGCGTCATTCCTTTTGGTGCAGTCGGCGCTATCGTTGGCCATTACATTATGGGTTGGGACCTAATCTTCTTTTCATTACTGGGCATCATTGCGCTTTCCGGCGTTGTCGTAAATGCTTCGCTTGTCCTTGTTGACTATATCAACAGGCAAAGGCGAGAAGGCGTTCCATTATTTGAAGCCGTCTCCAACGCCGGTGTGGTTCGATTCAGGCCAATAATCCTGACATCGGTCACAACCTTCGTGGGGCTGGTTCCACTGATGACAGACAATGACCCGGAAACGTTTATGTTCATCCCCATGGCCATCTCACTGGCGTTCGGTGTACTGTTCGCTACTGTGATCACTCTGTTCCTGGTGCCAAGCCTCTACCTGATGCTTGATGATTGGTTAAGGTTCTGGGGATTCAATGATAACGCCGACCCTGCATTGATCGTGCACAACGACCCGAAACGCAGCACGGCCTATTAACCAGCAATAAAAACAATACTCTGGCTTACTCCTGTTGGACAGTGCTGTCTTACTGAAGCCATTGGCTCGTCAAAGCGTCCCGAGGTATGCTTAGGAATCCTCTTAGATGTGAGCATTGGTATGAAATTTGGCGTTTTCTACGAGCATCAACTACCACGACCCTGGACTGACAGCAGCGAACATCAGCTGATGAAGCAGTCACTCGATCAGATCGCGCTGGCTGATCAGCTCGGATATGACTATGCGTGGGAAGTTGAACATCATTTTCTAGAAGAATATTCTCACTCTTCTGCGCCGGAAGTTTTCCTTGCAGCGGCGAGCCAGAGAACGAAAAATATCAGACTTGGCCACGGCATCATCCAGCTCACGACTAACCATCCAGCGAGGGTAGCTGAGAAAGTTTCCACACTCGACCTGGTCTCGGACGGCCGAGTTGAACTCGGACTGGGCGAAGGCTCCAGCGTCACGGAACTTCACCCTTTCAATCTGCGTTTCAGGGACAAGAGAGATATCTGGGAGGATGCTGTTAAGTGTGTCCTGCCGATGTTCTACAACCATGCCTGGCAATATGACGGAGAGTATTTCAAATTTCCCTTACGAGCAGTAGTTCCAAAGCCTCTGCAAAAACCTCACCCACCTTTATGGGTCGCCTGCTCGCAATTAGATACAATAAAATACGCCGCCCACCGAGGCATGGGCGCGCTGTCATTCAAGTTCGTAGACCTCAAAGCAGCAAACGCCTGGGTCAATGCCTACTACAATACTTTCACCAGAAACCAGGAAAAACTAACTGACTACCAGAGCAATCCAAACATTGCTGTCGTCGGAGGGTTCATGTGTTGCGAGACCGACGAAGAGGCCTGGGAAAAAGCAGATGGCTGGACCTTCTTTCAATTTGCATTGCAGCTCTACAACAAGGAAGGGCCATTCGAACCTGGAACGGTGAATTTTTGGGACAAATACCAGGAATGGAAGCAAACCCCCGCCGGACAAAAACGTTCAGGCAGTGAACTGATCGGCTCGCCTGAAACGATTCGCGAGAAATTGCTCGAACTGGAAGCCGCGAATGTGGATCAGGTTATTCTGCTCAACCAGGCAGGCAAGAACACCCACAAGGACATCTGCGACAGCCTGGATTTGTTTGCCCGCGAGATCATGCCAGAATTTCATGCCCGTGAAGATGAGCACCAGCAATGGAAATCTGCCGTTCTCGCAGGGGAATTAGAACTTGAAGATATTGATACCGACCCGTTTAACTTCAGGACACGTCAAACACCCAGCCAGAAGTCCGGTAAAGCCGAAATCAAAGCCGATATAATTGCAGGTACGGTTGGGCGTCCTGGCAGCCTGCCGACGAATTAATCAAGGTGAATATATGCTTTAATATCATATAGTTATGGTAATAACCTGCTAAACTACCTTCACAATACCTGGCATTACGAGTACGGTTATTCATTCACACCTGACGACACTGGAGTCCAATGACCGGACCGAGGCCATAGAACCTAAACTGCTAAGCACGGGGAGCAGGACTGCCCCATCTGAATTGCTGCCACCAGTCGCCAGGACTTTTGTGAATCCAGTACTGCGGTCAAATAGCTACTGATCACAAATAGCAACGAACTGATTCTGACGGCTGTCTTTCAGTCCAAGGTTCTCATATCTAGCCCACAACAGCGTGTCATCCGAAGACGTATAAAAGTCAGGACTGTCATGATATTCAGGACACAGCGCCTTAATCGCCTTCCTGAGCCTTTTGTTCAGTGAGGGTACCGCATAAGAGGGATTCAATGCTTCATCCCAATAATCGTTAATGTGGTCGGCGAAGCTGAACGGTCTCTGCTGCGCATAAGTATCGCCATCTAACATCAAGATTGCTGTCTTACCCTCGACAACATTGTCTTCAAACAAGCTCTGGTAAAAACGCCAGCCCTCGTAGTTAGCGACAAGATCAGCGTTCGAAAATAATCCGGTTGTTAATTCACCATAAATCCATCGTTCGGCGAACCAACCTTTTCGCAACAGCTTTTCCCGCGGTTCACCACGCAGTTCCCGCCTGTAGTATTTATATCCCTGGGATACAAAATGGCCGAACTTGTCTGAACCTACCATGACGCCATTGACTCGAAATGATCGACCAACCCCAAAAATAAAGTTCACGCGGGTGGCCCAAAAAGGCATTCCTTTATAGACGCTATCACGCCGAGTCTGGTCGTATTTTTCAACTTCAGGAGATTTAGCAGCCCAGCGCTCAATTTTATCAGCCCAATACAAACCGCCAATCTCAAAATAGATAGCCTTCGCTATTCTCGATTTGGTACGAGGCGCGTTCTTTCGCACAAGAATATCTTGAATCGCCTTATTCACGGCCCCGTCTAACAAATCGAGAGAATCAGAAATGTCTTGCGTTCGATTGGTGTACTGATCGGATTCGTATGCACTGGCCCCACTGCTGAAGACCAGAAATAAAACAAAAAAAATCATAACGGCTATTTTCATTGAACCCGACAACATTACAATGTTTACGGGCGGGCTTCGACCCAAAAGTCGCCTGCTTCACCCCGACCAGGCTCTCAAGAGACTATATTTACGCTGGAGGTTGGGAGCGCCAGATGAATATCTGTTAACGAGAAGTGAACATTTATCTCGCCATAGAAAAGAATTCATCGTTCGGCCGCATGCTGGTCAGATTAGCCATTCGGTTACTGAGCGCAAAAAACGCAGTGATGGCACCAATGTCCCACACATCTTCCATACTGAATCCCTGCGCCCTAACCTTCGCAATGTCTGCGTCTGACACCTCACCTGAAGAACTGGCAACTTTCAGAGCGAACTCCAGCATAGCCTCTTCCCTCAGCGTTAAGTCGGCCTTCCGATAGTTAATGGCTAGCTGATCTGATATGAGTGGGTTCCTTGCCCGGATTCGGAGAATCGCTCCATGGGCAATCACACAATACTGGCAATCATTAACCGCAGAGGTAGCGACCACGATCATTTCACGTTCCGCTTTTGACAGGCCAGAGTCTCCTTCCATCAGCGTGTCGTGATAGGCCATAAAAGCACGTAGTTCCTCGGGCCGATGCGCCAGGGTCAAAAATACATTCGGGACGAATCCGGTCTTCTCCTGTATTTCTATAATTCGATTTCGCAAGTCTTTGGGGATCTGCTCCAGTCTCGGAACCGGGAATCTACTGATTGGTTTTTCCATTTGAATTGCCTTCAGGATCGTTGAAACTGGTATCCATAATAACTTGCAATGGCTAATCCCGCCGCCACACTCGTGAATGGGTCGTGCTCAGTCACCTTGCCCGGGAATTGCTTTTCCAGCAAGCTCTTCACCGCTGCGATCTGGGACGACCCGCCGGTTCGAATCACAATATCGATGTCTGACCTTCCCCTACCTGAACGCTGCAAGACTTCTTCGGTGACATTTTCGATACGCCCAAGCACATCTGTCATAATTTGCTCGAACTGGTCTCTCGAAAAAGGAACTGCCAGATCAAGCTCAGGTATATCGATGACGGTTTCTTCGACGTTCGACAGGGCTGCCTTTGCATCCTTAATTGACTGGAACACGAGGTAACTGAAGTTATGAGTAATCAGTTCAAGCAACCGCTCAAACTTTTCCTTGCCCTGACCTCCCTGGGCAATACGATCGATAATTTTTGACCGGTACTGGTTCTGGTTAAGAATATAGGTGACGGCCCAGTTCAACAACTTGTCTTCATATTCCTCAAAGGGAAAGTCATTTTCAATCAAACGACCATCTTTAACCCTTGACCAGATTTCTCCCTTGCCAAAGTGCGGAAACAGAAGCTCTCTAAAGATTAGCTGATCGATGTGATCGCCACCCAATGAGATACCGGACGTTGAGAGCACATCAAAACTTGTCCCTGAATACTCCACAACACTTAGATCAAGCGTGCCTCCACCAAAATCGACTGTCAGGACACAACCGCTATCAGGAGACTGCTCGTCGTGACGATAGCTCAAGGTTGCAGCAACCGGTTCAGGATAAAACGTCAGCTTATCGATACCGGCATGGCCGCACGCTTCTGAAAGCCTATCGAAGGCAAGGTTGTTTCTGAGGTTCTCATTGCCTTCAAATAACACCGGGTGGCCAAAGTGAATGTCAGCGAGAGGCTCAGCCAGACTTTCCTCTATCGCCTGGCGAATTCGCAAGAGTATTGGTGTAATTAACGCCACTAATCGAAACGGATGATCAAATACCAGGAGGCGCCTTATTGAACTATTACCCAGTAAACGTTTCACCCCCCGGAATAACCTTCCGGGCATTCCGCGATCAACCCAGGGTTGGCCGTAGACACTGGACGTTTCAGTTTCAGCTTCGGAATGAGGATCGGCTGAATTAGCTTCAGAGGTAACCATACTGGCTTTCGCGATCACTTCGGGCGTCAACTCGACAATCCGGTCACGATTCTCATCGATATACTGGGCGACCGCTGCTTCCCCCGTCAGGGGGATCAGTTCACGATCCAGATGCATCGCGGTGGGCATTATCGCATCGCATTCTTCGAGTGGTATCATGCGCACCTGCTCGCCATCGTACCACGCGGCCGCACTGTTTGAAGTACCGAAATCTAGACCTACGCCAATCATATGTTATTGATTTTAAACACTTTTTAAAATTACGCGAATTAAAGCAAGCGGGCATTAAGGCACATTTTGAGGACGTTTTCCAGAGGGTACGGGCAATCTTTGACATTCCCCTTCGCGGGGCTGTTGGCAGAAATGGTATTACAGGGTATCTGGGTTAATTTCCAGCGTGTCAAGCAACCGACCAGTGCTTGCCAGAACTCTGTAGCGAGCCAGCAGAGCGATATAATCCCCAGACACTTTTGAAATCTGCGCTCTGAGCAATTCGTTCTGAACATCCAACAAATCCAGGAGAGTTCGCTTACCGAGCGTCAATTGCTCGACGTACACACTAAGCACTTCTTCCGTCGATTTCACATAGGCATCCAGGTATTCAAGCCTCACCAGAATATCCTGTAGTTCATTCCATATTAGCGTTACATCCTCTTCTACGGCACGCTTACTACTGCGAACACTCTCCCTGAGTGCAAACTCGCGGGCTTCGGCTTCGTTTAGCCGAGCACGATCGGCGCCACCGCGATAGATGTTATAGGTCATCCTGATGACGGCAGATTCATCATCATTCGCACCTAAAGAACCATCGGTATCATCATTTCGAGTTGCGCCAATTTCCAGGTCAAACCGAGGAAAGAAAGCTCCTTTCGCTTGCCTCCTTCCTGCGATCGATGCTTCAAGTTCTGCTTCTACCGCTTTAAGCCCTGGATTATTAGCGAGTGCAAGTTCAAGAGCCTGTTCCAGTGTTCCCGGAACACCACCAACAGTTTGAGGTTCGACCAGCATCTCAGGGCGCTCACCGACTACGCGATAGAACTCTGCGATTCCGTTTTTCGCGTCCCTTTGTGACAGCAGGACATTAGATTTAGCCTGCGCTCGCCTACCACGGGTCTGCACGACATCAACCTTGGTACCCACCCCACTTTCAAACCGCTCAACAATCTTTCCAAGTGTTTCTTCGTGGTACCCGAGATTTTCCTCTGCGAGCCTAACGACGACAGCCCTTCGAAGAGATTCAAGATAAACCTGAATCGCACGTAAGCTGATATTTTCCTGGGTACTGATCAACCGAGCGAGAGCAGCATCAACCAGAGCAGATTGTTGCTTAACCAGATTTCGTGTCGACGAACCATCATAAATAAGTTGGGTAAGGCGAATGCTCCTCTCTGCCCGAGTCAGAGATAAGTCACCGTTGCCCAGAGCGCGAGTTGTGGTGTTATTAGATCTTTCCCTGCCACCCGCGAGCACAATATCCAGCCTTGGGAAATAGCCTCCCCGAGCCTGGTTCTTCAACTCTTCAGCCGCCCTCACACCGTAGTGACTAGCGAGTACATCCGGGTTTGTTCGCAGTGTCGCCCTTATCGCCTCGTCCAACGTCTGAGCTGAGGCGCATGGAACAATTAGACCAAGAACCAACACATACGGCACGACCGCCGAATGTATCAACACTTTTTTTAACGAAAGTGACACTGTCGAAACCTTCATAGATTCACCTGATTATCGGAAAAATATTAAAGCATAGGATGCCAAAAGTCGAACTATTGAATAGTAATTCCTGCAGACTCATAGCTACCAACGATCATAAATGCCGACCAAATGTATGGATATCCCCATTCAGGGGAGTCAATCATCGCTATTTGCGTGTCACGCAAGGCTTCACGGGCTGGATTACCATCAAGCAGCCTGTCATAAAAGTCTGTCATCAACGCCTGGGTTCCCCCGTCGCTGACTTCCCACAAGGAACTGATGACCTCAGCGACACCGGCTTCCTGGAACGATCTACGCAGCCCATAGACACCTTCGCCTTCATGAATTTCACCAAGGCCGGTTTCACAAGCAGAAAGCACAACCAGCTTTGTACCCGAAAGGTTAAGCCCCAACACTTCGAGTGCCGTTAGCACGCCGTCATTAACGGTATCGATATCACCGAGGAACTGCGCGTTCGAGTTGATACCTGCAAAAGCCAGCCCGGCTCGTAAAAGAGGATTGTCACCCGGAGGCGGAACCTGGATTTCTGAAGACCGCTGCATCTTTAGAAGCCTTTTCCGAAG
>ENA-OREN01004215-OREN01004215.1-marine-metagenome-genome-assembly--contig:-NODE-4215-length-12706-cov-4.349434_pt1 | contig 12706 bp, 11 predicted proteins | sample MGYA00248624_ERZ508555 | MGnify/ENA primary metagenome ERZ508555 (study PRJEB26222, sample SAMN06267773) | marine metagenome | isolation source: Saanich Inlet, British Columbia, Canada | place...
GGTTTAACGCCTATATCATTAAATATTTTCTTATTTTTTGAAATGCATATTGCTTCTTCATCTGAACCAGGCAGAATAAATTCAATTTTTTCATTTTTTACAATGTCCAAAATTTTTTCAAAATATCGATTATCAGAGCCATTAGGCACCTGATAGTAACTATCTAATAATTCCCTTGAATTTCCTGATGACTTACTATCAACACCAACTAGGTAGTATGAAAAAATAGAGCTTTTATCTAGACAATCAAGTAATGTTGGAACTGTAGAGCCACCTACACACGTCACTAACAAACGTATTTTTGTCATCATACTTGCGTAGTTTGATCTTGGTTACTTTTAAAATCAGTTTGTCGTATTGATTGATCAACCTCAATATCTATTGTTGCAATACTACCTATAATAGACTCAAAGTATTTTGGAGCCAAACCGAGGTTGCCTGGCAAAGTGCGTTTAATGCCAATATTTTCACCTGAAAGCCTCTGTCCAGCCATTATTGATCTTGTGGCAACTACAGAACGCAGGTACTTCATTCTTGTATTATTAACAGCTTCTGACACTTCTTTTTGCATCATTCCCATCATTTTTTCTGCCACTCTCACACGTTCTACCATTTCTTTAAAACCCATAATATTTAATGATATTTTATGGTCAAATCCAGGCTGACTATGATCAAGTGAAAAATGTTTTTCTATCAATGTGGCGCCTGCTCCTACAGAAAGGAATGCGGCATCACTTCCTAAGGAATGATCTGAAAAACCAACATCATAACCATATCTTTCTTTCAGCCAGCCGATTGTTGATAGATTAAGACTATCAAGTGGAGCAGGATAAAGTGATGTACATTGAAACAATGAAATGTCATTATTACCTGCAGATTGTGAGGTTTCAATAGCAAGATTAATATCATCTACATTGGCCATTCCAGTAGAAATTAGCAGTGGACGCCTCAATGAAGCGAGATGACGCACCATGGGAATATGGGTTAATAAACCTGAAGAAATCTTCCAACAACTTGGCTCTAATTTTTCTACCCACTCCGCTGTACCAATATCACCTACAGTTGTAAACACATCCAAACCATTCTCACGAGCAAGATCAAACATATTAGCTGTTTCTTCACGTGTTAATTCACTACCTTTGAATACTTTATAACTCTCAGAGCCAACTACATAATTTAAGTCTGCATCAATCGTCTGAAGCTTAACCGCATCAGCCCCAGCATCTGCAGCTGCCTGAATCATACTTGCACAGTTCTCGACACTACCCTCATGATTAATTCCAATTTCAGCAATTATATATATACTATTTTCCATTATTTACCCTTTACGGTTACTATTTATTTAAGATGTAAAACAATAAACTATCGTCAAATTGTGAGATATATTTATTTGATGGTATTCTTAGAATACCTTTATGAGTCGCTGGATTAATAGAAGTTGATGTTGGAATAAAGATAGCCGACAATCCGAAATTTTTAATTAATTTCTCAATGTCTCGCTTTCTATAAAAAGAGACGTGTGTTGGGTCATTTGCAATAGCGGGAGGCAATATACCTAATAATAATCTAACTCTAGAAATAAAAGACGCTATATTGGGTAGAGACATAAGTATCAAACCTCCTGGCTTAGTAACTCTTTGCACCTCTTTTAAGTAATTACTAGGATCTTGAAGATGTTCCAATACTTCAAAAGACACAACCACATCAAAAAAATCATCCTCAAAATCGAACTTGTCCAACTCAAGATTGGCCTTTTGAAGATACTCACAATTGGAAGAGCAGCGGCTTAATGATTCATTAGAAATATCAATAGCTGCAATACAATCTGGGCTATTACCAGCAATAAATTGGACCCATCTACCAGTACCAGGTCCAATATCTAAACATTTTTTTCCTTTTAAGCCATAATTTTCTAGACATGAGATGATCCCTTTATCTTTTCTACTCATTTTTTTTGAATTAAAATCATAAACTGTATCCACTTTATGAGAGAACAGATTATCAAATTGTCTTTCAACATTAATTTTATTAGCCATAGCACCCTCTCTCATTATGAAAAATATTTTTCCTTAACTTTTTTCCAAGCAAACCGGTCTAATGAATAAATAACATGATCAATAGGCTCCCCCTCGAACATATACCTGTCTTTCAAAATCGCTTCTTGAATAAACCCTATTTTTTTTAAGGTGAACCTGCTTGCGATTTGATTGGAATAAGCGCCACCAAATACCTTTCTAAGCTTCAAATTATCAAAACCAAATCTCAACAACAAAAGTGTAACCTCTGAAGCCACTTTCTTTCCCCAGTATGTTTTATCACCTACAAATAAAGCAAATTCAAAAACTTCAGTATTATAATTAACAGAAGAAATAGAGCCATTGCCAATATATTTATCACCTTCTAACGTATAAATCCCAAATAAATATTTTTCTCTATTATTTCTAAATGATTGAACATAGTTAGTGGCATTTAGATGGCTCCAAACCGTATATTTAGCCTCTAAATATTTATTTATTTCCGGATTGTTTAACCATTCTATATAATCTTTATTAACATCATCAACTGTAAATTCTTTAAGATAGTAGGTCTTATATTGTAATTTCATAATCTTGTATAATCCTCTCATTTCCAACGCTTGCTAAAAATAGAATCTCCGTTGTTTAAATAGCCTCAAGTAGCTTTCTTGATGGAATCCCACCAATGTGTTAATTTTTGAGAGGATTACACTTACATCCACATAAACACAATATTTGCTATTTTATAAAAACTAAAAATACCTCATAATTTTAATAATTTTAATAATAAAGGGTACGAAGTAAGGTCCAATGCCGCCTCATCAGATATTTTAATATTGAACTCCTCTTCAATGGAAAGTATAATACTCATATGATTCATCGAATCCCATGAATCAATTACATCAAAAGATGTAGAATCATTAATATCACGCACATCTATTTCTAGAATTAATGCGAGTATTTCCTTAAGCTTTTCATTATTAGACATTATTTTTCTCCATAAAATTTTTAAAAGATACCGACTTAAACTGATTTTTTTCAATACATTCAACTTTAGGCATAGGTAGTAATAATTCCAACGATAGCTCATTACCAATAACTACTTCAAAACCATTTCTTATATAGAAGTCTTCAGTTTGTTTATTTTTTTTTGTTGGTATGTGAATACCCTTAATAGATGAATAACCCATATCATAAATTTTCCGACAAATCGTATCTAAGAAAACATACTCTACACTACGCCCTAAGGCTCTACATGACATCAGGAATGTGTCGATGGCAGGCAAGTTGCAAACACGATCAATTTCAACTATTGCCACCCCTACCAAACCTAGACTTCCAAACTTATCATTATAGTCTAGAGTAAATATTCGAAAATTTGAGCTTTGATACATTTCCTTGATATTTTGCTCTGTATATCGCTTTCCTGTCAAATTAAACTGATTTGTTTTTTGAGTAAGTTGAGACACTCTAGAAATTTCAGAACTATTACAATAGGAGACTTGGACATTAATCTCTAAACTCTGAATATATGAAGAAATATCAACTACACTACTTGTAGATTTCCTCCTGAAAGAATCAGATATATACATTTTTGTTCTTAAAGCGTCTTCATTTGTCAAACTGTAACGATCAAAAAAACCTTTTTCATTTATGGTATTGATAACTTCAATAGGATTTTTAGTCATATGGATCACAGTAACATTCGAAAGTTTATCTCTTACTAACTGGCACTCAAAATCACTATCATCAATAAAAACAAAAGAATCCAAACCAAGATTTAGCTCTTCTGCAATTGATTTAATATTTTCAATTTTATTTTTCCAATTAATCCTATATGCAGCTATATCATTTTTCTGCAAAACCATGCCGTGATGTTTTTCAAAAACCTCCCAAACATCTTCTTCATTATTTTTAGAGCATAATGCCAAAACAATTCCATTTTTAGACAAAGTCTTAAGCATATGCTGGAACTCTTCGAAAATACCTCCCAATGCACCGCTACCAATTTGAAGGTTTTGCACACCATCTTCACCGACAACCCCTCCCCAAATTGTATTATCACAATCACATACAATAACTTTTTTACTCAAACCTTTTAAAGCTCTAATGTATTTAACACTTTCTAGCGCATATTCTCTAAGAGCAGCTAATGAGTATGGAGAGGCTGCACTAATACGCCTCTCTTGGTCATAAAAATCATTATAGCCAATACGAGAAACTAAAGATTGTGAGCAAATTAAAAAGCAATCTAAAAACTTTGAAAAGACAGAGGATAACTTACGATTTATATCAAGTATAAAATCATTCACCCCATCATTATAATGATTATCAAAAATACCTAAAGGTGATAAAACATACAACTCTAATGAGGGCCATAATACCACGGCATTAGACCTATTTCTAATCTCAAATAAACAATTTTCCACAAACTTTATAATGTTTTCTGTAGCCGACTCTCTCTCGGAGAGGGTAAATGAAGGGTACAAATAAGATAGTTGTTTATAAATCATTTCAAGATGATAAAACACCAATATAACATCTGAATCCTGGTTAACTAATTCCGAATCCAATGCTATAATATCTTGAAATATATTATCAAATCCGCCAAATTTACACTCAATGTCAAGGTTAGACTGAAGTCCGTAATATTCAATATAATCTCCAACTTGATCTACAGTAATATTCCTCAAAATAGAGATACTTACCTTTGGTAAATTTGTTAATTTATTTCCATTAAGTCTTTTTTTGACCTTTAAAAAAGTTAATTCTGACATTATCTTATCACCAGATATCACCATCTTTTTTTTGAAGAATCATTGCCATAGAACGTGGTAAAAATTTCATCTTAGCCGGATACCCACTTGGAGCGGCAGAAAATGAGGATAATACTCTAAATCCAGCGTCTTCCGCAAGTTTTATTAACTCCGACTCTTTCTTGATTTCATATATATGATCTATTTCTGCCGCAGTCAACGCTGCGGTCACAAAAGCCACACCTTTTTGTTTCAAATTAGCATTTAAATTTTTTAAAAGACTTAGTGGGTCTTCAAGGTGCTCAATCAAGAAACAAGAAATCCCAAAATCATTTAATTCCTTTGTCCTATATGTTGTTGCATCGGATACAACAAAAGAAATTCTATCTTTAAATCCGTTTACTCTGGAGAATTCTTTTGCCATTTCAACTGATGTTTCACTTATATCCACACCAACAGTATTAACACTTGAGCATTCACTTGCTGTCAACATACTCCAAATTCCAGATCCAGAACCAAGGTCTATTATTCTAGAGTCGGTATTACGAATTCTATTTAGAAAATGATCTTTAAAAAACGTATTTAATTTTAGGTGGTGCTCCCATGCAAACGTTGTAACATAAACCCCCCAAAAATAATTCATCATAAAGGCGTTGTTGTTATACACATCTCTATAGACCTCTTCGTAATTAGAATTTTCGTATTTCTCTGTTTTTTCATATCTCATTTGCGAGCGATTAACATCTGCAACAAAAGATTTATACCCATGGATAAGTCTTTCCATACAAGATTCGCCCAAAAATGTCTTACTCCAGTTAAGCATTTTGTTCGCTAATAAATCAAACTCACTCTTATTGTTTTTTCTATTTTCATAAACTTTACTAGATAGAAGTTTGGCGTTAGCATCCATTGTATTAAAAAAATCATTCATATTTTTAAAGTCATTCATATTTTTAAGGTCATTCATATTTTTAAGGTCATTCATATTTTCAAAATAATCCATAAGGGGTAATATTTAAGTGCATTGTTAAATAATACTCAAGTGTCGCTCATATCTCCATATTTATCATCGATAATATCCGCTACTCTTACGCCAGCCATACCATCATTATACTTCGTGAAATATTTTTTTAATAGTGTCTTTCTTGCAGTAACTCTATATTCTTTGCTCCATTCATATTCAATGTTTTCGATAGAAGTCAAAAGAAACTCTTTGAGTTTTGAGAGCATATCTACCTCTCTTCGATCAAATAAAAAAACACTTTTTTTCATTAAACTGTAAACATTCTTTTTCAGTGGCGCAAGATCAGGGTTATCAATAAAAATTACAGGCTTACCTGATAGTAACGCCCAAGAAAGGGTGCTAGTAGCGTGGGTTGTAATAATAACTCTAAACTCACCAAGCAAATACCTCATATCTGTTGATTTTTCAAATACTGTGATATTATTCATTTTAGATGCTAATGTAATAATAGGATCAATATCTGTATACCTTCGATTAAATGCAGGATAGGTTTTATACATCACTTTATGTGGGATTTCATTAAAAACTTTTAAGTACTCTACTTCCTGGTAAGACTTTACCTCATCATTAATATAATTAATCATAGCGCCCATATTGCCCATATAAAGATTTGTAGAGACGAACACAATAGGGCAATTAAACTGATTGTACTGCTTTCTTAAATGGGCCGCTTTAAAATATCTTTTAGGCAAGCCAACGGCAATACTCTCCCCTTTTTTAGTCAAATTACTTTTTGCAATTTCAGACATTTCATCATTATATGTTAGAAATAAATCAGCAATATTGACTTCATAAAGAGACTTCTGGAAATCATAATCCTCAGAAATTTCATGCGTTACACCATGCTGAACACCTATAAAAGGTATGTTTCTCTGATGACATTCTTGAGCAAGAGCAATATGAACTGGGCGATGAGGACTATTGGATATTACAATAGTCTTCTTTTTATTTATTACTCTGTTTAAAATATTCTCCCATTGCGTACGAGCATAATCCTGAGTATTAACGGAAGTAATCACCTCTGCTAAAAACATTTCTACGCAAGGATTGACAGCCTCACTCGCCAACCAAGGAGTTATTCTTTTTAAGATTACTGGTTTAATAATTCTAAATAACTCTTCAAAATCACAACTCGAGGGTAATGCGGTATTCGGCATAGAAAGATTTAATTGCTCGATAGCAATGCCTTTTTTTGCTGCTTGTGCGGCACCTTCAATGATTAGGAAGTTCTCTTTAGCTATTAGAAGTTGTTTTTCTGCTAAAAATTTTGGGGCTTTTTTCCAAAAATTTACTGCCAATCGAAAAAAGAGAGTCTCTATTCCTCCTAGCTTTAAACGGTCCCAAAAATTAGCTAGATTTTTAGGATCGGGATAAACTCGACAATCTTCATTAATAGAAGATTCAACAAACTGAGAATTGGATGATAATAATTCAGTCCAAGGCGAATTCAACTTAACTTCATCTGATTTTATTGATAAAAACAACCTTGGCTTATAAAAGTCAGACTCTCTTAGACATGCCGCCTTATATATCATGCGTTCAAAATTTATAGCTAGCCTAGAGATTGATATTGCATAATCACGAAATTTATGCACTCTAACAATAGAATCATAGAGATCAGTTGTATACTGAGCCGTTTGCTGGTGAAAGGTGCGGACCTCCCCTCTACTCCATCTAGCTTCTACATTTTCAACATTCAGATCATTCCGCCAAAGTAATGCAGGTGAACTTGTCTTAATTTTCACATGTTTTGACAGTCCCTCATCAAAAGCACGAGTCAAGGCCTCGGTGCTATCACAAAAAATAGTGTCAAAATCTGATAATAAATGATTAGTCTTCATATTTATATTATTTAATTAATTTAAGGCAATCGATAATTTTTCTAGATGCATACCCATCACCATAGTAGTTACCTAAATTTTTTTTACTGCTGTGAAAAGGTGTATTATCAGGAGTCCCACTAAACAATCGTTTCAAGAGAATGTTGACTGTCGTAACAATATCCTTCATATCAGTACCTATGACCTTATTCCATCCCAGTTCCACAGTCTCAATCCACTCTGTTTGATCCCTCAGGGTTATACAAGGGGTTCTTAAAAAGTACGCTTCTTTTTGAACACCTCCTGAATCAGTACAAATCAACATAGAGTGTTTTTCGAGTGAAATCATCTCCAAATAAGTTACAGGTTTTATTATAAATAAAGACTCTGCCAAGAGACTAAGCTCCTCTGATTGCTTAATGATCTTTCCTGTTCTAGGATGCAATGGGAGAACTATTTTAATTTTCTTTGAAATTATTGAAAATGCAGATAAAATATTTTTCAACTTATTGTAATTATCCGTATTTTCCGCTCTATGGATTGTCAAAAGTATAAAAGGGGTTTTTTTTATATTAGTTATCCCCAGCACTCTAAATAGACTATCATCAATTTTATTTTTTTCTGTCTTACCATAATGTAGAATGCAGTCATACATTACATCCCCTGTAAAACAAACCCTGGGGTTGTCTATAGTAACTTCTTCGGCAGCTCTACTTTCATTAATATCAAACCCTTCTTTTTGTAAATTCATCATTGCAGCTTGAGTTGGGCAACATAAAATAGTTGAAAGGTGGTCTGTTAAAATGCGATTTTGTTCTTCTGGCATTTCCTTACTGTAAGATCGCAAACCAGACTCAACATGTACAACAGGAATACGAAGTTTACTTGCAGTTAAAGTAGCAGCAAGAGTTGAATTAGTATCGCCATACACAACAATAGCATCTGGAGACTCTCTATGATAAACTTTCTCTAATGCGCTTAGCATCTCACCAGTTTGCTGGGCGTGACCACCTGAGCCTATTTTTAGATTAAGGTATGGTTTCGGTATATTTAATTCATCAAAAAATACACTCGACATATTCTGATCGTAATGCTGACCGGTATGGATAATTTTTTCATCAATATTATTTGATAGATTATATTGATTCCAAAGTTTAATTTCGCGACTAAGTGCTGCAGCTTTTATAAATTGTGGTCTTGCACCAATAACAGTTATTATCTTCATCATTTTGTATTTAGAATATTCATAATTCTCTCTGTACCACGCCCATCTACAATCTCAAGACATCGTTTAGACTGCTCTATTACATCCCCATCATTAATAATTTTTTTTAACAAATTACAAATATCTTGCACGCTGACACAATTATCACTTCCCATCCACCAAATCAACCCTCTTTTATCCAATTCTCTAGCAATTTCTACTTGATTCTCGGCTGATGTTATAACCAATGCAGGTAATCCCAAACAAAGACGCTCCCAAGTTGTAGCACCTCCTGCTCCAATAGCAAAATCTACTTCAGACATAAGTGGCGCAAGTGTAGGCAGGTCAAAGTGTAAATGAATATTATCTCGCCCTTTAATCAAATCACAAATAAATGTCTTTCTTGGATTGTTACTTGATATAACAATGTGTAATTTAATATGAAAATAATTAAGACATAGTAAAGCCATTATAGAGCGCTCCGTTAATCTTTTACTATCAATTCCTCCAAAATAAATAAGAATTTTTTTTATTTTCTCTTTGGGTCGGTAATATTTTCGAAACTTTTTATAATGCGGTTGCAATAAAGCATAAGTTGGCCCCAATAACAATACACAATTCTCAGGCACTAGATATTGATAACGCCTATCCATACCATGCACTAAGTTTTGATCAATTAATATATCACAAGCATGTTTTCGATTAGCCAAATCATCTATAACTATCAATTTACAACAATAATCACTGAGTGATTTTTCCCAATAAATATCCAAAGCATAATGATCTACTATTAACATATCTACATGAGTCACATCTAGTATATTTTTAGTCTGTTCTGCATCTACTTGCCAATGACAGCCTAATCGCTCTATATTGTAACTATCAACTTCCTTATAAGATGTACCCTCCTCCCCAGGCAAGACAAATACTTTATAATTTTTATTACGAATATATGAAATCAAGTTGCCGGGGTGGCTACGACAAATAAAAAAACACTCTATTCCATATGTCCTCATTCTTTCTGCCAAAGTAATAGATCGAACTACATGACCAGTGCCTATTAAATTTGAAGCATCAACCCTAAACGCAATTTTCATAGGTAGATCAACTTAGCTTATTCCATTGAGATGGATTTATCAATCTAACATCACTAATGTTCAAGGATTTTGGAGGGTGTACGACTTTACTTTTAAGAGTTATAGACAATATTTCTTCTAGCTGTTGTATATTATCAACACCAACAACTATTTTATCAATATACGGATTATCCATAGCAAAACCAATTGCCGCTTCAACAGCAGTAATATCATACTCAAGTAGCCACGCATCCAAAACTTCCCATATCTCTTTCCAATGATTAAATTTTTCCGGTCTATCAGACTTACTCATCAACAATAAACCTTGAAGAAAGATAGAGCGCACATGAATTTCAACCCCAGCGTCATTCATCTTTTTCATCCAGCCAGATATCATAAAACGTTGATCCAGCAAGTTATATGGCATCTGAATTATGTCGGGCTGAAAAGAATCCCATAAAGCATCAAGTTGGTTACAATCATAAACCGAGAACCCGATTTTTTCAACAATATTCTTTTGTTTTAAATCTTGAAGAGCTTTCCAGATCTCAACCCCATTCGATTCAAGCAGTTGGTCTGGTCTATGTAAAAGTAAAGCCGAAATCCTTGTAACCCTCAAACGCAATAAAGATTTTTGTACTTGATTTAAAATCCATGTATTTATGTTGGTACACTCATTTGGAATTTCAGGTAGTTTTGTGACAATACGCCAATCTTCTACATTTGTCATTCCTAGACGCTTCTCACTTTCACCATAAGAAATGGCAGTATCTAACGTATCAATCCCTTTTGCCCATGCCTGCTGTAGAATAGACGTCATCGTGGTTGTATCCATTTTCCCATCAGTATTGGCAACACCGTAATCTAAACCAAATTGAACTGTCCCTAGAGCTAGTTGCATTATTGCAATATCTTTTTTAAACTGCTGATTACACTATTTTGCTGATATTTATCCAGAGTTGGGTATATTGGCAAACTAATAGCCTCTTGATAATATAGCTCTGCGTGTGGAAAGTCACCTTCACTAAAACCAAGGTTTTTATAATAAGGTTGTGTATGTACAGGTATATAGTGTAGATTCACCCCTATACCTTCGTCACGCAGGGATTGAAATATTTGAGCATGGTTTTTTTTCAAGAATTTACACTGCAATCGAATAACATATAAATGGCATGATGAAAAATTATCGACGTGTTGGTGTGGTGTGATTATTGGTAGTTCAGACAGCTCTTTGTTGTAGTGTGCCGCAATATTCTGTCTTTTGTTAATATAGTTATCAATTCGATTCATTTGACTAACACCTAGAGCAGCTTGTATATCAGTCATACGGTAGTTAAAACCAAGATCAATTTGTTGATAATACCAAGGGCCATCTGGCAAATGACTCATCTGATCTGAAATTCGAGTAATTCCATGACTAGATAATCGTCTCATCTTGCTTGCAAGTTTTTCATCATTCGTCATAGCCATCCCCCCCTCACCTGTTGTGATAATTTTTACTGGATGAAAACTAAATACAGTAATATCACTATACTTACAACTACCTATGTTTATGTTGTGATACTTTCCTCCAATTGCATGGGAAGCATCTTCTATAATTTTAAAGCCATATTTCTTGCTTAACGCATAAATTGCACGCATATCACAAGACTGCCCACTAAAATGTACAGGAATAATCACCTTGGGAAGCTTGCCATGTATCTCAGCATCAAGAAGTTTATGCTTAAGAGAATCAATGGACATATTGTAAGTTTCTGGGTCAATATCAACAAAATCAATCTGTGCGCCGCAATACAAACCACAATTTGCAGATGCAACAAAAGTAATGGGCGTTGTCCATAACCAGTCACCTGGAGAAAGACTTAATGCAAGACAGGCCAGATGCAAAGCACTTGTTGCTGAATTTGTTGATACAGCATAATTTACTTTACAGTATTCGGAAACAACTTTTTCAAATAAAGGCACCTTTGGCCCTTGTGTTAAAAAATCTGATTTTAAAACATTAATAACTGCATTAATATCTTCTTGGCTAATACTTTGCTTTCCATAGGGAATCATTCTTAAATATTTCCAATCTTATCTTTATTTTCCAAAATCCACTCTTTTAGTTCGGAAATCTCCATCCATTCTTTGTTAGTATCAGAACAATACATAAATCCTGGGTCTACTTTTTTTCCTTCCCCTATTCTTTTAGAATCATTACTCCAGTCATTAATAGATGGTAATATTTTAAAATGACTAGGGTATTCATAAGTATAGTGTGCATCTTCAGGACCGATCATTTGTTCATGTAGTTTTTCACCCGGTCTAATTCCCACCTCTTCTTGCTTAGTGTTTTCATCGACTGCTAAAGCAACATCTGTTATCTTCATAGAAGGAATTTTTTTAACGTAAATCTCACCACCTTTCATATCATCAAAAGCATGCCAAACCAACTCAACAGCCTCTTCTAGAGAAATCATAAATCTCGTCATTCGGTTGTCTGTAATTGGCAAAATACCATCTTTAGCAATGGACATAAAAAATGGAATAACAGACCCTCTAGATCCCATTACATTGCCATATCTCACAACTGAGAAGCTAGTATTATGTCCCATACCACTGTATGCATTACCAGAAACAAACAATCTATCAGATGTCAGTTTTGTTGCGCCATATAAGTTTGCAGGGCTGCTTGCTTTATCAGTAGACAATGCGACAATACGCTTGACGCCCTTGTCAATGCATGCGTCAATAAGATTCATAGCACCTATTACATTAGTCTTGACACATTCAAATGGATCGTATTCTGCTGTAGGAACAATCTTAGTT
>ENA-OREN01004219-OREN01004219.1-marine-metagenome-genome-assembly--contig:-NODE-4219-length-12694-cov-7.221051_pt1 | contig 12694 bp, 14 predicted proteins | sample MGYA00248624_ERZ508555 | MGnify/ENA primary metagenome ERZ508555 (study PRJEB26222, sample SAMN06267773) | marine metagenome | isolation source: Saanich Inlet, British Columbia, Canada | place...
TGGTGGGGTGTTATTGGGGTTATTTACTTCAAGTATATTTCATTTGCTGGCTCTATAGAGGTAGTGATCCATCGTTGCGTATGGACATCGGTAGTTTTAATAATAACTACTTTTTATTTTTCTAAATGGGGTGTTTTTTTTGAAATTATAAAAAATAAAAGGAATATAATTTATTTATTTTTTTCAAGCTTACTAATTTTTTTAAATTGGGCAACTTGGATTTATGCAGTAGGCACAGAAAAAATTATCGATGCAAGCTTTGGTTATTTTATTATGCCAATCTTAAGTGTATTTCTCGGATATATTTTTTATGGTGAAAAAATAAATAAAAGAAGAGGTCTTTCCATACTTCTTGTTTTGTTATCTATATTATTTCTTTTATTTAAAAGTTTTCATTCAATCCCATGGGTTGGAATAATTGTTGCCCTAAGTTGGGGTTTTTATAACCTTCTTAGAAAAAAAGTAAATGTTGATACTGATGTTGGACTTTTGATAGAAAGTCTTTTTATATTACCATTTGCTTTATTTGCATTTTTTTTTCTTTTTAAAAATAATTTAAATATCTTTAGTTTGAATGATCCTTCATTGATGTTTATATTAATGTTAGCTGGGCCAATGACTGTCATACCTCTATTTCTATATGTAAGAGGTGTTGAGCTGTGTGGTCTTGGACCCACTGGAATGATTTTCTATATTACCCCAACATTTCAGTTTTTATTAGGCTTTTTTTATTATGATGAGGCTTTTTCTTTCGATAAATCATTAAGTTTCATTTTAATATGGATTGCTGTAATTATTTACTTAAAAGATTTATATGAAAATAATTAAATATTTTATAATTATATTTTTCACAATTACCCACGGAACATTAAATGCCAATGAAAAAGAATTTAGTGAGTGGTTGGTAAATTTTAAAGTTTATGCTTTAGAAAAAAAAATTTCAGAAAAGACATTCAATCTAGCAATGTCTGATGTTGTGTTCTTACCTAAAGTAATAAAATATGACCGTTTTCAACCCGAGTTCTATGAAGACACTAAAACTTATATATCGAAAAGAACTTCTAAACAAAAAGTAAGTACGGGAGTTAAACTTTATGAATTAAATAAAGATTTCATAAATTCGATAGATAATAAATTTTCTGTTGAGAAAGAATTGCTTTTAGCATTGATGGGGATAGAGACTAATTTTGGAACTTATGTAGGAAAAATGGATATATTATCATCACTTGCAACTTTAAGTTATGATCAACGAAGATCTGATTTTTTTACAAAAGAGTTAATCACAATTCTACGGTTAATAGATGCAGGAAAGATAAACCACGATATTTTATATGGTTCATGGGCAGGAGCCTTTGGTTTTTTTCAATTTATGCCCTCTACAATTGACAGCTATGCAATAGACTATGATAAAAATAACATTATTGAGCTTAAATCAACTAAAGATTCATTTGCATCTGCAGCTAACTACATAAATAAAATAGGATGGAAAAAAAACCAACCTTGTTTCATTAAAGTAAAATTAAAAGAAAATATACCTAGCAATATATTAAATACATCTGCAAAAAAAATTCACAATAAAACTAAATTTAAGCTTTTAAAGAAATATATAATTAATGAAGATAGTTTTAATTCTATTAATGAAAATTTGATTGCATCAATAATAACGCCAGACAAAGATATAATACCAGATGCACAAAACTTAGATCCGGCCTACATAGTTTTTGATAATTATGAAAAAATACTACAATGGAATAGATCTTTAAGATTCAGTCTCGCAGTATGCACATTAAAAGAAAAGTTTGAAAATGCTTTATAAAAAACTATTAATTCTATGCTGTTTAATTTTATTAAATAACTGTACAGCAACTACCTCAACCAAAAATAAAAATCTTAATTCATTGGAAAATCCATTTATAAATAAAGGATTTAGCCTTATTTATAATGATAAGTTTTATTATGATAAGGTTATTTCCAAAAAAATTGATGAAAGAAGCTTAGTTATTTTTCAAAAAAATTTAAAAAAAAATACAATTGTTAAAATTACCAATATTTTAAATAACAAATCAATTATAGGCACTGTTGGTAGTAATGCTGATTATCCTTTATTTAATAATGCAGTATTATCATTGAGAATAGCAGATGAAATTGGTTTGAATGAAAATGAACCTTATGTAGAGATTTTAGAAGTCCTTGAAGATGCAATATTTGTTGCAAAAAGAGCAAAGACGTTTGAAGAAGAAAAAAAAGTTGCAAACAAAGCACCAGTTAACAATATTAATATTAGTGATCTTAATACTAAACAAAAAAACACTAAAAATGAACTAAGTAAAAAATTTTCTTATGAAATAAAAATAGCTGATTTTTATTTTAATGATACAGCATCATTGCTAGTTGATAGAATCGTAAAAGAAACCATGATTAAAAATGTCAAAATCAAAAAAATTAATGAAAAAAAATATAGAGTATATGCAGGTCCTTTTAATAACATTAACTCTCTACAAAAATCATTTAATGATATAAGCATACTTGAATTTGAAAATATCGAAATTATAAAAAATGATTAAATTAAGACTTATAACAATTTTATTGACACTCTTACTAACAGCTAATTCTAATGCTGCGTTTGAAATAAAGGCTAGAACAGCAATATTACAAGACTATCTTTCAGGTGAAATATTATTTGAAAAAGATGCTGATAAATCAATTTATCCAGCATCAATGACAAAAATTATGACTGCCATTATTGCGTTTGATTTAATTAGAAGTGGTGATTTAAATTTAGATGAAAAATTTTTAGTATCCGAGAATGCCTGGAGACTTTCGTCAGCTGGCTATTCTTCAATGTTTATAATGGTTGGTGATGAAGTTAGTGTGGAAAATTTACTTAAGGGAATAATCGTTGCATCTGGTAATGATGCTTGTGTTGCGTTAGCTGAAGGTATTGCTGGAACAGAAGATGAATTTGCAGTGATGATGACGGCTAAAGCTAAAGAAATAGGAATGAATAATACTAATTTTGCTAATTCATCAGGCATTAATGATACTGAAAACCTATCAACTGTAAGAGATATTATGCTTATGTCTAATTATCTTATTAAAGAGTTTCCTGAAGAATATAAGTATTTTGCAGAAAAAGAATTTACTTGGAATAGAACAGGGGGTGACCCCATTACTCAAGGTAATAGAAATCCGTTATTATATAAAAGCCTTGGGGCAGATGGAATTAAAACTGGTTATTTAGCTGTTGAAAAATATTCACTGGCATCATCTGTTGAAAGAAATGGAAGACGACTAATAGCTGTAGGTAGTGGCTTCAATACTAAAAATGATAGATCTCGTGAAAGTGCCAAACTTTTAACATGGGGTTTAACTAATTTTGACCTGGTTGAAATTACAAAAGCAAACACACCAATAGAAGACATTGATGTTTGGTTGGGTAAAAAGGATACTGTTAAAACTTATATAAAAAACGATATCTACAAAACTATTCCTAAAGCAAAAAAAAGACTATTGAAGGTATCATTGAATTATAATGGTCCAATTCAAGCACCTATTAAAAAGGATGATATCTTAGGAAAATTAAAGCTAATCTTTGATGGTGAACTTATTGAAGAATATGATCTACTTGCTTATGAAGATGTTAAGAAATTAAATGTTTTTTCAAGGTTAATGAAATCAATTAATTTTTTAATTTGGGGCGATGTCTAAAAAACCAATAATTGTATTTGAAGGTATAGAGGGGACAGGTAAATCTCATCATATTAAAAATGTTGCTAACTACTTAACACGTAAAAGGATTAAATTTATTCAAATTAGAGAACCTGGCGGCAGTACAAATTCAGAAAAAATAAGAAATCTTATTCTTAATAACAAATCTACATTTAATAAAGAAACTGACTTACTACTTTATCTTTCGGCAAGAAGTGAAAATATGGAAATTATAAGAAAAAATTTCGGTAAAAAAATAATATTGATAGATAGGTTTTCAGATTCAACGATTGCCTATCAGCATTATGGTATGGGTGTAAACCTTAAGTTAATACAAAATATTAACGACCATCTTTTAAAAAATATTAAAATTGATTTTACTTTTTTAAATACAGTAAATTTATCAAATATGAAAAAAAGGCTTAAACTAAGAAAAAAGCTTAACAGATATGATAAATTTAACAGTAAATTTTATGAAAAAGTACAAAATGGTTTTATAAAGATATTAAAAAAAAATCCTAAAAAATATATTAGAATAAATTCAAATCTAGATATAGATCTTAATGAAAATATAATATTAAATAAAATTAAAGACTTAATTTAGATTTATGAATTTAAAACCATCTGAAAACACTAAAATTTATGGTATGGAAAATTTTTTTCATGAATTAAGTGGACTATATAAGCACAAAAAATTGCCTAATAAAATTTTACTGTCTGGAAAAAAAGGATTAGGAAAATCAACATTAGCCTATCATTTAATCAACTATATTTTATCCGAAAATGAGGATTATAAATATAATTTAGAAAATTTTTGCATCCATAAGGACAATAAATCTTATAAACTTTTGCAAAATAACTCCCATCCAAATTTCTATTTAATAGATTTATTAACAGAAAAAAAAAGCATTGATGTAGGTCAAATACGTGAAATGATTAGTTACACAAATAAATCAACATTTAATAATATGGCAAGATTTATTTTAATAGATAATGTTGAAAATCTAAATAAGAATTCTGTCAACGCATTACTTAAAATTATTGAAGAACCAAATGAAAATGTTTTTTTTATCTTAATAAATAATAGTGAAAAAAATATACTACCCACACTAAAATCAAGATGTTTAACATTCAAGATTAATTTTACATTTAATGAGTCCTTAAGTATTTCAAATTTAATACTGGATAAAAATGTACTTGATTTTATTAATTATGACTTACTAAGTTTTTATAATTCACCTGGTGAAATCATTAGTTTGTTCAATTTTGCAGAAGAAAAATCTATTAATTTAAAGGATCACACTATTTCAAGTTTTATAAGTTCGATAATAGAAAATAATTACTATAAGAAAAATAAACCTGTCAAAATTTTATTAATAAATTTAATCGAGCTATTCTTTTTGAAAAAATATCTGATAACAAATTCAAAGGTTACATTAATTAATTTTTATCAAAAATTTATAAAAAAAATTTATAATACAGAAAAATTTAATCTAGACGAAGAAAGTTTATTTTTAGAATTTAAATCAAAATTGTTATAAATGGATAAAAATTACTATATAACTACACCAATTTATTATCCTTCAGCGAGACCCCATATGGGTCATGCATACTCAAGTATTGTTGCTGATTTTTTTGCAAGATTTAAACGTATAGATGGGTTCAATGTTCATTTTTTAACAGGTACGGATGAGCATGGTTTAAAAATACAACGAGCAGCAGAGAGAAAAAAAATTGATCCTCAAACTTTTTGTGATGAAATTAGTCAAACGTTTAGAGATCTTTCAAAAACATTAAATTTATCTAATACTGATTTCATTAGAACTACTGAAGAAAGACACAAAAAAACAGTTCAACATCTGTGGAATGAACTTGAAAAAAATGACGATATTTATTTATCAAAATATTCTGGTTGGTATTCTGTTTCTGATGAAGCTTATTACAGTGATGAAGAAATTATTGAGAAAGAAAACGTTAAAATAGCCATTTCATCTGGTTCTTCGGTTGAATGGATAGAGGAAGAGTCTTATTTTTTTAGATTATCTAAGTGGCAAGATGAACTACTAAAATATTATGAAAAAAATCCAGACTTTATTTCACCAAAATCCAGAAAAAATGAAGTAATTAGTTTTGTAAAAGGTGGGTTAAAAGACTTATCCATAAGCCGTAAAGCATTCTCTTGGGGCATCAAAGTTCCTAATAGTCAAGATCATGTAATTTATGTTTGGCTTGATGCTCTAACCAATTACATAAGTGCTTTAAACTACCCAGATACAAATGATGAGCTGTTTAAAAAATTTTGGCCTGCATCTGTTCATTTAATAGGTAAGGATATATTAAGATTTCATTCTGTTTATTGGCCGGCATTTTTAATGGCTGCAAAAATACCTTTACCTAAGAAAGTATATGGTCATGGCTGGATTTTATCTGGTGATGAAAAGATGTCAAAATCAAAAGGAAATATTCTTGATCCCTTAGATATTATCGAAATTTATGGACTTGATCCATTAAGATATTATTTGATTAAAGAAGTTTCATTTGGAAATGATGGTAATATTTCACAAGATAGATTAGAGGATTGTATCAATAGTGATTTGGCTAATAATTATGGTAATTTATGTCAAAGAGTGACTGCATTTGCTGAGAAGAATTGCTCTTCATTAGTACCAGATAATATAAAATTTAATGATGAAGATTTAGTGATGCTAAATAAATTTACTGATAATTTAGATCTAATACGAACTGAAATTGATAATCAAAATATTAATTATTATATTAATTTCATTGTTAGCGCTTTATTTGAAGCAAATAAGTATTTTAATGATCAAGAACCTTGGAAAAAAAAAGATGATAAAGATAGATTAAATACCATTGTCTATACATCTTTAGAAATGATTAGAAAAATTTCATTTATGCTTTATCCAATAATTCCAAGCTCAATAGAAAAAGCCTTAAAGATTTTTAATTTAAATATTGATGCAATTAATTTGGAATCTATCGCAAAACATGACTATCTAATATCTGGAAAACCAATCAACAAAATAGATATTTTGTTTAAAAAAATTGAAAAGAAAAATGATTGATTCTCATTGTCATTTAGATCATGAACCTTTACTTGAAAATTTAAATGAAGTTATAAAAAGATCTAAAGAAGTCGGAATCTCAAAATTATTAACCATATGCACTACACCTGAAAGTTTTGATAGGATAAAAAAAATTATTATAACCGACCCGATGATTTATGGAACTTTTGGTATTCACCCTCATGAGACTGAGAAAAGTCATTTAATTGATAAAAATTATATAACAAATCAAGTAAATAAAAATGAACGAATTATTGGTATTGGTGAAACAGGCTTAGATTTTTTTTATAATCATAGTAATAAAGAAAGGCAAATTGATAGCTTTAAAGCTCATATAGAGGCTTCTATAGAGCTTAATATGCCTATTATCATACATTCTAGAAATGCTGAGGATGAAACATATGAAATTTTAAAATCATATAAATCAGAAAAACTTAAAATTTTGATGCACTGTTTTACTGGTTCGTTAAATTTTGCAAATAAATTAATAGAATTAAATGCCTTTTTTTCAGCAAGCGGAATAATTACTTTTAAAAATAGTTTAGAACTTCAGGAAACTTTTAAAAATATTCCCTTAGATAAACTGCTTGTTGAAACAGATAGTCCATTTTTAGCGCCCATACCAATGAGAGGAAAAAAAAATGAACCAAGTTTTATTAAATATACTTTAGAAAAATTATCTATTTTAAAAGAAAAAACTGATCAAGAAATGTCCGATTTAACTACTCAAAATTTTAATAAACTTTTTAACCTTTAATGTCTCTTAAATTTATCATTTTGGGTAGTGGTAGCTCAATGGGTGTACCTAGAGCAGATGGATATTCTGGAGATTGTGATTTAAAAAATAAAAAGAATTTTAGAACAAGGTGTTCTGCTCTAATTAAATTTAATGATCAAAATATTTTAATAGATACATCGCCAGATTTGAGGTCACAACTTCTAAAAAATAAAATTAAATCTATTAGTAAAGTTTTTTATACCCATCTTCATGCTGACCAGACACATGGTATTAATGACCTTCGACCATTTTTTTTGATAAACAAGAAACAAATTCCAGTCTATGCGGACATTAATACTAAGAAATATTTGCTTTCAACTTTTAAATATTGTTTTAAATCATCTTTTGGTTATCCATCAACTTTAAATATTAATAGCCTTAAAAAAAAACATGAATTTATAATTAAAGATAAAAAAATTAAAATTGAATCAATACCTGTTCAACATGGTAAGATTAAAAGTATTTGCTATTTAATTAACAATAAATTAGCCTATGCAAGTGATATTAGTCTATTCTTTAAAAAAGATTACAAAAAATTAAAAAATTTAGAATATCTAATTATTGATTGTCTGTGGTACCGTAATCATTCAGCTCATTTCAATTTAAATCAGGTTTTAGAAATAGTTAAAATCCTTACTCCTAAAAAAACTATATTAACAAATATGCATAGCGATTTAGATTATGTAAAACTTAAGAAAAAATTACCCAAAAATATTATTCCTGGTTTTGATGGTTTGACTGTTAGTTTAAAGAATTAAATCTATTTGTTTTGTTATCTTATCTGACATTGGTGTAATAAAAGAATTGAACGTGTCCTGTATTTTTCCTTCTTTATTAATCAATATTTTATGAAAATTCCACTTAGGAACAGTTGAATTACCATAATTTTTTTTTGCCCATTTATATAAGTCATGGGCATTATTACCTTTAACATCAGTTTTGTCTGTTATTGGAAAAGTAATATTAAAATTAGTTTCACAAAAATCTTTAATTTCTGAATTAGTGCCTGGTTCTTGACCACCAAATTGATTTGATGGAACGCCAATTACATAGAAGCCTCTGTCTTTATACTTTTCATAAAGTTCTTGCAGGCCTGTATATTGCTTAGTAAATCCACACTTACTAGCAACATTTACCAAAAGTATAGTTTTTCCTTTGTATTGATTTAAATCAATAGTTTCATTATTTATATTTTTTATCGAATGATCAAAAAATAGCTTTTCGTATTTAGCATCAACTTTTTCAAAAAATGTAAACATAGATAGGATTAATAGAATTAATAAATTATTTTTATAAACCATTACTTATTTTTTAGAAGCATACAATAATATAAAATATCCAAATACAGTAGACAGTAAGGATCCAGCAAGAACACCAATTTTTACTCCATCAATATATTGAATATTTTGGGCAAAGGCTAAGTTTCCAACAAACAAGCTCATAGTAAAACCAACCCCTGTTAATATTGAAACTCCGTATAAGCTTAACCAGCTAGATTTATCTGGCATTTGAGCCACACCAAATTTAACAGCAATGAAAGAAACAACCATAACCCCAACTTGTTTACCAACAAATAACCCTAAAAGAATACCTAATGGAACAGGTTCTAATAATGAAGTTAATGATAGCCCCTCTAAAGATACGCCAGCATTAGCAAATGCAAATATAGGCATTATTATAAAAGCAACATATGGACTGATTGCATGTTCTAATTTAATTAATAAAGAGAAATCTTTTTCTTTAATTCTGTGAGGTATGGTTGAAGCTAAAAGAACACCTGCTATTGTTGCGTGAATTCCAGACTTATATGTGAAGAACCACATGAAGGCACCAATTATTAAATAGGGAATAAACTTTTTAACACCAAATTTATTTAAAGTAAGTAGTAAAATATATGAAATTAAGATTAAACTTAAATAACTTATGCTTAAGTCACCTGAGTAGAAAAAAGCTATAATTAATATTGCACCAAGATCATCGATTATAGCAAGAGCCGTTAAAAAAACTTTTAAAGAAATTGGAACTCTTGAACCAAGTAAGGATAAAATTCCCAATGAAAACGCTATGTCTGTAGCAGATGGAATTGCCCAACCATTCAATGTTTCAGAATTACCAAGGTTTATAAAAACATAGACTAGAGCAGGGACCACCATTCCTCCAACAGCACCTATAATTGGCAGCAATGCTTTTTTTAAATTAGAAAGCTCACCTTGAATGAACTCTCGTTTTATTTCTAGTGTTACAAAGAAAAAGAAAATTGCCATTAACAAGTCATTAATCCAGTGATGTACGGAAAGTTTTAAACCGAAATCATTAATACCTATAAATAGATATTGATTTAATGTATCAAAATATAAATTACTTAAACTAGAATTGCTTATTACCAGAGCAATAATTGCTGCAATTAACAATACAAGACCACTTGCCGCTTCTAATTGAAAAAACCATTTAAAAGGTTTTGAAAGATTTTTGATCATAATTTTATATTAAATCTCTAATAAATAATGAGATATCTTTAATACTTTCATACAGATTATAAAGTATAAATTCGACATTTGGGACAATTTTCCCAATAGGATATTTAAACGTGTCCACAATAATTATAAAAGCTACGAATGAAATAATTGATACAACAAAAATATTTAATATTTTAAAATTTTTTTGTTTTTTTGGCTGTGTATTTACTTGTGTGCTTTCACCTTTATTTATCTCAATTTTTTCTTTAGTTTTTTCTTCTAAGTTAACTTCTACTTCGTCATTAGATGTGTCTGATACACTTTCTACATCATTGATCGGTGAATTATTTTGTTCAAAAATATTAACATTATCATTACTAATATCTTCATTAGTTGGACTTACTGTGTTTTCAGGAGCTACTTTTTTAAAAAACCATTTATGATCACAGCTAGCACACTGTAATAAACGACCCATGTCGGGAATTAAACTTGAGTCTACATCGAATTTTTTATTACAATTATTGCAAGTGATGATCATAAATGATGTATATCTGATTCTTGTAAAAAAGCCTTATTTTTGATGTTCTTTATTCTTTGAAATTATCAATATCTAATGTATTAGTACCTCAATCGGGGCGTAGCGCAGCCTGGTAGCGCATCTGGTTTGGGACCAGAGGGTCGCAGGTTCAAATCCTGCCGCCCCGACCAATTTATGAAAAAAGCAAAAATTTATATACCTACAAAAAACTCAATGCAGTCTGGTTTAGGTAAATCAGACAAATGGTTAATTGAATTTGAAACTGAAGATACTGGTATTAATCCTTTGATGGGTTGGGAGACAAACTCTAATACTCTTTCAGAACTAAATTTAGAATTTTCTTCTAAAGAATTAGCAATAGAATATGCAAAAAAAAATAAAATTGACTTTGAAATCATTGAACCTCAAAAAAGAAAAACTGTTAAAAAATCTTACGCAGATAATTTTTTAAAATAATAATGTTTAAATTTTTCACTCAAAAAGAATGGCGATTATGGTCATGGGTTGGTTCATTTATTATTCTTTCATCGCTTTGGGTTCAGGTACAAATTGATGTTAAAATAAATGAATGGTTTGGTCAGTTCTATGACATGATACAAAAAGCTCTAGCAGCCCCTAACTCAATCACAATTGGAGAGTACTGGGCAAGCTTATTATCATTTATTACATTAGCAGGTATTTATGTGGCTTTGGCTACGGTTGTTGCTTTCTTTACCTCACATTATTTATTCAGATGGAGAACTGCAATGATTGATTGGTATCACAGTGTCTATGATAAGGCCCGAACTATTGAAGGTGCTTCACAAAGGGTTCAAGAAGACACAATAAAGTTTTCAAGAATTATGGAAGGACTTGGTACAAGTTTTATAGAAGCAATAATGATGCTTGTTGAGTTCACACCTATATTATTTGGTTTAAGTGTTGGAATACCTATTTTATTCTTTGGGGATTGGAATTATGGTTTAGTGACAGGTGCATTTATATGGACTGTAGGTGGAACTCTTTTCTTAATTGTATTAGGTTCAATTTTAAGATTAGTTGGTGTTGAGTATGATCTTCAAAAGAATGAAGCTTCTTACAGAAAATTACTTGTTATAGCTGAAGATGATATAACAGTAAGACCAAAGAACTTAGATGAATTATTTAATGATGTAAGAAAAATTCATTTTAAGTCTTACTTAAGATATTTTTATTTTAATCTAGGTCGTATAACTTATCTTCAAGCTAATGTTCTCTCAGCTTATGTTTTTTTAGCTCCAGCAATAGTAGCAGGCGTTGTGACATTAGGGGTAATGCAACAAATTATAAGAGCTTTTGGTAGAGTAGAAGGGTCTATGCAATATATCTTTAGATCATGGCCTACTATCATAGAACTCGCCAGTGTTTATAAAAGGTTAAAAGAATGATTGTTTTAGGCATTAATGATGGCAGACACCACAATACTAGCGCTGCCCTTTTTCGTGATGGAGAGCTAATTGCCTCTGCCGAAGAGGAAAGGTTTTCACGAATAAAAATGGATAATGCTTACCCACATCAAGCAATAAGTGAAGTATTAAGTTTGGCAGGTATTAGTTTAGACAATGTTGATGCTGTTGCGCTTGCCAATTTACCAAGATACGAACAAACACCGTATTCAGATGTGTTTTTTAAGCATGTGTATAAACTATCAAAAACAGATAATCTTAAGATTAATTTTTTTGTCATACATCAAACTCAACAGTTTTAACAAATCTAATGTTCTCAAGATTAAAACTCCCATCTTCTTCGCTTGTTTTACTTCTTCCTCGGCAACATCTTGATCTTTTTCTAAAATGGTACGAGAGCTCCTAATATGGGTATTAATGATCAAAATCGCTGGAAAAGTATCAATATATCCAGAACGATCACGATGAGAATCTGTTTGGTTGATATGATCTCTCTTCACGCCTTTATTTGTACCTTTAATCTCACATAAGCAAAAAGGTTTATCGTCATTATCTAATAATTTTATGTCTTCCTTTAATTCATCAACTGGATCAACAGATAGCCCAAAGCCATTCTCAAACACATTAGTTACTTTTGCTACAAGCTCTTCTCCAGTCAATACTAATATCGCTTTATAATTTCTTATTCTTCCAATATGTCCATCTAT
>ENA-OREN01004222-OREN01004222.1-marine-metagenome-genome-assembly--contig:-NODE-4222-length-12693-cov-5.178107_pt1 | contig 12693 bp, 7 predicted proteins | sample MGYA00248624_ERZ508555 | MGnify/ENA primary metagenome ERZ508555 (study PRJEB26222, sample SAMN06267773) | marine metagenome | isolation source: Saanich Inlet, British Columbia, Canada | place...
CGGTAGGCACGATCGAGAAGACCGAGAAGCGAACCGGAAAGATGAGGGAGAAGCTCCGCTACGTCGAGGAACGACCGATGGACACTGTCAAGTCGTAACGCACAGCTATAAACGTCTGGGGGACCTGCCCAGGGCAGCTGACACCCCCCTGTAATCCTGATATCTTCAATCCCCCCCGGCTGACAGTACCCTGGTAAGAGCAAAAATCAGAAGCCCTATAGGGACTCGCACAGATTCAAAGTGGACGAAAAGACAGAGGAAAGAAAATATGACCGTACCGAGCTGGGAGTTCGAGAAATACGACCCAGACACGGGAAACGTCGCAGGGCGAATCGCCGATCTTGTCAAGAACACAACCCTTGCGGCCCCAGGTGTTTTGGGTGATGGTGAAATCGGACTCGACCTTCCAAGCCCCGAGGCAAGCCTCCTCGCCCGTGAGGGCATTCAGAACGTTTGGGACAATGCGCGTGAGCGCGCTCAAAAGGAGGGAACTGCTCCGGATTGCCAACTCGAATTTCGGTTCCTTGAACTTCAGGGAACGGAGAAGGCGACATTCGTCAAGGCCGCTGCCCTTCATGAGCTGGCCGACCGCTCCCACCAAGTAGAAGCCGAGGTAACCGGCTTTGCTGACCCGACAACCTACCAGCGGCTTGACGACCCCGACCATCCACTTCGGCTTATGCAACTCGTGGAAATCACAGGGACCACCGGCATGTACGGCAAATGGAAAGGCCGGCAATCAAGACTCAACCTCGCCATGCTGAACGTTGGATTCAACAAAAAGGCCCACGGGCTTGGCGGCGCCTTTGGCTTTGGGAAAGCCGCCCTGATCCGGTGTTCGGGTCTGCGGATGGTTGCCGCCTACACCGCCTTCAACCCTGATGTCTTCCTTGAAGAAGAGGGACAGGACGATACGACTAACAGGCGATTTATCGCCGTCAACTATTGGGGCGGCCACCAAATTGGCCCCGATGAATTCACCGGCTGGGCACGCTTGGGAAACGGACCAAGGCCAGTTGAAGGTGATGTTGCTGACGATTGGGCTAGGGCATTCGCAGTCGACGTTCGGGACCCCCAGCTAACAACAGGTGGTCAAGGAATCGGTTCCACCCTGGTCGTCTTGGATCCCATCATCGATCCGAACGACCTGCGGTTGGCCGTAGAGCGGTACTGGTGGCCGGCATTGACGAAGGACGATTGGAACCTCAAGGTGGAGATTACGGACTACGACGGTGAGACGCTTCGGCCATCACCAAAGACAAACCCCGATCTTGCACCGTTCGTGCAGGCCTACGATTGGCTGCAATCCAATCCCAAGGACACGAAGCGGAACAAGTACTTCAGCAAGATCAACTTGCCTGGCTCCGGCAAGCAGGTCACACCCGGGGCTGTCAGCCTGGTGCACGAAGAAGCGGAAGGCTCCTGGACCTGGCCATCGGAAGAGGACGGCGTTTCGCACTGCTCGCTAGTCGCGCTCTGTCGGGACCCCCGGATGGTGGTTACCTACCTTGAATGCGGGAATAAAAAACCTTTCCTGAGGGGCATCTTTGTCACCCCCGAGGTTGATGGGCCGAACGACCTTCTCACCGAGACCGAGGCTGGGCTACATCTTGACTGGCCCAGTGACGGGCGAGATCCCGGAGTCAACCCGGATGCCTACTGGGCGGCAGGTGAGATTAAGAGGTTGATCAAGCAACAGGTGGGCGCCGCCCGAAGAGGCCTCTTCAGACCGACTCGGGGACCGTCAAAAGCCACTCTGCCGGAACTCGCTCGCTTCATGAGGGACTTCTTCGGAGACGGGCCTGGGCAAAAGAAAGTGATTGACAACTTGCCGGAGCACCGAACCGTGAGCATTCAATTCGACAAGCCGGCTGAACCAGATATACGGGACGGAGGTATTTATTCTGCGGCCACCCTGTCATTCGCGCCGATGGCGGACTTTGCCAAAGATGCACCCTTCCAGGTTCGGATCGAGATTTCGTACCGAATCGAAGAAGAAGGATCGACGACCCAGCAATCCATATTGGGTTGCAAGGTGCTAAAGGTGCCAAAGGGATTCACTTCGTCTAGATCCGATGACGGAACTGTTGTCCTTGAGGGGCTCCTTCCTAAAGGGGAAACCAAGGTGGATGTCGAGTCCAACACACACGACGAAGAATGGACCGGCGCTTGGGTCCCCGTAGCCACGCGTACCGATCAGAAAGACGATCGCGCTACTCAGGACGAGGAGTCATCCGTTGGCTAGAGAAGAGCGCTCTTCACGCCCGTACAAGAACCTTCGCCCGTGTCAGGAGGCGTTTGAGAAGACAACCTTGCATGTCGGGGACGTAGTGCTGGAAGACGGAGCATCTACACGACTTACCGGACGAGAGTTTCTGAACGAGCCTTTCGTAATCAAGTTCGGTAAAACCGAGGAGGACTTCAACGAGTTGGTCTTGGCGCTCAAACATGCCGCGGACGTCCACAAGATCTCACATGACCAGCTCAAGGTCATGGTCGTCACCTACAGCACGTTCTGGAAGATCAGTGAATCACTGTTCTGCAAAGGTTTGGATGAGTTTTCTCTCAGCGATTCGACGGTGACCGTAGCCACCCGAACAAAACGGGACCGGTCGCTTGGTTTCCCCTCATCACAACTACGGATTGAGGCGTACTGCGTTCTTTCCGAGACGATTGACAAGCAACCTCTCAGTCCGTACCGCGCTGGAACCTGGTTGACCAAGACCACCTACAAACTCAGCACGGATCAGAGCTTCACGGGATTTCAGCCCAGGATGCTGGATGACGCTGCGAGAAAGAAGTTCGGCCTTGAGGACTCTCCGATGGTGCAGCGGTACATGGACGTTGAGGCGGACCCGACGGATCCGGCGTCCAGCGAAGAGGATTTCGGTCTTTATGTAGACGAAACGCTGCTTCAAACTCTCCTTGACAATTCTCGCACTTCCGGAACCTCGATTATCCAACGGCTCTTGGGCATGAATATCGCAAGGGCCCTGATCTACCGAGCGGCGTCTGCCCTCAATGAAGACACGAAGTCCTTGGACGATATCCAGAGTTCGATCTTCGACAAGGTTCTGGATGCTTTCTCTCGTGACAAGAACGGGAAGGTCAAGAGGGAAGACAAAGAGCGCTTGTTCGACACCGTAAAAAAGCGGCCAGAATTGTTCGTGGCAATTGTCGAAGACCGACTTGTCGAAAACTCAAAGTTGGACAAAGACCTCATAGAGCTTGTCAAGGGAGATGCCTCGTGAAGTACCCGACGATCACACACGAAAAGCTAGTGGAGCTCGCGCAGGACTTTCTGGGAAAGACGGACCTTGAACGTGCCGACCTGGAGAGGGTGGAGGCGGCCAGCAGTCCGGAGGGGTCAGGCCAAAAACTGGACCTGCGCCGTCTAAAGACAAAAGTCACCAACATGAGGCAAGAACACGGGGAGCTTCTTGAAGACTTTGACTATCAGGCGGACCCCGATCGGATCGAGGGGAAGCTCGCACCGATGCTTCATGAAGGCCTCAGGGAATGCGGGATGGAAGACGAAGCGTTGGACGATGCCGGATTCTGGCGTTACCTGGCCTTGGCAAACTTCTGGTGGTTCCTCGTGTGGCGGCATCACACCTGTCAGGCCCGAGTCGACCGACAAGCTTTCAAGGAGGGCGGCAACTACCTCCGGTACCTGGAGCACAAGAAACACGAGGTCTCGGTACTGGCTCGGATGTACATACGAGCCGAGCTCGCTCTGGACGATGGATCCTTTGAACTCTCCTGGAAAGGGAAGACGGGCACCGACGTTTGGCAGTCGCATCTGATCCCAGTAGGTACCGGATTTTCGCCCGTTCTGGCGCGCGCCCTTCTGCGAAGACAGGTCAGGGACTACAAGGAAACCGACACTCTTCGCGAGATCGCCAAGCTGATCAAGCGTTCGAACACCAATCTTGTGCACATCGACTCGAACGACGACATGGCCGACGCGTTTATTGACTACCACTGGTCACACCCCTCACTGAAAACAGCGGGGGGCAAGTAAGGCCCGTATTGCCGCCCAGGCTGAGCCGAACCCTGCCAGAATCACTGGCGGTGACACTCCGTGACGAACAACCGATCGATTGCGGTCGGAGTTTCTTTGAGCGAGACGAGAATCGTCTCACCCGCGTGTGGACGGTCAACGGAGATACCTACTCGTCGACCATCGATACCTTTGGTCTGGAGTTTCCCGCTGTGCCGGAATCATGCCCGAAAGACTTAGCTGACTGGTGGTGGGCGTCCTTGCAGGGGATCACCCCTACGGCATCTGAAAGTCGTGGAACCCTGCGGGTGGCAGAACTCTTCTGTGGCCCTGGTGGCCTCGCCCACGGAGTGAGCCAGTTCTGCAATGAGGCCGGGTATGTATTGCAGTGCGTGGCCGCTGCCGACTCAGACTCCGATGCGGTCGACGTTTACTCCCAAAACCACGGGCCTTTGGATTTCCTCCATACAGGCCTGGTCTCGGACCTGGTCGCATACGAAACCGCCGGGAACGCCGAGAACGCAACGTGGGAGGTCAATCCGGAGCTAACTCCCAAATGGAGTGACCTCAAGAACGAAGATCCCATCGACCTTCTAATCGCCGGTCCCCCGTGTGAGGGCCATTCGAATTTGAACAACCACTCACGGCGCAAAGACAAACGAAATGCCTCCTACCTGGATGTCCCCGCCCTCGCCGTCGCCCTGGACATCCCAGTCGTGATCATTGAGAACGTCCCCGCTGCTGTACACGATCACGGCAGGGTGGTCCAGACAGCGAGCAGGCTTCTGCAGCAGAAGGGCTACCAGGTAACTGAGGGCGTTCTTAAGGCTGCGTCGATGGGTTGGCCCCAAGCCCGTTCCCGGTTCTTCATGGTTGCCCGAAAAGACACCGCACCGCTCCCTCTGGAAGTCGTCGCAGAAATCCTTTCTCTAAATCCGGAGGAGAAACCGCTATCTGCTTGGTGGGCAATAGGCGATCTGGAGAGCATTGAACCGGACGAGCACATGCACCGAACAGCGGCCTACGAAGATGACACCGTGGAGCGTCTTGAGTATCTCCACAGTGACGAAGGCAAAGCGAGTTTCGATCTCCCCCCGGAGCGTCACAACAAAATGCACAGGCCGTCCGTGCGCAAGAAACTCGTGGAACAGAATGAACTGGATCCAGAAGATCTAGAAACCACGTACCGCTCTGTGTACGGGCGAATGGACCCCAAACGCCCGGCAGGAACGATCACAACAGGATTTATGACCCCAGGGCGGGGCCGATACGTCCACCCGACCCAAAAGCGAACAATCAACCCGAGAGAAGCCGCCCGGCTCCAAGGGTTTCCGGACGACTACCGATTCACAATCAACGGAAGCCCACCGACTTCAAGACTGTTGACGAAGTGGATTGGTGACGCAGTGCCGTTACCTCTCGGCTATGGCGCTGCACTCGCTGCGTTAGCGCCAGGACACCCTCGACCCTGATCAAGCGGCAACCTCCTCCTGTTTGACTACTCAGCTTTGGCTCTCCAAAGCATCTACAACCTTGTCGACCGCAGAGCTCGGTGTTTCGTGCTCCCAGATCCTTACGACACACCCCCAGCCGGCGTCTGAAGGGGTACAAGTAACAACCCGAACCGGATTCCGGTCGGATCCGGCCCCAGCCGGTGTCTGTATATCGAGCAAGCGAAACCGTCCACGGCCTTGGACCCGCCGATTCGATCGGATCGGACCTTTGGCTGATGTCTAAACGGTGAGGGCACAGCCGCCCACTACCGACAATTAAAACTCACCCGATTTCCATGAAAGGATTCTTTGATGGCCCCCACCGGCAACCTCTACATCGTCGACAACATCCCTGACATCCTTCCTGCAAGCTCCCGTACCACGACCGAAGTGAAAGGCAAGCCGTAATGGCATCAGAGACCTCGAGCGAGCCCCTGTTCATCGTCGACAACAGCGTTGAGGGCCGTACAGGCGCGGACTATCTCGGTCAGTGGTGCGACATCGCCCGCGCTCTCGACGTCGCCACCGGCTACTTCGAGATCGGCGCCCTTCTCGAACTCGACGGCAAGTGGCAGCAACTCGACGAGATCCGCATCCTGATGGGCGAGGAGGTCACCGCCCGCACTGGACGGGTACTGCGCGAGTTCACAGAACGAGCAGAAAAGATCCTCGACCAAGGCCTCGAATCAGACAAAGAGGAGAACCCGTTCCTCAAGGGTGTGAATGCAATCGCTGCAGCTCTGGACAGCAGGCAAATCAAGTGCAGGGTCTACGACGACGCCAAGTTCCACGCCAAGAGCTACATCACCCACGGCCGCCTCGAAGCAGTCGGTTCACAAGCGCTCGTCGGCTCATCCAATTTCACCCAGCCGGGACTTACCGAGAACATCGAACTCAACATCAGGCTCGAGAGCAGTTCGGAGGTAGCTCAACTCCAACGCTGGTACGAGAAGCATTGGGACGACGCCAATGACATCACCGACGCGGTGCTCAAGGTCGTACAAAGGCACAACAAGGCGTTCACCCCGTTTGATGTCTATGCCCGTGCACTGAGCGAACTCTTCGAAGGGCACGACGAGACAGCAGCCGTCTGGGAGCAGAACACCTCCGAGATGTTCTCGAGGCTGGACCGTTACCAACACAACGCCTACTGGTCGCTGCTCGACATCGGTCGACGCTTCGGAGGAGCGTTTCTGTGCGACGGGGTCGGCCTGGGTAAGACGTACGTCGGTCTCATGTTGATCGAACGACTCGTCGTCAAGGAGGGCAAACGCGTGGTCCTGCTCGCCCCGAAGGCGACCCGTGAGGCGGTCTGGGACGAGGAACTGCGAGCCAACCTGCCGCACATCAACACCATGGACTTCGCGAGTCTCGCTGTGTTCAACCACACCGACCTCTCCAGGACCGGCGACTATCCGGAACGGTTCAGGCGAATCGCCGACCAGGCCGACGTCTTCGTGATCGACGAAGCCCACCACTTCCGGAATCGGGGAACGACCCCCGACCCGGAAGATCCAGACAGGATGAGCCGCTATTACCGCCTGTTCGAGATGCTCGACGGATCAGCACGGCCGAAGACCGTGTACATGCTCACCGCCACTCCGATCAACAACAGCCTCACCGACTTCAGGCACCTCATCGAGCTGTTCTCTCGGCAAGACGAGAGCTACTTCGGCCGAACACTCGGAATCAACAACCTGACCGCACGGTTTCGGGCCATGACCCGGACGTTGAACGAACAGGTCCGGGTCGCACGAGAGGCCGGGGATGGCGAAGTCGAAGTAGAGGACATCGCCGCTGACATCGAGTTGGCAAACGACCTCCTCCACAAGGACGACCTGTTCGAGGAACTCGTCGTTCAACGCAGCAGGGCCTACGTCAAGCGCAGCCAAGAACAAGAAGGTGGCCCGCTGACGTCCTTCCCTGTCCGGAAGCGACCCGAGGTAGCCGGCTACTCGTTGAGGAAGACCTACGGGAACCTGCTCGACCAGCTAACGGCTGCGTTCGACAAGGACCATCCGATGTTCCGCCTCCCGATCTACTACCCGTTCGACTACTACGAAGGTGACGACGAGGAGATCGCCCCGTTCGACTGGGGACGCCAGAAACAGGTCGTCAGCCTGATCCGCACCAGCTTTCTCAAGCGTTTCGAGAGTTCCGTGTACGCGTTCGAACGTTCCTGCGACAGGTTGATGCGAAAGCTCCTGGCTTTCGTCCACGAGCACAGCGTCACGGACAGCCAGAAGGACCAGTTCGAACGGTGGAAGGCCCAGAACGCTGATGTCCTGGACTTCGTCACGAACCGGCAGCTTGAACTCTTCCCGGATGACGAGGACGCCGAAGCCGACGAAGACCTCCTCGCGCCCGAACTGCTCGAAGCCGTCGAATACCTCGACCCCGCAGTGTTCAACGTCACGAAGATGATCACCGAGACCTATCTCGATCTCGACCAGTTAGTTCAGTTCCTGGCCGAAACGAAGAAGTTCAAACCGAAGAACGACGACAAACTCCAGAAGTTGATCCGACTGCTCAAGTCGAAAGACCTCGCCAAGAAGAAGGTCGTGATCTTCACCGAGTTCGCGGAAACCGCCCGCTACCTCAAACAGCAACTGGTTGAGGCCGGCATAGACAAGGTGTTCGAACTCGACAGCGGCGTCAAGGTCAACCGCAAGCGTGTCCTCACCAGGTTCGCCCCGTACTACAACCATTCGTCAACCGGGCAACTCCAGTTGTTCGAGGATGACGAGATCCGTGTGCTCATAGCCACCGACATCCTCGCCGAAGGCCTCAACCTTCAGGACTGCTGCCGGCTCATCAACTACGACATCCACTGGAACCCTGTCCGTCTCATGCAACGGATCGGCCGGATCGACCGGCGCCTCAACCCCGAGATCGAGGAACAGATCCTCGTCGACCATCCCGAGTGGGGCGAACGCGGCGTGGTCCGGTACTGGAACTTCCTCCCACCGGATGAGCTCCGGCCGTTGCTCTCGCTCTACCAAAAGGTCACCGGTAAGATCCTGGTGATCTCCGCGGCCCTGGGCATCGAATCCGGCAAGCTGCTGCGGCCCGACGACGACCTGAACGCCCTCAAAGAGTTCAACGCCTCCTACGAAGGACAAGAAACGCCGATCGAGGAACTCGAACTCGAACTGCAACGCCTCCTCGGCGAACACCCCGACCTCGTCGACCGGCTTGCCGACCAACCCAACGGCGTGTTCAGCGGCCGGCAGCGCCCTGAGAAGTCCAGTACCGGGGTGTTCTTCTGCTATCGACTACCCGGCCTCGACACCGACCCGGCCGAGAACGAACCGGACTACTCGCTCAAGGCAGGCGTCACCCGCTGGTACCTGTACGACTTGGCCTCCGAAACGATCCTGGGCGCCCCCGGCGAGATCGCCTCCCACATCCGATCCGACCTGGACACACCACGTCGACTCGACATCAAGCCCGACACCCTGAAGGGCATCCGAGCCAAGGTCAGGAAGCACATCAAGAACACCTACGAGCGGGATCTGGGCGTACCTGCCGATGCACCAAGCCCGGTGCTTCGGTGCTGGATGGAACTCAACGAGGCGTCGTGATCGCCCCCGGACGGCTCGCTGAGGTCCGTTCCTTCGACGACCTGCTCGTCTTCCTCACCGAGGACCTCGACTGGCCGATCGGCAACCTGGACCTCGAAGACGCCGCCTTTGACTACGAACCCGAAGAACTCGGAATCGATCCCGGGCGTGCTCCGCGACTAGCGAAGATCAGCGAGCTCCGTCCACTCACTGCCAACCAGCCCTGGGGAATCTTCTTCCTGGAGTTCGCAGGCCAACGACTCCCCATCGGGGAGTTGCGGCGAGTACTAGACCGGTTGATCACCAAGAAGCGTCGCTCCGGTGGTGACGGCACTCTGCGCTCTTGGGCCCTGCACGATCTGCTCTTCCTCGTCACCACTGATTCCGGCGACAACGTCGAACTCCATCTCGTGGCGTTCAGAAACGTCGGTGACCCGACACCTGAAATCCGTTCTCTACCTTGGCGACCCGACCTCTCCCCGCATCAACACCTGACGCGGATGGAGACCGAGTTGCTGCCGCTACTTGCCTGGCCCGAAGACCCCAGCGACTCCGAGGCCTGGCGGGAACAGTGGAACGAGGCGTTCAAGCTCCGACACGGCGTCGCCATCACTACCGCCACCGAGCTGGCCACACGGATGGCGGACGTTGCCCAGCACCTTCGGGATCTGATCGACTCGACCCTTGGGACAGAGGACGGGCATGGCCCGTTCAGCGTGCTGCTGAAAGAGGTCCGCGAGGAACTCGTTGCGGACGTCGACCACTCCTCGTTCGCCGACATGTGCGCCCAGACCCTCGTGTACGGGGTGCTCACCGCTCGGGTCACGGACCCGTCTTCGTTCGGCGCTTCACCCCTGTTGTCGACGGTCCCTCTCGCCAATCCGTTCCTGGCTGCATTCTTCGAACAGGTCCATCACCAGGTGCTTGCGGTCGACCTCGACGTCGAGGGTCTGGAATCCCTGGTCGCTGATCTCCGCGACAGCCAGATCGAGGCGGTACTCGACCAGTTCGGTGCCGGTGGCTCTCATGCCGACCCGGTCGTCCACTTCTACGAGGAGTTCCTGAAACAGTACGACAGCTCCAAGCGAATGGCAGCAGGTGCCTTCTACACACCGCAACCCGTGGTCCGGTTCATGCTCCGGGCCGTGGACGAGATTCTGAACACCCGATTCGGCCTCGTCGACGGCGTCGCTGACGACAGCACCTGGGCCGAGGTAGCGGACCACAACGGATTCGACGTACCCAACGGAATTGACCCGAACTCGGCGTTCATATCGATGGTCGACCCCGCTACCGGCACCGGCACCTACCTGATCGAATGGATGCGCCAAGCCCACGAATCGTTCACCGCCAACCACCCCGAATCAGAGTGGCCGGCCCATCTAGCCGAGCAGGTGCTCCCATCCATGCACGGTTTCGAACTGATGCTCGGGCCCTACGCCATCGCCCACCTCAAACTCGCGCTGGAGACCCACCGCTTCGGCATCGATATGGACCCCAACACGGTTCTCCTAACCGACACGCTCGACCACCCCGGCCCCCAACCGGCGTTCGACCTGCTCGAAGACCCGATCGCTGCCGAGGGGCAGCGGACCGACCAACTAAAGACCGACAATCGGTTCACTATCTGTATCGGCAATCCCCCATACGGCCGGGAACAGCATTCGCCGACCGCAAATGTTGGCAAGCGACAGGGAGGGGCGATCCGGCACGGAGCACCGGGCTTGCCGCCACTCCTCGGCGCCTACATCACACCCCTGAAGGAAGCCGGCGAAGGCAAGCATGCCAAGAACCTCTACAACCTCTACGTCTACTTCTGGCGCTGGGCGACGTGGCAAACCACCGAACTACCACAGGGGCCAGGAATATCGGCCTTCATCACCGCCTCGTCATTCCTGGATGGCAAATCCTTCGCCGGAATGCGCCAGCATCTCCGAGAGCACTTCGACGAAATTCTGGTCATCGATCTCGGCGGCGAAGGTCGAGGCGCTCGAACAGAGGAAAATGTCTTTGACATTCTCACCCCGGTTGCCATTGCTATTTGCCTACGCCGGGCGGGTCACTCCACTTCATGTCAGGCGAGGTACGTGCGAATCGAAGGTTCCAGGGAGGAGAAGTTCGCTGCGCTCGAAGACTCTGTTCCCCTTCTAGACAGGCTCAAGCCAATCGAAGGGTCGGGACCCTCAAGTCTTGTCCCTACGAGCGATAGCCCTTACTACGACCACCCAAAGGTCTCCGACCTGTTTCCTTGGCTCCATAGCGGCTGCCAGGTCAAGCGAACATGGCCGATTGGACCATCCGATGAGGTCCTGCGGAACCGATGGGACGAGTTGTGCGGAATGCGCGCCGACGATCGACCAGAAGCACTACGCGAAACAGGTGCGCGGACAGTCCTCAAGCGAGTCAAAGGGCTATTTACAGAGAAACGCTTGACTCCTGTTGCCGACCTCAAATCGGGCGTCGGTCCGGAGGACGTCATTCGATATGGCTATCGGAGTTTTGATCGGGCATTCATTCTTGCGGACAAGCGTGTCATTGACGCCGCCAAAGAGCCACTCTGGCGAGCATCTGGGACACACCAGATATTCCTCACCACCCTCACCTCGACCGTGCTGGGAAGTGGTCCTGGTCTGACGGTGACCCCTTATGTCCCTGACTTAGATCACTTCAGGGGCTCGTACGGAGCAAAGAACGTGATGCCCCTCTGGCGAGATCGGTCCGCCTCCCTCCCGAACTTGACCACTGGCCTCCTAGATCACCTCTCTGATTCCCTCGGCTCGGTCATCACTGCTGAGGACTTCGCCGCGTACGTCTATGGGGTCGCGGGCACACCCGCTTACACGGCGAGATTCTTTGACGAACTCGGTGAAGGGGCCGGGCCCATCCGTATTCCGTTGACCGCCGACCCAGTTCGGTTCAAAGCAGTTGCGGCACTTGGGAGGGATCTCCTCTGGTGGCACACGTGGGGTGAACGGTTCATACCTACCGGGGTCTCAGAACTCCCTAGTGGTTCAGTAACCGAGTTGGAGCCGGTAACCGAATACCCGAACGACTTCAACTACTCAGACGGCACTCTCCATGTCGGGACCGGACAGTTCGGCCCAGTAGCCCAGGAGGTGTGGGACTTCGAAGTCTCCGGGCTCCAGGTCGTCAAGTCTTGGCTCGGCTACCGAATGTGGGACCGCAAGGGCAGAAAGTCGAGCCCGCTCGATGACATCCGACCTGAGGCTTGGACCTTCAGTGAAGAACTACTCCTCCTCCTGTCGATTCTCGAGCACACGGTCAACGCGACGCCCAAAGCCGCCGAACTCCTCGAACAGGTACTCGAAGGACCACTTATCCGGGCCGAAGACCTACCGACACCAATCGACGCCGAACGCAAGGCACCACGAACCTGAGTTTGTGGAGGCTCCCCTACTTATCGGGTAGAGCCTCCACTAGGTGGCCTACGGTTTGTTGTGGTCCGGATCTGGTTGGGTGAAGTCAAGAACCCCGACTTCCCGCGCGTCGCCGACCCCGCCCGCCCCCAGCTGCTCATCGGCAACGCTCGCGACGAACCGGAAGAACTGATCGAAAAGCTGAATGCAGGTTCGACACCCGGCTCTGGATTTGCACAGACACACGGCATCAGGCC
>ENA-OREN01004228-OREN01004228.1-marine-metagenome-genome-assembly--contig:-NODE-4228-length-12682-cov-3.508687_pt1 | contig 12682 bp, 11 predicted proteins | sample MGYA00248624_ERZ508555 | MGnify/ENA primary metagenome ERZ508555 (study PRJEB26222, sample SAMN06267773) | marine metagenome | isolation source: Saanich Inlet, British Columbia, Canada | place...
CATAAAAATCATTAGATTTATCTAGGCTAAAACTTCCTGTTGATGTTCTAGTTAGGTTCACTACTGTACCAAAAGTTCCAAGAGCTAACCCTATATCCCTAACTAAAGAACGAACATAAGTACCTTTTGAACATTCAATATCAAGCTCAAGAGTTGATGAACCTATTTTGTTAATTCTAATGCTACTTATTGTCGACTTCCTTTTTGGAATCTCAACAAAGTTGCCTTCTCTAGCATTCTTATATGATCTCTTTCCATTAACTCTAATAGCTGAATATTGAGGCGGTTCATATTCGTATTCCCCCTGAAAATTCTTAACAACTTTATTGATATCCAGCTCATTAAGCTCCTTCATACCAGAACTTTTAGTTATCTGTCCTGCAATATCTAAAGTATCAGTTTCTAATCCAAGTAACATTTTCACCTTATACCTTTTTATATTTTCATTAATGAAAGGAATAATCTTGGTCATACTTCCCAAAAAGATTACTAATACGCCTTCAGCCAGTGGGTCCAATGTTCCTGAATGCCCGGCCTTTGATGAAGAAAAGAATCTTTTTAATTTATTTACAACAAAAGAAGATGTTAAGTTGTTGGGCTTGTTAACTACTAAAATCTTATTCATTTCTTAGTTTCATTAATATTTCATCAATTAAATTATTTATTTTTCCTTTGTATATGAAACCTGATGCATTCTTATGACCTCCACCTCCAAAGGAATTTGCAAAAACTGAAAGGTCAATAAAATTATTCGTTCTTAAGCTAATTTTCCACTCATCTTTATCAATCTCTCTTATAAAAGCTCCAATCTCAATACCGTTATAAAATATAAGGCTATTAGCTATCCCTTCTGAATCTTCTTTAGAAGTTTTAGTTTCTTTATAAAACGAATGTTCAGCAACACACAGACCAAGTTTGGCTTCTTCATCAACAAGCAATGTTGAATAAATCATATTTCTAAGTTTTAGCTTCTTAATTTCGCCCAGCTTGAAAATATTTTCATTAATCAAATTTAAGTCAGCCCCAAGCTCGACTAATCCAGCTGAAGAAGAAAAAGATTCTGCATTTGAATTGGAATTTTTATAAGATGAGGTGTCTGTAATAATTGTCGTCATAAGGCAAGTTGCAATCTCTGGCGAAATCTCAGTGTTAAATTCTTTTATCAATCTGTACAAAATGACTCCAGTAGAACATGCATTTGTATCAATAAATGAGTTACCATAGTCGATTTTATTGTTTTCATGATGATCAATCACTATCAAGTCTTTATCCTTCTGAATAAATTCATTTTTTATGTAAGCCATCATATCTTTTCCCGCTCTTTCTAAATCATTCAAATCTAAGACAATAACTAAATCTAAGTCCTTAGGGAGAAGATCAATTGTATTAGTGAAATCATTAATACTTAGAAAACTTAAATATTCGGGAACAGGGTCTTGGTTGTATACATAGGAGTCTATGTTTATGGACTTGAGAAAATTATATAGTGCAAAACTAGATCCTAGGGCATCACCATCAGGGCTATAGTGAGAAACAATCAATACTTTTTTCTTTTTCTCAATTAATTTTGTTAACTCTGATAGATTAGACTTAATCATTTAGCTTCTATTTTCTGAGCTATCTTATCAAAAGTGAAAATCTCTATTATGTCACCTTGCTTAACATCGTCAGCATCATCAAATCCTATACCACATTCAAAACCATTAGATACTTCTTTTACATCGTCTTTGAATCTCTTTAACGAACTAAGCGTAGATTCAAAAATTTGCTCATCATCTCTCATTACTCTAATATTGTGCCCTCTTACCGCTTTACCATCAGTAACAGAACAACCTGCTACCCTTCCTTGTTTTGTTAAGTTAAATATTTCTTTAATTTCTGCATGCCCTACAATTCTTTCCTCTAATATCGGGTCAAGTAATCCTTCTAATAACTCTTTTATTCTATCAATAATTTCATAAATTATTTTATAGTTTTCACATCTAACCTCAGATTTATCTAATAATTTTTGAACTTTTGGTTCTATGATACTAGAAAATCCTAAAATTATTGAGCCTGTTGACTCTGCTAGTGTGAAATCTGATTCATTTATTGCGCCAACACCGCTGTGAACGAGATTTGGCTTGCATTTTACAGATTCAAAATTAAACAGAGAAGAAACAAGTGCATCAAGAGAGCCCTGTGTGTCTGCTTTTATTATTACAGGTAATTCTTTTATTGCTCCAAGATCTAGATTGGAATTAATAAAATCAATGTCTACAGTATGTTTTTTAAATGACTCTTCATCATGTATGGCGTTAACCCTATTCCTAATTACTTCTTTTGCAATTTTTTCATTTTTTACAATACTATATTGTAAGCCTGCGTCAGGAACAGAATTTAGCCCTAATATTTCAATTGGCATGGAAGGCCCGGAAGTTTTAAGCTGAACACCTTTGTCGTCAATTAAAGCTCTTACTTTTCCAGAACTTGTACCACAAAGAATTATATCTCCCTTGGTAATTCTTCCTTCTTTGGGAATTATAGTTGCAACAACACCTCTTCCTTTATCCAAGAAAGATTCAAGTACATAGCCTGATGAAGGCACTACGCTATTGGCCTTCAGTTCCATTACTTCAGCTTGCAATGAAATTAACTCTAATAGCTCATCTATTCCAGTGCCATTGAGTGCTGAGACGGGAACAAACGAGGTGTCACCACCCCAATCCTCTGGTGAAAGACCGTATTCAGATAATTTAGCTTTAACTGTCTCAAGGTTAGACTCTGGTTTATCAATTTTGTTCACTGCTACGATGACAGGAACATCTGCTGACTTAGCATGATTTATTGCTTCTATGGTTTGAGGCATAACTCCATCATCAGCTGCAACTACAAGTATAACTATATCAGTTAAGCTAGCGCCCCTTGACCTCATTGATGAAAAAGCTGCATGACCTGGGGTATCTATAAATACTAATTCTTTTTCATTAAAATTGACGCTGTATGCTCCAATAGATTGAGTTATTCCACCAAATTCCTTATCTGCAACTTTTGATTTTCTAATATAATCTAGAAGCGATGTTTTACCGTGATCTACGTGGCCCATGACTGTTATAATTGGAGGCCTAGTTCCTATATCAGAATCTTTTCTTACAATTCCTTCACTAAGCACGGCACTTTCATTGTAACTATCAACCTCAACATCAAAATTAAATTCAGATGCAATTATAGTTGCATCATCGGAATCAATTTCATCTTTGAACGTAAGACTGAGACCAAGCTCGGAGGCTTTCTTTATAACTTCATTTAACTTAACCTTCAACTTGCTAGCCAACAATGTAATCAATATTTTTTCTTGAATCTTAATCTTATTAGTTTTTATTTTTGCTTTCTCACCATCTGCATCTTCATCAGCTTCTTCACCGTTAAGAGTTGCTGAATCTTTTGTAGGCTTAAGTTTCTTAGGAAAATTATTTGAAACTAGAAATTCTTTTCTTGTTCCAGGCAACTTTGCTTTAACGGCACTCTTTAATGCATCCATAGCATCTTCATCAATAATTTCTTGCTTAGAAATCTTAATTTTTGCTTTCTTCTTTGGTTTTTGTGTATCTGAATCTTTCTTCTTATTCTGGTTAAAGCTAGGTTCAGTTATTGCTGGCTGCTGCTTAGCTTCGACTGAAGTGTTATCTTTTTCTTCTTTTTGTGGCTCATCTGCCACCTTCTCTTTAGCCTCTTCTATTTGCACATCTACAGGTTCAGCATCTTTAGCTTCAACTACGGTAGCTGCTTCTTTAACTTCCAAGGCGAGAGTCTCGTCCTCAACTTTTGGTTTTATAGATGCTTTTTTTCTTCTAATAGTAACTTTCGCGCCAGACCTTTTTACTATATCTCTTTCTGACTTAGTTGAATCAATCTTGCGATTAGAAAATGAACTCTTTATTTTCTCAGCATCTTCCCTAGCGACACTACTAGAAGAGCTTCTAGCAACTATAGAAAGATCTTTACATTTAGATATTATGTCTTTTATATCTACAGAAATTTCCAGGGCTAAATCTTTAATTTTTATTTTTTCCATAAATGCAATACCAAAACTCTACAATATAAAATAATTATATCTAAAGTTTATCTTCAGTCTCCTCTTCTTCAGACTCTTCGTCGACTGAAATATTTCTCAATTTCTCTTGTAATGCTGTTCTTGCAGCATGCTGTATTCTTTCTATATCTTCGTTGTCATTAATTCCTGAAGAATTCTTTAATGATTCCATCTCTCCAAATGCAACATCTTCTAAAGTATGAAAGCCTCCAGCAAAAAGCAAGTTAGCATTAACTTCTGAAACTTTAGGGAGGGTCAAAAGGAGTCTGACAACATTTTGCTGCTCTTCTTTTAATTGTGTATCTGTCTTGATTGTTATTTCCCAGCCCAACAAATCTGAAGCAAGTCTAACGTTTTGTCCTTTTCTACCAATAGTCAGAGAGAACTGATCCTCATCAACGATTACTTCCATAGCTTTGGATCCCTCATCCATTATAACTTTATTGACCCTAGCTGGTGAGAGGGAGTTACATGCGTATCTGGCTATGTCAACAGACCAAGGAACGATATCAATCTTTTCGCCTTTTAATTCTTGAATAATATTCTGAACTCTTGAGCCCCTCATTCCCACACAAGCTCCTACGGGATCTATATCTGAATCATTAGATGATACAGATATTTTAGTCCTACCCCCTGGATCTCTGGCAATCCCCATAATTTGAACTATGCCTTCTCCAATTTCAGGTACCTCTGATTTAAATAAAGACTCTACGAAATCTCTGTGTGATCTAGAAATAACTAATTTTGTTCCTCTCTTATCTTCCTCAATTTTTAACAAAACGGCTCGTAGTCTGTCTTTTGGTTGGAAATACTCTCGTGGGACCTGTTCTTCATAAGGGATGATGGCTTCTGTTCTACCTATGTCAACGATAATACTTCCTCTCGCAATTCTTCTAACGATTCCATTAACTAGCTCGCCTTGTCTACTTTTAAATTCCTCAAAAATAACTTTAGCTTCAGCTTCTTTAAGTTTCTGAATTATTTTCTGTCTAGCATTTTGAATGGCGATTCTTGTGTAACTAGGACTTAATTTAATGCCAATTTCTTCGTCAATTTGAATTTCAGGATCTAATTCTCTTGCTTCATTAAGTGATATCTCCATGTCGTCATCGAATACATCATCTACAACTTTTTTAAATTCGAAAAGCTCTATATCATTGTATTCATTAAACTGGCACTCTAAATCTTTATACGATGGATCAGTCTTTAGCAGCTTATGCGCAGCAGAGACTACAGACTCATTAACGGCCTCTAATATAATTTCTTTATCAATTCCTTTGTCCTTAGATACTGAATCGATAACTCTTGCTAATTCTTCGTTCATTTTATTCCTCTATAAATTTAAATTTGCCTTTAAGATGTTTGAAAAATCAAAAATAAAGCATTTCCCGCTATCATTAATACTAATCTTACTTCCTTCCACTTTTTCAATTTCTCCAACTAATACATCTTTTAAACTTTCCTCTAACTTTTTTGAAAGTTTAACTCTAACTTTCTTCCCCTTGTACCTGACAAAGTCAGATAAGTTCTTCAAAGGTCTCTTTGGCCCTGGTGAAGAAACTTCTAAAATGTAAGAAGAAGGAACAAGTTCGTCAAGAGTTTGTGTAGCATTAATTAAATCATTGAACTTAATGCAATCATCAATAAAGACTCCACCATCTTTATCTATAAATACTACTAATTTTAATTCAGAAGATGTATCTGTTACCTCCACATCCACTAAGCTAAAATTGTTTTTTGAACAAATAGAGTTTAAAAAATCTTTAATCTGTTCAACTATTCTTTTATCCAAATTTAACCTTTAAATAAAAGAAGCGGGACAAGCCCGCTTCAATAAAACTTAAAAAGATAATAACATTTAGAAAATACTATGCAATCTCTTCTGAATAAACTAGTTCTAATTTCTTCAAAGCCTTAATCTTGTCTCTTATTTTTCCAGCATCTTCGAATTTTAATTGTTCAGCAAAAGCTGCCATTTCTTTCCTTAATTTAGCAATTTCTTGGGGCAATTCATGGGGTGGGATATCGCAGTCTTCCATATAGATATCTTGACTATAATCAATATTATAAATTGAAGAAATATTAGAATTCAGATTCTTTTTGATTGACTTCGGTGTAATTTTATTAATTTTGTTGTATTGTAGCTGAATATTTCTTCTACGGTTTGACTCATTAATAGCTAAATTCATAGAATTTGTAACTTCTTCAGCATACATTATAACTCGACCATTCAAGTTTCTTGCAGCTCTACCAAATGTTTGTATCAGTGATGTTTGCGATCTAAGGTAGCCTTCTTTGTCTGCATCAAGTATCGCTACAAGAGACACTTCTGGTAGGTCAAGTCCTTCTCTTAACAAGTTAATTCCTACAAGCACATCAAATTCATCATTTCTAAGTTTCTTCAAAATCTCAATTCTCTCAAGAGTTTTAATGTCTGAATGCATATACTCAATTCGAATTCCAAGGCTTTTAAAATAAGAAGTTAGCTCTTCGGCCATTTTCTTAGTTAAAGTTGTAACAAGTACTTTTTCTTTCTTCTTTGTGGTTTTATTAATCTCAACCAATAGGTCATCTATTTGATTTTTGGCAGGCTTAACCTCTATCGGTGGGTCAATTAATCCAGTCGGTCTTATTATCTGCTCTACAACATCTTTAGAACTATTATCAATCTCGTAGCTAGAAGGTGTGGCTGACACATAAATAACTTGATTAATCTTTTTTTCAAATTCATTAATATTTAATGGTCTGTTATCAAGAGCAGATGGCAATCTGAAACCATGATCTACTAAAGTCTGCTTTCTGCTTCTATCACCTTCATACATACCTCTTATTTGAGGAATTGTTTGATGGCTCTCATCAATCACTAATAAGAAATCCTCTGGGAAATAGTCAATTAAAGTGCATGGCGGTTCTCCACTTCTTCTCTGATCTAAATGACGAGAGTAGTTCTCGATACCAGGACAAAAACCCATAATTTCCATTAATTCTAAATCTCTAGAAGTTCTCTCTTGGATTCTTTTCATTTCATCTAGTTTTCCTTGGCCTTTTAATGATTTAACTTGTTTTTTTAATTCTTTTTCAATTGATTTGATTGCTTTTTCTGTAGTTAGCTTCTCAACAACATAGTGAGAGCTAGGAAAGATAATTATTTTTTTCTGCTCCCGCAAAATATCTCCCGTTGTAGAATCAATCTCATATATATTAGAGATAGTGTCACCATCAAATTTTATTTTGACGGCTTTATCTTCGAAGTTAGATGGAATAATATCTACGTTATTACCTATTGCTCTAAAGCTACCTCTATTTAAATCAAACCTAGACCGCACATATTGGACCTTAACTAGTTCATCTAGAAGCTCATCTCTTGAAAGATTCATGTTAACCTTAAGGCTTATTACCATATCAAAATATTCTTTTGGTGATCCAATCCCATATATGCATGAGACACTAGAAACTATTATTACGTCCTTTCGATTGAAAAGTGAGCTTGTTGCAGAGTGCCTTAATTGGTCAATATGATCGTTAATCTTTGAATCCTTAGCGATGTAAGTATTCGATGCAGGAATATAAGCCTCAGGTTGATAATAATCATAGTAACTAACGAAATAATGTACTGAGTTACTGGGGAATATTTCTTTAAACTCTTCATATAATTGAGCGGCCAAAGTCTTATTGTGAGCCATAACAATGGTTGGCTTGTTCACATTCGCTATTACATTAGCGATAGTGAAAGTTTTTCCACTGCCTGTTACACCTAATAATGTTTGGCTCTTGATTCCTGAAATTATATTCTTTGATAACGATTCTATAGCTTCAGGCTGATCTCCTTGTGGAAGAAAGTCGCTATTAATATGAAATAATTTATCCATGTCCATATTGTAACTTAAAATACAAAAATTGACTTTTTAATAGGTTTTTGGTTTTCTTTCATCATATGAAACCTTGCGTATATCTTGTTGGAGCTGGTCCGGGCGACCCTGACCTAATATCAGTGAAGGGATTAGAGCTTGTTAAAGAAGCAGATGTAATCGTTTATGACTACTTAAGTAACCCCTATTTCCTAACTTTAGCTAATAATAAATGCAAGTTAGTCAATGCAGGTAAAAGATTAGGCTATAAAGCATTATCTCAGGAAAAAATAAATAAAAAATTAATTTCTTTAGCAAAGGGGAAATATAAAAAAATTGTAAGACTAAAAGGTGGTGATCCTTTTATTTTTGGAAGAGGTGGTGAAGAAGCAGAGGAATTAAAAAAAAATAATATTTTGTTTGAAATAGTACCTGGTATCACTTCGGCAATTGCAGTACCTGCATATGCTGGAATTCCAATTACTCATAGAGATATCACTAGTACTTTGGCTATTGTAACAGGGCATGAGGATCCGGAGAAGAAGTCAAGTTCGATAGATTGGGAATCTCTTGCAAAGATGAAATCAATAGTCTTTCTAATGGGAACAAAAAATCTTAAAAAAAATCTTAATAAATTAATAAAGAATGGGATGTCTAAGAAAACCGATATAGCCGCAATAAATTGGGGAACTTATTCTAAACAAAAAACTGTGTTAGGAAATCTTGAAAACATCTTCGAAAAGATTAAATCTAATAGTATCAAATCTCCTTCAATTATTATTATTGGTGAAATTTGCAAGCTTAGAGCAAAGCTGAATTGGTTTGAGAATAAACCTTTGTTTGGGAAAAATATAATTGTCACTAGAGCTAGAAAGAATGCGAGTATTCTGTCAAAAAAGATAGCAAGTTTGGGTGGAAATCCAATAGAAATTCCAACGATTGAAATCAAACCGAGACCTTCGAGTTATATTCAAAAAAGAATTAGTGACTTAAATACTTATGAATGGCTAATTTTTACGAGTGTTAATGGTGTAGAAATCTTTTTTAATGAGTTTATTAAAAAAAACAGCGACATAAGAAGTCTAGGTAAATTAAAAATTGCTACAATAGGTTCCGAAACTGCAAGAGCTGTTAACAAGTTAAACATAAAAGTTGATTTAATACCTGAAAAATATACAGCTGAAGGACTAATATCTGCTTTTAAAAAAAATAAAATAAAAAAGAATAGGATATTTATTCCAAGAGCTGCAAAGGCAAGAGATAAGCTTGTTCGCAGCTTAAAGTCTATGGGTAACTTAGTTAAAGAAGTTAAGATATATGATACTGTCTTACCTAAAAAAGAAGACAAGGTTGAAATTCAAAACAATATCTATAACGAGAAAATTGATTTTATAACTTTTACGAGTTCTTCAACTGTTGAGAATTTTTTCAAATACGTAAGTCCAATTCAAATCAAGAAGAAGAAAGAAATTTCTTATGTTTGTATCGGGCCCATAACGGCAAGAACTTTAAGGGCATACAAGATTAAACCTTCGTTGGTATGCAGTAAATACACAATTGATAATTTAATTAAAGAAATAGTGAAGTTTAATAAGAAATGAATAGATTCTTTGTTAACAAAAAAATAGTTAGAGACCAAGAATTAATGATAGAAGGCGAAAACTTTCACCATTGCATAACTGTTCTAAAACACAGAGTTGGTGATAATATTCTAATCTTTGATAATGTTGAAAATGAATACTATTGTAAAATAATAGGTATTAAAAAATCTAATTTTTCTGTAAAGATTCAGTACTTGGTGCCAAAAAAAGAAACAGGGCCCAAAATACATGTTTATCAGTGCCTACCAAAAGGTAAAGCAATCGAGGAAATAATAGAAAGATCAGTTGAACTTGGCGTTAGAAGCCTAACCCCTGTTGTATCCGAAAGAACAATCAAAAAGCCTCGGGAGATAAAAAAAAGATGGTTAGATATTATAGAAAGTGCCACAAAACAATGTGGAAGAAATGACTTGATGGAAATTTGCGAACCAATGGCGTTTGCAGAAATATTTGCAGGAAATAACTCTGACTTAAAAATAATTTTCTATGAAAACAGTAATAATCCAATTTCTAAATCAAAGTTTAAATTCAAAGATATAGGAGATATATCTATAATTATTGGCCCGGAAGGAGGGTTTAGTAAGGAAGAAGTTTCTTTTGCAATTTCTAACGAATTTTTACATTTCTCACTTGGTGATACTGTTCTCAAATCTACTACTGCTCTAATCCTAGGTGTAGGCTTAGTTGATTTGATTCTCAAAAACCAGTATAAATAAATTATGGTTATTAGAGTCTTTTTTATAGTCTTAATTGCTGTTTCGTGTACCATACCTGGTCTTGGAGACAAGGATATTCAATCAATAAATGACATTAGAGCGATGCAGACAGAATTCTTTAAAGATGCAGATTCAAAACAAGTAATGAAAGCAGCCATAAATACTCTTCAAGATGACGGATTTATGATTACTTATACTGACCTAGAAGTAGGAATAATCTCCGCAGAAAGATCCGAGAATGCAAGCACAATAATGGATGTGGTTATTACAGAATATATTAATGCTGCTTTAATATCATTGCCTTGGAAAAAAACAGCGAAAGGTATGAAAACTGTATATGCAAATGTCAATATTACAGAACTCAAAGACAGTGTTAAGGCTCGAACTACATTCCTTGTAAAACTTTTTGACAAAGAAGGTAAATTGAAAAAACAGATTAATATAACTAAAGAAGAGGTTTTCTTTAACTGGAATAATAAGATTTTAAATTCTTTTATTGAGATTTCTCAATAAAGAGCTAGCTTTTAAGAAAAATTAACTTAACTACTGCCATTGCTAGAGCGGTAATTCCACAGCAACATAGCATTGTAATTAAGAAGGAATAACCATTTCTTAACATATAAGGCAAGAGTAAAAACATTGGAACTGTAGCAAGACCAAAATATAAAATCTCTAGACTTAAGCTTGCGATTCTTTCTGTGTCTTTTGTCTCATAATAGATCCATGAAAAAGTTATTAAAGATACTAAAGGAAGTGCAATAATCAGAGCTGCTAATACTGTATTTCTCTTAGAAACTTCTGAGGCTAGAACTATTATTAAAGCTGAAAGTAGAAACTTAATTATATATTGACTCATTTTTACTTTTTATATTTTAACCTTTTTAAACCCAAGACTACTAATATAAATAGAATGAATATAAACCCTATGATAGCCTTGGGATCAAATAAGAGGTCGTATTTTTTAAATTGAAGATTAATAATATCTCCTTTTTTGATATTTGAAATAGAATATGTTGTATAACTCTCATCAGCTAATTCTTTAATCTGCGTCTCTTTTTTTAAGTACTTCAAACCTTTGATTTCAAAGGATAATTTATTTTCTGGAACGATAATGGTAAGACTATCAATATTGTTTAAAAACGTCTTCTTCATGTTTGTAGAGAACATATTTAATCTTTTGCTATATGTGAAAACTATTCTTCTATTACCTGGAGGCATTGGCAGCGTATCAACCACATTAGTTTCAGAAACTAAAAATGTATCTTCTCCTCTATGTGGAAATCCAAGATCAGAAATACCAGGGAACAAGGAGTAAGAATTAATTTCTCTAACTTTCTCAGAAAAATCATTTGATCCAACAAAAATGCTTTTTGACTTATTATCAACATTAATTATTTCTGCAATAATTATTGAGCCTGAGGCTTCTTCGTAGCTAATAATTAAATGAGTTGAGTTAAGTGCTATATTCTTAATATCTTGAGTAGAATCAAAAACTGTTAGGTCAACAATCTTGTTGTTTTCATCCGGTAAGAAATAAAATTTATCTGTTGAATATTCTATTCCATCATAAAAGATTTTGATTCTATAAGCGATATTGCCAATAAGTTTATCAAAGGAAAACTCCCCCTTCTTAGTGGCCACTTTTTTTGTACTGATAACTTTGTCTGCCATTACAGACTCAAGTTGAACTTCTTGTGCGTTTAGGAACTTATTCTTAGTGAAATTCTTTATATTTCCAGATATTTTTACTTTTGTACCCCTATTAATTGATTCTTTAGTTTCCTTGATATATTCAAGTAATTTCTTTGCATCTTCAGGGCCAACATTAAGGTTAGGCATAGGTGGGTAGCCATCGTTTATAGGGATTTTTGAATATTTCTTATAAAGTACTTGTGGATTCTGTATCCATTGGGCTATTTCTTTCTCAGAATATTTATCAAAAACATTGTAAAGATCAGGACCTACGAACCTACCTCTACCTATAACATGGCAAGTAATGCATCTCTTCTCAATGAAAAGTCTTTCTTTTACACTTTCATTTTCACCGCCATAAAGCTCTAAATTTAGCAGAGGAAATATAACCAATAGAAAAAAAAAGTTAGCTATTCTCATTGCTTTCCCAATCAATTTTTTTTGTTAGCGAGTTCTTAGAAATTATAGGGTAAAAAACATAACTCAAAACTAAAAGTGTAATTAAAACTATAAATATTATTTCCATCATAAAGTCTTCCTTCTAAGCAAAAGAGCAAAACCGCCTAAAATGGAAATCAAACTTCCAATCCAAAGCAATGAAACCCAAGGGTTAATGTAAATCTTGAAATTAAATCTATCACCGTCTAATTCATCAACCAAAATAATATAATAATCTTTCATGATACCAGAATAAATAGCTACCTCTGTCTCTTTGTTGATGCTTCTATTCCCCTCATATTTATATAAATTCTG
>ENA-OREN01004231-OREN01004231.1-marine-metagenome-genome-assembly--contig:-NODE-4231-length-12672-cov-6.986026_pt1 | contig 12672 bp, 11 predicted proteins | sample MGYA00248624_ERZ508555 | MGnify/ENA primary metagenome ERZ508555 (study PRJEB26222, sample SAMN06267773) | marine metagenome | isolation source: Saanich Inlet, British Columbia, Canada | place...
TTTATTCCTATTGCAGCAGGCGGCGGCATTCGTACTATTGATCAAGCGCGTAAATTATTACATTCTGGTGCCGATAAAGTAGTCTTAAACAACTTAGTAACCAAAAATTCGAATATTGTTTTAGAGATAGCTAAAGAGTTTGGACAACAAAGTATAGTGGCTTCAATAGATGTGAAGCTGGTAGGTCAAGAATTTACTGTATGGATTAGTAATGGAAGTGTAGAGTGTGAGCATGATCTTACTAAAATGTTAATTAATATAGAAAGGCTACCGGTTGGAGAGTTATATTTAAATTCTATAGAACGTGATGGAACAGGACATGGGTATCAGACTGAATTACTTGATTGCATACCAAACCTATTTTCTATACCAGTAATACTAGCTGGAGGCGCTGGAAAGTATGAACATATTTCTAAAGGTTTAAGTGATGCACGAGTTGATGCCGTTGCTACCGCACATCTGTTTAATTTTGTTGGGGATGGATTAGAAAAAACACGTAAAAAATTATTAGATGAAAATTTTAATTTAGCTACATGGGAAGCAGATTTAGCTAAAGACCTTTTAAATTGTGTATAGAATTGGCTTTAATTAGAATATTTTATGGAAAGATAAAGTGAATATTGTTAAGAATAAGTGTGTAAATGATGTCGTAATTATTGATGGCCTTACAAGGACAGGAAAATTTTTTCTTGGAAAATTAGTTTCAAGTATAAATGGGTTGGAATATTTTATTAATAGTTCTGAAGTAGAAAGAATTATAGCTATTAGTAAGTCTAGCACTCTAATAGATGCTGATGCATCAGCGCTTTTAGTGATTGCAATGAATGAGTCAATTTATAGTATGGCAATTGGTAGAAATTTAAACATGAGACATGATGACGGCAGTTCTGTATTAAATTCATTCGAAAAAGAATTGTATATTAATAGACAAGATAAAGGACACTCTGGACACAAAGCTTTAAATGAAATAACTAATCAAAAAAGGTCTTCAGTTTTTATTATGCATCAATCATTGCAATCAGCAAGTGTAATAAAAGATGCTGTACCACAGTCTAGAATAATAAATCTAAGGCGTCATCCAGTAGATTTAGTCTATTCGTGGATTAAAAGAGGGTGGGGGAAACGGTATGGAAGTGACTTGTTATCTTTTGAGCCTGTCTATTATCATAATGGAAGCATGGTTCCTTATTTTGCCGTTGAGTGGGCCGATGAGTATCTTGCAAGTAACGAGCATGATCGTGTAATAAAAAGCATTATTAATTTAACAGAAGAAGAGAGTAATGTAATTGAAAGTAAAAAGTATGATATATGTTGTATATATTATGAGAATTTAGTGGAACAAACACATAAAGAGATGGGTAAAATTTGCACTTTTCTTAATAGTTCACCTCATGAGAGTATGGCTAAAACAATTGAGAGAGAAGCAAGGTATGTTGATTTTCAAGAACAAAGAAAGATGAAAATAGACTATATAAGTTCAGGTATTGAAGATAAAACCTCTTTCGATAAATTACTAAATTTAGGCAGTGAATATGAGAACAATATTAACAACGAGAAATTATGGTGAGTACCAAAATTTTAGCAACAATTAATCCTGAATTAACAGTTACAATGTTAAATAATCAAGCCATAAAAGATTCATATAATATAATTTTTATATGAAATGAATACTAGTATAACAAATGATGGATCATTCTTTATTATTGCGCACTGGTCCGATATACACCTTAATTCAACAAATAGTTTTTATAGTAGCACTATCAATGTTGAAAGAAAATTAAGAGAAGCTGTCGATCATTTAAATAAAACTACACCGCTTCCAAATATTCTAATTATCACTGGTGACTTGGTAGATTATCCGTCATTGGATGATTACAAGTTATTTAGATTGATTATGGATGGTCTAATGATACCGTATTACGTCATTCCAGGTAATCATGATAATAGACAAATGCTATTTGATACCTTTCAGGATTTGGGCTATTTTTCTAAAGATAGTAATTGTATCAATTATGCAATAAATAAATTTCCATTAAAAATTATTGGCTTTGATACTGTGTCAGATAATCTAGACTCAGATATACATGGTGGATATGAAGCAGAAGTATCCGATATTGGAATATCTTGGTTACAATCAGAACTGCAAAAAGATAAATTAAAGCCAACTATTATCTTTATGCATCATCAGCCTAAATATACTAGAATGGGTTCATTTGATAATGAGGTTTTTTCAGGGGTAAAGAAATTAGAAGAAGTTGTTAAAGATAACAGTCAAATAATGTCTATTCTATGCGGCCATTTACATCGTCATATACAGTTTCAGTGGGGAGGGACAACAGTTCAAGTTGCTCCAAGTTTATCTATTGAAAGAACCCTAACCTTAGATAATAAAATGAAGAAAGAATATATTGATGAACCCACTGGATCATTAATCTATTTGTATAATGATCAACTGGGGCTTGTTTGCCATACTGATTACTTTGGTGAATACAAAAAATATTCTTATAGTCGCATATGAATATTTCTACTTACTTTATTTATACGATAAAATTCATACAAGAGTAAATATTAACAGACCCACCATATTTTTATTTGTATATACGTATCAATGAAATGATGTTGCGTAATTTGATAGAAACATAATGATAATTAGAAAAAGAAAAATTGTAGTATTTGTTAAAAATAAATTAATTACATTGGATACAGTTATACCTCTTTTATTAGAGCTAAAAGTTAAGCACAACATATCTTCTGAAATTGTAGTATTCGACAGTTTGGCACATGAAGCTATTAATAACAATGTTGTTCTTAGTGATCTTGTTACCTATGTAGGTAAAGAATTATTTATAACTAAGGGTGAAAATAGAAAATTTTTAAGAAGGATTTATGTATTATCATCATTAGTTAGGTTGATTTTTGGATTTTTCATGGGGGATAAAATTATACATTTTGGCATTCTTAACGATTGGAAGTTCAAGTTTGTTTCATTATTATTTAATACAAATATATATCAAATGCAAGGTACTGCATTTGATTTTAATTATCCAGATGTTATGGCGATAGTTAGGGATTTAACACTGCCAACCTATACTGGAAAAAACATTATTATATGCACAGAGGATGTAAAACGGACTGATTTTAGAAATTGCGCAAATAAGAATAAAATATATAAATTTATTGAACCTAGAACTAGGATATCCTGGGTCGAATATATTAATTCTAAGTCAGATTACTATTTTAATAAGTACCATGATAGTATTGATACCAGCAATGGAGTCATTGTATTTATATTAGCAACTATCGATTTGCTCGAGTATAAGAAAAGATTATTTCATTCCACCATAAACATTTTATCAAATAGTGGTATCTCTATTCCTATTCTGTTGAAGCCGCACGCCTACACTGAAATGGATACTGTCTATAAGGCAATAAAAGGTAATGATTTGTTTCATGTAACGTATCTTCATCCATCTGTACTTGCCACAAAATCAAGGGTTTTTATTTCTAATAATTTTAGCAATACATTTGCAGATGCTCATTCATTTGGAGTAACAACAGTGGAATATACTGACCACCCTCAAGAATTGTTAGAAGTTATTGGAGAGAAGCCCGAAAATGAGTTATTTGTAGATTATTTTATAAATAATGATAGTGCTCAGTTTGCAAAAGTAATGAATGACATAATGGGTGAAAAATATGATAATCCTTTGTTTAAGGGACATTATAGGGACGATAATGCGCTAGATATATTGGCTGGAGTTCTATAAGGCCACAATGTATGCTAAAATTAACCTGTTATTAAATACTATATAGTTATAAGTATGAAAAAAATTAAAATAGCACTTTTAAAGATATATTTTCTATTTAAAGAAAGATTCTTATTTAAAGATAAATTTAATCTTAAGTATTATCTATATAGAAACACTAGGCCTTACGATACACTTGAACGAGGTGTAAGGACTGATGATACAACAGTATTAACTACTATTGAACATATATTATCTACTTTAAAAACCAATAAAAACAAAGAGATTATACATTGTGTTGATGTAGGAGCTTTTATTGGTGTAGTGTCTTTAATGATGTCAAAAGGGCTGCGTCAACAAGAAAATGAGTGGAATATTCACTGTTTTGAGCCATATAAAGATACGTTCAATAGACTTGTGGATAATATTGCTATGGACTCGTGCCATAGTAATTTTATATTAAACAATACAGGTTTGTCTGATAAGACTGGGCTTTATAGTATGAGTGTTGAGGATGATTGTCCTGGGCAAAATCACTTGACTGTAAAAAAAAATGGCAATGGTTGTAAATTAGCCAAAGTTAAAATAACAACATTATCTTCTTATTTGTCTGAGAAAAGTATAAGTCATGTAAATTTATGCAAGGTAGATGCGGAAGGTGTTGATCATTTAGTTATAAAAGGACTTGGAAAATATTTAGAAAAACACAAGGTAGATTATTTTGTTCTTGAATATGATCGTGGTAATTCTCAAGAGCAGTTAAGGAAGATGCTTAGTAAATATAATTATTCGATATATTATATGGTGAGAAATGAAAGTTATATTGTTAAAAATATAGATGAATATCCTAGTTCGTCAAAGTCTATTTTAAATATTCTTGCCATCTCTCCGAATGTAGATAATACTATTGTTAATGCATTATTAAGGCCTTAATTCCATGTTGAATGACTTACCATCTTTTAAGTATGCTGCACCATGTAGCCTGTGTAAATAAAAGTATATGAATTATATTGTTTTTATTATTAGAAGAACAAATGATATCGATCATATACTCCCATTAATAAATAAGTGTATAGAAAAGCATGATCATATAAGGGTTATGTCATTTATTCCTCGTCGACACGAGGACTATCTTACTAATTATATGAGATGTAAACATGATATTTTTATTGAATATCCTGTGTTTGATATGCAAAATATATTTTTCAAGATATTTAATAAGTTTTTAAGTAGTATTAAATACGTATTGAATGGTAAATTTTATAAGTATATAAATCATATTCATTATTATTTGAGAAAATATGCTACGAAAAAAAGTGATAATAAAAAATTTATTAGCGCTGTTTTTAATAATCATAGATCAGATCTTATTGTGATGGATAAGACAAATGTTCGTGGAAACTCTATATACAAACATCTTGTACAATATGCATCCTCTAATAATATTTTGATGATTAGGCTTTGTCATGGCATTGACATGCATGTAACTGAACCTGTTTTAGATGGGCAAAGTGACACTGATTTGTTTTCTAATTTTTATGTAGATAATTGCGTGCAAGATTTTTATGTTAGCCAAGAAGAGTATAAATATAGTGAATCTTCCTACAGCTTGGAAGAGGGGCGTATAAAAAAAGCAAGCATGGATTTTTTAAATAAATTCACGCTAGGCAGTATGAGGTTTTCTAGAGAGTGGGTTAAAAAATATACAGAAATACAGAAATATGATAATAATGCATATCCAATTATAAGTGCAAATAAAAAAACTATTTTGTTAGTAACAAGCGTCTCTCATTGGGTGCATACAGATATTCTTGCTAGTTTAATTAATGCAATTATTGATAGGTTCGATGTAAATATTTTATGGAAGCCACATACAAGATATAATAAAATCGACAGTAAAATTTCCTCTTCATTAAAGCCTAATAATATTATATTTTCTTATTATAATACTCCTGGATTAATGGATATTGCCGATGTAACTGTATTATGTGGAATATCAAGTATTGGATTGCATTCTGTGTTGAGCTTGAGTCCGTTGGTGGTTGCAGAACATACGTCTAGATACAAAACTTATTATTCAAAATATATGGCAGCATGTATTTCAACATCTGAGAATGATGTTTTAACAAATATAGAGAATATTTTATATGGTGATATGAATTGTTACAAAAAATCAAATGTTAGTAAATTAATTAAGAATGTAGTTAATTCAGGTAATAGTGTGAATGTAATAGATAGTCATTATGATTTAATATCTGAAATGATTGATAAAAATATATAACGAATCTGTATTGCAGGGAGAAAGCTGTGGAAAATTTCAATGAGGCAACCACTATAAGACTTTTAACGTGAAAATTAACGTAGACACTAAAGGTGATGTTTTTTGGAAAAAATATGTTCAAAAAAATACTGTAGTGTATTTAAAGGGTTATGTGTATTCACATACTACAGATCAACTTATAGAAATATTAAGCTACTTAGATGAAAAAAATGTAGCAAAGTTCATAAATTCTTTAGATGGTAACTTTGCTTTAATTTTTAGAGGCGTTGATTTTAGTTTTATAGCAGTTGATAAAATACGCAGCTCTTCAATTTTCTTTACTGAAAAAAATAATCAATACTATATTAGCTGTAACCCAATAAATATAGTAGATTTTAATAAATTTAACAAATCTATAATAAGTTCATCTATTTTAGAGATATCTATGTCTGGTTACACTATAGGACGTAAAACAATTTATAAAGATTTACATTCTTTAAACCCTGGTGAGTTGGTGGTATTTAGCAATGATAAATGTAAATATACTCAATATTATAAATATTTTGGAGAAGTGGAATATAAAAACTATGGTGATTATATTAAGGAGTTATCTGAGGTAACTCTAAATATCTTTAGAAAGATGTTGAATGATATAGGGGATAGGCAAATTATTGTTCCTCTTAGTGCGGGAAACGATTCTAGACTAGTCGCGTCTATACTCAAACATCTTGGAGCCAAGAATGTCAAATGCTACTCTTATGGTACAGCTGGTAATTTTGAAGCTAGCATTGCCAAGGCCGTTGCTAAGAAGTTGGGATATGAATGGATTTTTATACCTCTAACTCATAAAAGTGAAAAAAAATATTATAATTCAGATGAGTATAAAGAATATTTAATATTTGCTGAGACTTATTGTTCTGTTCCATACATACAAAGTCTTTCTACTATTAAGTATCTTAAAGATATCAATTTTATTGATAAAAATGCAATATTTATTAATGGCAGTACTGGTGATTTTATATCTGGTGGGCATATAAGTACCTTAATGAAAAATAGTTCCCAGAATGCAACAAAAGATAAAAGGAAAGAAAATATCTTGGATAGTTTAATAGAAAAACATTTTTCACTGTGGGGACATCTTAAGACTAATGAAAATATTAAATATATTAAAAAAACATTATGGGATGAAATAAGTAGGGCTTGTAAAGATTTTGGAAAAAAAGATAATGAACACCTGTTCTACGAATATTCAGAATTTATAGATAGGCAAAGTTCTTATGTAATTACAGGGCAAAAAGTTTATGAGTTCTATAATTACGAATGGAGGCTGCCATTATGGGATGAAGAGTATTTATATTTTTGGCAGAAGGTTCCTGCTGAATTTAAAGTAAATCAAAGACTTTATATAGATATGTTAAAAAATGAAAATTTTGGATATGTTTGGGGTAGCGGCATCCCAGTAAATAAAAAAACAATTGTACCAATATGGCTAATACCAATTAGATTTATTTTTAAACTGCCTTTTTCAATATTTGGCACAAAAGGTAAAAAAGCATGGAGGCAGCTAGAAGTTAGTTTGTTTTATTATTGGATGGATGTTTCCCATATGGTTGATGAAATAAATTACTTTTTAATGATAAAAAGTATTTTTAAAAAGCCTCGTAATCACGTTTCATGGAAGGCGATAGATTATCTGGAAGCTTTAATAAAAAGATGATATTTGTGAAATTATTAGAAGTAATAAACATTATAAGTTGAAAATAGTTTGGTATGTCAATAAGTAAAATTCTTGTGGTATTCGGGACTCGACCTGAGGCGATAAAAATGGCCCCAGTTATACGAGAGCTTTCTAAATTTTTTCATGTACCTGTCTGTATAACAGCACAGCATAGAGAAATGCTTGACCAGGTTTTAAGACTATTTGAAATAGTTCCAGATTATGATCTGGATATAATGAAACCAGGGCAAGATCTTTTTGATATAACAACTAGTGTCTTGCATGGTGTAAAAAAAGTCCTTGCAGAAGAAAATCCGGATTTAGTTTTGGTTCATGGAGATACTACGACTGCCATGGCAACTTCATTAGCGGCTTTTTATTTACAGATACCTATTGGTCATATTGAGTCAGGCCTACGCACCCATGATATTCTTGCGCCATTTCCTGAAGAATTTAACCGAAAGATGATTAGTGTCGTAACAACATATCATTTTTCACCAACTGAACAATCTAAGAAGAACCTATTGGCTGAATGTGTAAATGATAAGAATATTATTGTTACAGGTAATACAGTGATTGATAGTCTAATGTTAGTTGCAAGACAAGCTCAAACAACACCTTTTTCATCTGATATTTTAAGGCAGTTACCTTTTCTGAAAAAATCCAATGTAACGCAACGAATAGTGTTAGTTACAGGCCATCGTCGTGAGAATTTTGGAGATGGTTTTGAAGAAATTTGTCAAGCCCTACATTGTTTAGCTATAATGCATCCAGATATAAATATTGTATACCCTGTGCATCTTAATCCTAATGTTAGAGAACCTGTTAATAGGTTATTATCTGGCGTAAGAAATATTTATTTAATTGAGCCGTTGGATTATCTTCCATTTGTTAAATTAATGGTTGAGTCTTACATAATTTTAACAGATAGTGGTGGTATACAAGAAGAGGCTCCCAGTCTAGGTAAGCCAGTTGTAGTGATGCGTGATACTACCGAGCGCCCAGAATCTGTTGCATCTGGCACTGTTATATTAGCCGGTGCTAATAAGGAGAATATTGTTCGATCGATTGATCACTTGTTGACTGATAAGAGTGCATATAACAAAATGGCGAGAGCGAATAATCCATATGGAGATGGAAATGCAAGCGTTCTAATTAGGAAGTATATTGAAGAGAGGTTTCGATGAAAGTTTTAGTAGTGGGGTTGGGGTATATCGGTCTTCCCACGGCAACTATATTGGCATCACGCCAAGTAAAAGTAGTTGGTGTAGATATTTGTGACCATGTTGTTGATATAATCAATCAAGGAAAGATACATATTGTAGAACCTGAGTTAGATGTTCTTGTGCATACCGCAGTGAAAACCGGTTATTTGCGAGCCACTATTAAGCCAGAAGAGTCTGATGTTTTTATTATAGCTGTTCCAACTCCATTTAAAGATAATCATGAGCCTGACATGAGTTATGTTGAATCAGCAGTTAAAAAAATTTCCCCATTATTGAATAAGGGAAATATGATTATTCTAGAATCCACCTCTCCAGTGGGAACCACTGAGAAGATGATTGAATGGATGCAAGAGGTTCGTCCTGATTTAACTTTTCCCAAGTTTGGAGATGATGATGTTGAATTTGATATATCTGTTGCACATTGTCCAGAAAGAGTGTTGCCAGGACAGATAGTACGTGAATTAATTGAGAATGATCGTATTATAGGTGGAGTTACTGTTAAGTGTGCCGAGCGCGCCAAAATATTTTATAAAATTTTTGTTGAATCAGACTGTATGATTACTGATTGTCGTACGGCTGAATTAAGTAAATTAGTAGAAAATTCCTTTCGTGATGTAAATATTGCCTTTGCTAATGAACTTTCATTAATTTGTGATAAGTTAGATATAAATGTTTGGAAGTTGATTAAGTTAGCAAATCTCCATCCTAGAGTTGATATTATGCAGCCTGGGCCAGGTGTTGGCGGTCATTGTATTGCTGTAGATCCTTGGTTTATTGTGCATTCTGCACCAAGTGAGTCTAAGTTGATTTGTGCATCAAGAATTGTTAATGACAATAAGCCAAAATTTGTTATTAATAAAATTAATACTATTGCTGGATCACTCAAAAAACCATTGTCAGAAATAAATATAGTATGTTTGGGGATATCATTTAAGCCAGATATAGATGATCTTCGTGAAAGCCCATCGGTAGAAATTGTGCACGCATTAGCTACAAATAGCTTTAAAAAAATATATATTGTTGAGCCAAATATATCTTTATTGCCTAGTGATTTTGATACTGATTTAGTGGAATTGGTATCTATTGAAGATGGGTTAAAATTATCTGATATAGTTGTGATTTTGGTTTCACACAAAGAATTTTTATTAATTGATAAAGGGCTATTAAGAGGGAAAAAAGTAATAGATGTAGTGGGAATAATGTCAAATGAGTGCAACTAGTAAAAAAAAAATATTATATGTTTGCAGGCTATTTAATGGACTAGAAACATCTGTTAAATCTAGAAAGTGGAACCCTACTGGCGTACCGACAATTTATAAAATAATAGAAACATTAGACTCCAGTGATTTATATGATCTAGATTTATTAATTGTGTCTAAAAATAACCAGACAAATATGAAGTTTGGATTAGTTAATAAAATTAAAATCCTTGGCTTAAGCTCAATAGTTACAGTGCTATATTCATTTAGCATTAAACATAAAAAGACGCATACCATAGTTCAAGAATTATTCCACATTTTATTTATTTTTTTTAAAGTATTATTTGGAAAATATGACCTGATATATATTGATCATGCAAATATATTTAGTGCTGTTATTATTTCTCGCATGCGAGATATTCCTGTTATATTTAGGATAATGGGTGTTTATCCTGCAATGCGTGATGCCATGTCTAATTATGGTATTAAGGCATTTTTAAGATACTGTTACAGATCTCCTTTTGATGCTGTTATATGCACTCAAGATGGAAGTGGTGTAGAACCATGGCTCAATGTTGCAATAAATAAAAACACTAAGGTTCATACATTAATTAATGGAGTTGATGCTTGTAAGTCTACAAATGGTGATACCCAGATTTTGTATGATAAATACAATATTCCGAGAGATAAATTGATAATCTTATATATTGGTAAAATAGAGATAATCAAAGGAATTTATGAATTTATTGAAGGGTTCTCTATTGCAAATAAAAATCTTGAAGGGCGGCTTCATGCTGTAATTATAGGACACGGCAATCAATATAATTACGTTTTAAGTAGTCCATATAATGATGCGTCTGTAACTATGATTCCCAGAGTTTCACATAGTGAAATTTGCTTATTTCACGGCATTTCTGATATTTATATTTCGCCAAACAGGTTAGCAAATTTAACGAATGCTAATTTGGAGGCGATGATATCTGGCGCTTGTATAGTAATTCCGGAGTCTCAGCCAGAAACATCAGTTGATTTGATTACTGATAAATTACTGAATAATGATTCTGTTTATAGAGTGCCATTCCCACCAACGGCTACAAATATTTCAAATTCAATTATAGTATTATCTTCTGAGCCAAAAATAAGAGAGTCATTATCTAAAAATGTAGTGAAACAGTCCAGTCAATTCGTAACTTCTTGGGATGAAAGAATTAAATATGAATTACAAATAATTGAGTCATATTTCAAGTGATAAAATATAAATTGTTTTGTTTGACTACTAGAATATGAAGCAAATTTCCCATTTTGTAGGTTTGTCTGGCATTGGAGGTGTGCAGAGAAACTTTGTTGAATATTTAAATTATGTATGCACTAATAAGCCAGAGTTTCATCACAAGATATATACTTTTGGTGAAGTTGATGAACCGTATAATTTACCTGTTGAAGTGTTAGATATAAGAAGAATAGTAAATTTTCTGAATTTGGTTTTGGATATAATTTCTAAACGAAAAATTGTACATTTTTATAATAATCTATCTAGTTTAAAAGTAGCAGTCCTTCTTCTTTTTATTCCTGTTAGTAAGTTAATTGTTCATGAGCGAGGTACTGCTTGGAATCAATCTGCTAAACAGTGGCTTGTTCCTAATTTTATTGCTTGGAAAGCGACTTTAATTTTATCAAACTCTGTAGCAACTAAGATAATGCTGAATAAAAAGTTTTCTATACCAGTAAGAAAAATTAAAGTAATCCATAATGGTATTAATACAAGGTGTAAAAATCAATACGAAGGTAAAATTTATCATAGTAAAAGTATATTTAATATTGGGTTTATAGGTCGTTTGGATACGCCAAAAGGCGTCCATATTTTGATTGAATCTATGCGCTATCTGACTAAGGAAAATATTAAATTGAGTATTGCAGGTGATGGCCCATTAGAGTCCAACTTAAAAGAGCAAGCTTTTAATCTTTGTAACGTAGAATTTATGGGTCGCTTTAATAATCCGTATGATTTTATACAACAGATAGATTTATTGGTAGTGCCATCAATTAGAGAGCCTTTGGGCAATGTTTGTATGGAGGCGGGATTATGCAAAACTCCAGTTTTAGCTGCAAATATTGATGGGATACCAGAAATTATTGAAAATCGTGTTTCAGGTGAGTTGGTAGATCCAACTGATGATATTGCAATAAACATACCTGTTGGGGCTGTAGCATTGCCAGAGTTTGTGGTGGATCCAGTAACTCATGAGATCACACCACCACGGCAGATTAATCCGAAACACTTGGCCAATAAGATACTTGAACTTAGCTTGGAAGAGGAGATATTAACCGGATATGCTGAACAGTTACATAAGAGAGTGGTTGATTATTTTAATATTGATAGATATACTTTAGAATTACACAGAATCTACCAAGGAATGTAATAAATGAAAACTGTTTTAATAAATCACCAAGGGTTAAAACTAACATCTGGAATTCAGATTCAAACCCCTAGTCCACCAATTGGTTTAGCTTATATCGGAGCATA
>ENA-OREN01004233-OREN01004233.1-marine-metagenome-genome-assembly--contig:-NODE-4233-length-12668-cov-73.496942_pt1 | contig 12668 bp, 14 predicted proteins | sample MGYA00248624_ERZ508555 | MGnify/ENA primary metagenome ERZ508555 (study PRJEB26222, sample SAMN06267773) | marine metagenome | isolation source: Saanich Inlet, British Columbia, Canada | place...
AAAAATTAGAATTAGTTATGCCCATGTCTCAATTATGTTGATTCTTGGTTCTGCCATAGATATTTGGAAAAGAGAAATCCACGATTACTATTGGATTGTTTTTGGAAGTGTGGGGTTTTTATTAATTTTTACAAGTTTAGACATAATTTCAGATTTAGTTTCAATGGGGATTGCATTAATCATAGCACCATTTGTGATATTAGTATGGAGAATAGGGTTGTTTGGAGGTGCAGATGCTTTTGCACTTATTGCACTGGCAGTAATTGCCCCAATGGCAACATTTACTGAATTACAATTTCACCTTTTACCACGTTATCCAATGCAGCAATTCTTTTTGTGATCCCATTTTTTATCAATATTCTTCGAAATGCAATTGCTAAAATTAAAGGTGAAGAAATTTTCAAAGATTTTGATGAAACTTTACCAAAGAAACTTGTAGCAGTTTTAATGGGATACAGAGCTAAAAAACCAAAATTTGGATTTGCAATAGAAAAAACAGAAAAAGGTAGAAAAAAGTTTGATTTTGCAATACATCATGCTGAGAATCAAGAATTTTGTATCACCCCAAATACTTGGATTACACCAGGTGTACCGTATTTGTTGCTAATTACAGGAGGATTTGTCATTCAGTTGTTCTACGGAGACGTCATTCTGAGTCAAATTCTAGGAATATAATACAAAAAATCAAGTCGATCTGTAACATACAATAACATACACCCGCTTATGTCACAAATCAATATAACAAATTCAATGACAGTGACTGAAACCGTTGAAGAAGGAATGTTTCAAACAGAAAAACCAATTTATGAACTTAATCGCATGCTTGTAAGATATGATTTGACACCAAACCAATCCAAAGTATATTTATTTTTGAGCAAAATTGGTGTAAAAACGGCTTCAGAAATATCAAAGGCACTAAAAATCCCAAGAACTGAAACTTATCATTTATTATCCACCTTACAACAAAAAGGAATAATTTTTTCAGTGTTTGGAAAACCTACAAAATTCAATGCAGTAGGATTAGATGAATCATTAGAGATTTTAATAAACAATGAAAAAAGTAGAATAAATGAATTAGAATCAGGTAAAGCAAGTCTGATAAAATTATGGAATATTATTCCAAAATATGGCGAAGACGAAGAAGTAAATCAAGACAATAAATTTCAATCATTGCAAGGAAGAAATTCAATTCTAGTAAAACTAGAACAAATGGTTAGAGAATCAAAAGAAAATATCCTAGTTTTAGGAACAGATGCAGATTTTAAGAGATTTTATTTTACAGAATTTACAGAATTATTAGACAAAACAAAATCAAATCTTAAAATATTAACTGATCATCAAACAGACATGTCAAACATCTTTGAAAGTATTGAACCTAAAAAAGTAAAAAAGATTGATGATAAAAATAGAGAAGACTTTTGTTTTATCATTAAAGATGATAGTGAAGTTATTTTCTTTATCAGCAATAACAAAGTAAAAGATATGTTGGCAGTATGGACGGATTCAAAAGCATTTGTGACAACATTAAGATCATTATTCAGCCTCATGTGGAAAAAATCACACCATATAGATGAGACTGATGCTGAATCATTGTTAGGTTCAGAGATTGCATATGAGCATAGATTACGAGAGATTGAACAAGAAAAAATGATTTTAAGTTATTTGCAAAAAAATTTTAAAATATTGGGAAAGGAGGATAGTAAGAAATGAGTAAAACAGACAAAAGTAAAGAAAAAATAAAAAATTTGAAAATTCTAATCATCGATGATAATGAACAAATAACAAAAATGCTTACTACATTCTTAGAATTAAAAGAACAGGAATGTACAATTGCAAATGACGGTAAAGAAGGTCTAAACATAATTAAAGAAAACAGACATGACGTAATCTTATTAGATTTAGCCATGCCAGAATTTAACGGATATTCAGTAATTGAAGATCTTGAAAAAAATAATTTATTAAAAGATCATAAAATCATCGTATTTACCGCATCTACAATTACCCAAGATGAATTGGATCAACTTGTCACAAGGGGAGTCACATCATATATTTTAAAACCAATTGACATAGATGTGTTACATTCAAAACTTATCGATACTGCTAATTTGTAAGTTTAAGAGTAATCAAAATGCTTCCAATAAAACAAACATTATTTATTGTATCGGGTGTTTCAAGTTTCATTATTTTCTATATGGGGATTGTAAATTTTCTTACATCGGTTGATGAATCCACAGGAATGATAATGTTGGTATTTTCAGTGCTTGTAGCTACTGGTACTTTATTGGGTACAGTGCACATTTCAACAAGCATTACAAAGCCAATTCAAAAATTAGCTGAAAACATGGCAAATTTTTCTAAAACAAACAAAATTTCAAATAAAAATCAAATTAAAACAAATGTAAAAGAAATTTTTGAGTTAAATAAAAATTTTGAAGATATGGGAGAAAAAGTAGAAAGAATAATAGAGGTTCAAAATGAATATGTGGAAAAATTAAAAGATATGGATAGGAAAAAAGTAGAATTCTCATCAATGGTATCACATGAACTAAAAACACCATTAGTTCCAATCTTAGGTTACGTTCAAATGTTACAAAAAGAAGAATTACTTGGAAAATTAAATACAGGGCAAAAAGATGCAGTAGATGAGATTTATACATCAACAATTAAACTAGAAAAATTAATTGGTGATATTTTAACTACACAGAAATTAGATTTAGGAAAATTAGTTTTTAATGAAGATTACATTAATGTTTCAGAATTACTGTATGGATTGATTAAAGAATTTGAACCAATAGCAATTGAGAAGAAAATAGACATAACTGCAAATTTCAATGAAGATATTCAAATTTTTACCGACAAGGATAGAATAAATCAAGTATTTTCTAATCTGACAAAAAATGCGATAGATTACGTTGCTCCAAATTCAGGATGTGTGACAATAGGGGTAAAAGATAGTTTTAATGATATAGAATTTTTTGTTGAAGATAATGGAATAGGAATTTCTGATGAACATCAAAAGGATCTATTCAAAAAATTCTATCAAGTTGACACATCATCAAAGAGGAAAAAAGGAGGAAGTGGTTTAGGTTTAGCAATATGCAAAGGTATCATCGAGGGATTAGGAGGTAAAATTTGGGTTGAAAGTGAAAATAACGTCAAAACAACATTCTTTTTTAAAATTCCAAAAAAATCCAACACTAAATTAGGAATTAAGGAATCTACTGAAAAACAAGAAATCAACAATTAACTTTTACGTCAATAGTAGTCAAATCGTTTTGTTATTCAATTCTTGAGTGAATCAAACTAATTTCTATTTCGAAGTTTCATTAATCTTTTATTAATAATTTCAAGTTCATCGTATATTTTTTCTGATTTGGTTAGTGATAGACCATTCATGATCTTTTTTCTAAGAGTTTTTTTGTCATTTGACAATTCTAGTATTTCATCTAAATCTCCCATGAAATTACTAGGCTAAAAAAGAATTTTAATGTAACGAACAAAACTATTGACTTTTATAGATTACGTACAACAAAACTGGATGAATACTACGTTTTTCTTAAATTAAAAAAACAAATCATCATTATATTGAACAAGAAGAAATATTGTTATTATTCACTCGGGATGCTACTATTGATCGGAATCTTTTCCAATCCTGCTTTTGCAGAAGTTAATAGTCTTAAAACAAACAATGAATTATTTTACAAAGGAGATCAAATCGAATTTTCAGGGATGGTTGAAGAAGATTCAACAGGACTTGTAACAATTGTAATTCGCGATCATAACAAAAAGTTTGTTTTGTTAACACAAGCAATGATCAATCACGATAATACATTTGAAAAAAGTATCAAAGTTAAAAATAAATTCATAGAATCTAACACATACAGTGCAACAGGATTTATTCTAAATATGACTAAAGGGGTAACTGCTAATTTCGATGTGTCACTAAATGACCTTCCAATAATACAGGTCAAAGGAAATGAAATAAACCAAGAACCAACATATACAGAATCACCCAAACTTGAGTCTAAAAATATCATAGAACATAACAATACATTGACACCAGCAAGTAAAGCAGATTTTGTAGATATTTCTGAAAATCCCATACACTACATAGAAAGATATTATTCTGAACCAGAATACAAAAGTTGGTTTGATAAAAATTATCCAAATTTGACAATAGAAGAAGCAGTAGGGTATACTGACAGCATAGAGAATGTAAAATCAAGAGTTCAAAATATAATAAACTAAGAAATAATTCCAAAAGCTCAAGCATCATCAATAGTTGAACCAAACATCAATAATCAAGATAATTCAGATTTTGCTCAAATGACATTGGCAATAGTAGGTTTAGGGACATTATTTGGAGCAGTGTATGGAGTTAAAAAACAAGTCGATAACAATTCAAGACAAATTTCTATCAATAAGGACAGCATAAGGAAAAAAATTATACACCAAATCAGAGGAAGTAATCCTAAAGAAATCATTCAGATAAGATTAGCAAAAGGAGAAATTACTTTGGAAGAGTATGAAAAATTAAAACAAAAATTGTATTAATTAGAAGCAATCATAGAACTTTTTTTAATTTCCAATTCACGAAGTGTATCTTTTCTAAGATTTGTAAAGAAATCAGAAATCATATCAATACCTGCAACAACCTTTGGAGCATTCATTTTTACAAATTCCATTTTTTCAGAATGAGATTTTGGTTTGTTTTCAAGATATTTTTGATAAACTTTGGCTCCATCATAATCAACATATGCAATTCTAGCACTAAAATCAGTTCTTTCTAAAACGAGACTATCCCCACCAACAATTGCAGTATGATAAGGATGAACAATCAAGGATTCGGATAATTTTTGAGAGGTGGTTATTTTGGCTTTTTGTAAATCAGATGCAAATGCATTAAAATCAGCCAAGAGATAAAATGTTGCATCAGGTTTTGTTGCTTTGACACCATCTATAGCAGTTAAAGCATGATAAGTATAGTCCCCCATTATTTGGTGAATGTTTCGAGTTACATCAAAATATTCATCCATTTCTTCACTTATTTCAAATCCTGCAACAGCAGCATGTTGTATTGGAGAAGATACTGCAGTATATTCAGTTGCAAGTATTTTTTTAAATTGTCGTCTTAGATCAATTGCATGTTGTGGAAAAATAACATATCCTAACCTATATCCACCTGCAGCGTGAGATTTCGATAATCCATTTGTCACAAATGTTCCTTCAGGATAAATTTTTCCCATACTTACAAATTTTGAAAAATCATATGTGGTAAGAGCATAAATCTCATCAGAAATTACCGCTATATTTTGTTCTCTACAAACATCTGCAATTTCTTCTAATTCTAATCTATCATATAGTAGACCAGTAGGATTGTGTGGATTATTTAGTATCAGAATCTTTTGTCGGTCTTGTAATCGTAATGCTAATTTTCTCAAATCATTTGGAGAGATTTTTTTATTTGCACGAGTAGGCAACATGTGATAATTTTTTTTAAGAAATCTAATTTGTGGTAGATATCCCAACCATGCAGGTGTGGGCAATATTACAGTTCCATGTAAAATCTCCAATAAATTAAAAATCAATTCTTTGGTTCCAGGACCAACATAGATTCTTTCAGGTGCTATATCCATTCCAAAATAATGTTTATTGTATTTCGATATGGAAGATCTTAATTCAGGAATCCCAGGAACTGCAGCATATGCACCCTTGTCAGCATTTTTGATTAATGCCTCTTGAATTAATTTAGGAACTGGAAATGGAGACTGTCCAAATGCAAATCCATAGAATCCAAAACTACATTCAGAATGAGGGCAATCAGAGTGGAATTCTTGTAAAAACGTGTTTAATTTGAGATTTTCAGGCATCTCAATGTCCTCTACCTGCTGATCAACTACAAACTTCAATGATGTATCTATTCAGGATTGAATTATAGATCAAACGTGAAATAGAAAATATCAAAGAGTTAGATTTTATCAACCTAATTTTTCAATTTCATCCAACACATAGGCATTTTCAAGAGAAGATAAATCACCTAATTCATTTCCCAATAATTTAGATTTTAATAATCTGCGCATAATTTTCCCAGTCCTAGTTTTCGGCAAATCCGATAACTGAAAAATAAATTTAGGTCGAGCCACTTTTCCAATTTTATCAGAGATATAATCAGAAATTTCAAAAGGGGCAATATTTTTAGACTTTTTATCTGCTACAAAAAATATAACTATCGCCTCGCCTGTAATATCATCAGGGATTGCAATAGATGCAGCATCAGATATTTTATTGTGGGAAATTACAGTGTGTTCAATTTCAGCAGTACTCATTCTATGGCCTGAAACATTAATTACATCATCAGTTCTTCCACGCATATACCAAAGATTATCTTTATCAACAAAAACATAATCACCATGAAACCAAACATTTTCAAATCGACTCCAATAAGTTTCCAAATATCTTTTATCATCATTTAGTAAACCACGCGTCATTGCAGGCCAAGGAGATTTTATAACAAGATAACCATTTTTCTTCCGAACAGAGTTTAGATCATCATCAACTACATCTAAATTCATTCCAGGAACAGGTATGCCAACAGTAGAAGGTTTTAATTTCATTCCAGGGAATACCGATAACATTGCACCGCCTATTTCAGTACCGCCAGATAAATTCATGATGGGGATTTTTTTATTTCCAACTTTTTCATACAGCCACCACCAAGAATCCTCATCAAGTGGCTCACCAGTAGTAGGAATGTTTTTAATTTTATCTAAAGAAAATAGTTTCAACGGTTCAGCATTATTTTTTTTAAATAATCTTACAGCAGTTGGAGATATTCCAAAAATTGTTGCATTATAATCAGCCAACATCTTCCAAATTCTTTCAGATGTTGGAAAATCTAATGCCCCATCATAGATTACAGCACTTGCACCCATCATCAAAAGACCATAGACATTCCAGACTAATCCGGTAATCCAACCAATATCAGCAGGCCAAAACAAGGTATCTTGTGCCTGAGTATCAATAAGATATGCTGATTGATGGCCAGCAAACACAGAAAAACCACCATGGGTGTGAATTACCCCTTTCGGTTTTCCAGTGGTCCCAGAGGTGTATAAAATGAAAAGAGGATCTTCTGAATCTAAAATTTCAGTTTTACAAATTACATCTTGAGAAGATACAAGTTTCTCATAAAAAACAATATTTTCAGATGTAACATATTCATCCACACCTTTGTATGGAATGATAATAGTTTTTTCAACTACAGTATCTTTTAATGCAATTTCTATGGATTGTTTTTGCGAAACAATTTTTCCTTTACGATGAAACCCATCAGATACAATTAGTATTTTCGCATTGCAATCTTTTAATCTCACATGTAAAGAGTCAGAACTATATCCTGAAAAAATAATAGTTTGTATTGCCCCAATTTTTGCAGCTGCAAGAATAGACAATATTGCCTCCTCAATCATAGGCAAGTATATTGCAATTACATCGCCTTTTCTTACACCCAATGATTTTAATCCATTTGCAAATTTTGAAACTTTAGAATCTAGTTCAGAATAAGTAATCTCAGATGTTTCTCCATCTTCAGATTCAAAATAATATGAAATTTTATCCGGATCCTTTTTGACAAATTTTTCTACGGATGAATTATAGATATTTGTTTTACCATTAACAAACCATTTGGACCATGCAATGCCTTTAGAAACATCTAAAATTTTTTCATATGGAGAATCCCAGACAATTCCAATATCCTCATCTACAGATTTCCAAAACCATTCAAGATCATTTTTAGATTTAAGAGATAATTCATCCAATGAAGAAAGATCATGTTTTTTCATAAATTTATAGATATTAGATTCTTGAATTTGTTTTTCAGTTGGAATAAATTCAAATTCAGACAATGTTTAAATTTTTTTAACTTGTATAGAGTAAAAAGATTTTTTTGTTATGAAATGTTAATTCCCAATCGCCTTGCACAAGCAATTGCTGCTTTCCCAGCATCTTCATCAATACCAACATCTTCTAGTTTTTTTGTCCATTTAGTTGCAGTCTCCATTGTATTTTCACAGTAATATTCTCTCAAAATTGTGCCTATTTCATCATCTAATTTTTGACGAGTAGCATCATTCATCCCAGCTTGTAAAATTGCGGCATCAGATGTTGCTAAAATTTTGATAAATTCAATATTTTCCAAAGATAGTTCAGTCATCAAATACCAAGCCGTTTTTTCAATATATCAAGAGTTAACACAGGATCAGCTTTTCCTTTAGTTTTTTGCATTACTTTACCTACCAAATAGTTGATAGTTTGGGGGTTTGATTTGGCTTGTTCAACTGCCTGTGTTTCTTCAGAAATTACTTGTATAATGATTCCAGATAATTCTGATTCATCTGAAACATTTCCAAGATCAAGTTCAGAAATAACAGCAGACAAATCTTTACCAGATTTTAAAATTTCGTGTAATGCATTTTTAGACGAGTTTCTTGAAACTTTTCCTGATTGAATTGCATCAGCAAGATCTCTCAGATGAGTTGATGTTAATTTTGATGCTTCTCGTTTTTCACGAGTATCAACTAGTCCCATTAATTCAGTTGTGATAATATTTGCTACTTCCTTTGCATTTGATTCAGTATGTGCTTCTTCAAATAAATCAGAATAATATTTGTCAGATGACAACACATCAGATACTTGTGCAGGAATGTTATATTTTGAAATATATCGTTCTTTTTTAGAACTGATACTTTCAGGCATTTCAGTTTGTAATTTCTTTTGAATTTCAGGATCAATATGGACCCAAGGAATATCCCCTTCCAGGAAATATCTATAGTCAAGATCTTCTTCTTTTGAACGAGATGAAACTGTGATTTTTCGTCTATCATCCCAATGACGAGTTTCTTGAAAAATCTCTATATCTCTAGAATGAAGACTTTCTTGTCTTGTAATTTCAAAATGAACTGCTTTTTCTAAATCATGAAAAGAACCAATATTTTTTATTTCTACTTTTTTACCGCCTTTAATTGATACATTTGCATCAGCCCTCATAGCGCCCTCTAAACTAGGATCAGCAACTCCAAGATTTGCAAGAATATCAGATAAAATATTTAGAAAATCTCTTACTTCTTTAGGAGTCTCAAAATCAGGTTCTGTAACAATTTCAACTAAGGGAGTCCCAGCACGATTGTAGTCCACAAGCGTAATTTGATTTTTTGAGGAACTTCCTTCATAAATTAGTCGTCCAGGGTCCTCTTCAAGTTGAATTCTTGTGATTCGGATTTTTTTATCACCAATCATTACAGAACCAGTACCACCCACACTAGTATCACCATAGATGTTCAATTGAGTAATTTGAAAATTTTTAGGAGAATCAGGATAAAAATAATTTTTTCTAAAAAATGCAATTTTTTCAGGAGTAGTACAATTTAGAGCCATTGCAATTATTGTTGCTTTTTTTACTGCTTCTTGATTTAATCGAGGTAAACTTCCAGGCAACCCCATACACACTGGACAAATATTTTCATTGATTTTAAATTCTCGATAGTTTGCTTTACATGAACAAAATAATTTACTATTCAAGTTTGTTAATTGACAGTGAATCTCCAATCCAATCATCGTCATGTTGGCACCTCCGGTAAACTTGCAGTTTGTTCTAACGCATATGCAGCTTGAAGTAAAGATTTGTCATGCATTGAATCAGCCATTAATTGAATTCCGATTGGCAATCCGTTAGAATTTGCAAATGGAATGGATATTGCAGGTTTTCCAGTAAGATTTGCAGTTACAGTGTTAATGTCAACTAAAAATAATGAAACAGGATCATCAATCTTTTCACCTAGCTTGAATGGTAAAATCGGAACAGTTGGAGAAATTAAAAAGTCAAATTTCTTAAATGCGTCATTGACTTCTTTTGTAAGTTTACTTTTTACTTTTAATGCTTTTAAGAAATATTTTCCAGCATGACCTGCAGATGGAACAAATCCACCAATAATCATTCTTCTTGTAACTTCAGATCCAAATTTACGTCTGGCCTTTGAAATGTATGAATTAAACTCATAGCCTTCTAATGGGAAATCATAACCATATCGGATATTATCATATCTTGCCAAGTTACTGCCAGCTTCAGTTGCAGTAATTGTATAGTATGCTGCAACAGAATATTTCACCATATCAAGCGATATCTCCTCACATGTTGCCCCCAACCCCTCTAATTTTGCAATAGCATCTTTTGTTGCAGATAATACTGCAGGATCAATTCCCTCACCAATCATCTCTTTGATTATGCCAATTTTTTTGCCTTCAATTCCTGATTCTATGCCTGATAGATAGTCTTCATTTTTGTTATCAATTGTTGTGTTATCATTAGGATCAATTCCTGCAATGAGGTTTAACATGAATGCAGTATCTTTTACGGTTCTTGTAAGAGGGCCAATCTGTTCAATGCTATTTGCATATGAAATTAACCCATATCTACTAATCAAGCCATAGGTTGGTTTGTAACCAACTGTAGAACAAAAACTTGCAGGATTTCTCACAGAACCACCAGTATCAGAACCAAGAGATACCACACATTCAAATGCACTAACTGAAACAGCACTACCACCAGATGAACCGCCTGGAACACATTCTATATTCCAAGGATTTTTGCTTGGCCCATATGCACTAAACTCTGTTGTAAGACCCATAGCAAACTCATCCATGTTTACTTTGCCAACAAATATTGCATCCTGTTGTTTTAGTTTTGAAATCACAGTTGCATCATATGGTGAAACAAAATTCTCAAGTATTTTAGATGCACAGGTAGTTTTTGAACCTTTGATACACATGTTATCTTTAACAGAGATAGGCATTCCAAAACAATCTCCAACTTGTTCACCTGATTTTATTTTTTTGTCAATTAGTCTGGCTTGATTAACTGCATCGTCACTTACTGACAAGAATGCATGTAATTTATCATCTACACTTTGAATTCTTTCAATAGTTTTTGCAACAAAATCTTCTGCAGAGATATTTCCTGTTTTTACTTCTTGAATATAATCAAGGGCAGATATTTTTAGATTCATGAAGACATCTTTGGTGCACGAACGTATGTTCCCTTGTAGTGATTGAGTCTTTCTATTAATTTGTCATCAAATGGAATATGTTCATCTTCTCTTAATTTTGAAATTGAAATTTCAGGCATTGAAATTTCTTCAGATTCAACTCCTGCAGAATCTAAAATATCAAAATAATCGATCATAGAATGAACTTTTTCAACATATTCTTTATGATTATCAATATCTATTCGCATTAATTTTGAAACTTGTTCTATCTCGTCTTCAGTTACCATTTCATGCACCTATGGAGTTAATCTATCCACATCTCGCGGGTAAAACGTTGTATCACGAATATTTTCAGTGCCGGTTAAAACCATAATTAATCTCTCCAATCCAATTCCACATCCTGCGTGAGGAGGAACTCCATAATCAAATGCTCCCAAGTGATACTCAAATGCATCAGTTTTCATTCCCTTGTTTTTCATTCTCTCAGCTAATTCATCACGTTTTTCAATTCTTGTACTACCTGAAGATAATTCCAAATCACCATACATCAAATCAAATGATTCAGAAACTTTAGGGTTTGATTTACTATCTTTTACGTAAAATGGTTTTGGTGCAAGAGGCCAATCAGTAATGAAATAAAATCCATCCAATCCAATTTTTTTAAGATTTGACGGATACAAATCATCGCCCCATTCTGTTTTTGCACCTGCTTTTTGCATTCTATCAACTAAGTCATCATAGGTATATCTAGGAATTGTTTCAGGGATTTGGATTGTAGGGAATTCTGAATCAGGATTGTCTTTCACATAATCTATAGTAGTTTGAATGGAAACTTTGATAATTTCTTCAATTCTATTCATCACGTCATTGTAATCAACAAATGCTTCTTCCAAATCAATTGAAATTGCTTCAGCTAAATGACGATTGGTTCTAGATGGTTCTGCTCTAAAAATTGGTGCAATCTCAAATACTTTTTCAAAACTCATTGTCAATTGTTCTTTGTATAATTGTGGGCTCTGAGCTAAGAATGCTTCTTTGTTGTAATAGAAAATTGGAAATAATGCAGCGCCACCTTCTGTAGCTGTTGCAATCATTTTAGGAGTGTTGATTTCAACAAAATTTTGATTTCCAAAATATTCTCGAATTGATTTTAAAACTAAACTTCTTGTTTTGAAAATATGTTGCAAAACATCACGTCTAAGATCAATAGGTCTCACCTCTAATCTAGTATCAATATTTTTTACAGTTTTCACAGTAGGCTCAAACGGTGGTATTTTTTCAACATCTGAGAATATTCTTAATTCCGTTGGAATTATTTCATAGCCGCTAGGTGCTTTTTCAGATGCCTTGACATTACCAACAATTGCAATAGAAGAATGTGCTTTTAATGAAGAAATTTTTTCACGGATATCATCAGGACAATCTCCTTTTTTTGCAACAATTGAAAGATCACCATTTTTGTCACGTAATGTAGCAAAACTAATGTTTCCATGTCCACGAATTGTCAAGACCCATCCCATTACAGTGACCTGAGTTCCATCCATAGAGGAGTTAATTTCATCAGAATAATGAGATCTGCGTAAAGTTCCTAATTCAGTTTCAATCATAATTTACTTTACTCCAGATATC
>ENA-OREN01004234-OREN01004234.1-marine-metagenome-genome-assembly--contig:-NODE-4234-length-12664-cov-5.987288_pt1 | contig 12664 bp, 11 predicted proteins | sample MGYA00248624_ERZ508555 | MGnify/ENA primary metagenome ERZ508555 (study PRJEB26222, sample SAMN06267773) | marine metagenome | isolation source: Saanich Inlet, British Columbia, Canada | place...
TCTTCAATTCAATCAAACAAATCCATTGAATTGTATGACCATCAAATCTTTGCAGCAATGAAGGTAAAAAATGAGTTAGGTGGTTCGGCAATATTGGCAGACGAAGTAGGTTTGGGAAAAACAATGGAGGCAGGAATAATTCTAAAAGAATTCTTGATTTCAGGTTTGGCAAAAAATATTTTAATTTTAGCACCTCCGTCATTGGTTTATCAGTGGCAGGATGAACTGGAATCAAAATTTAGTCTGCATTTTACTCAAAAGGATGATTCCGACTATAGGGATCCTGCCAGCCACGATTTGTTGATATTTTCACACAGTTCTGCAGTATATCCCACAGCTGCGAATTTTTTAAAAAAGAAAAACTGGGACATGATAATTGTTGATGAGGCCCATAGCATGAAAAATTCATCCACCATGAAACACAAATTGCTGAAAGAACTGACTCGTAGATTCACTCTACTGCTAACTGCAACCCCAATCCAGAATAATTTGGGTGAGCTGTACAATATGGTGGAATTGATTAAACCTGGAACCCTGGGTACTTTTTCTGAATTTAAAACCCGATATGCCGATGACAAACAAATGCGCACGCTGAATCCGTTTTTCAAGGATGAATTGCAAAAAAAATTATCTAAAATTATAATTCGAACAACAAGACAGCAAGTTAAAAAATACATAAAATTTACCGACCGAGTTGCATTTACTAGAATTCTGAAACCAACTGACGATGAACGCAAACTGTATGACACAATTACTGACAAGGTTCGCGAACATTATGAAAACGGCTTTGAAGTTCTTTATCTGATGATTATCCAGAGACTGATTTCAAGCAGCACTGAATCCACAAAACAAGCTTTGTTTAAGATGAAAAAATCAGAGTTGCTCAGCAGTGAAGAGTATGATGAATTAATGGAAATTGCTTCACGCATCACTATGGACACTAAAACAACTGAACTAAAAAATACAATCAGGGAGCAAAACGAATCAAAGTTTTTAATTTTTACTGAATGGCGTGCGACTCAGGATTATCTTGAAAGAGTGTTGACTGATGAAGGATACTCTGTAACTTTGTTTCACGGCGAACTGAATCTGTCTCAGAAAGCCGAATCAATTGAAAGGTTTCGAAACGATGCCCAAATAATGATTTCAACTAGTGCTGGAGGGGAAGGTCAGAACTTTCAATTTTGTAGCAATGTGGTCAACTATGATTTGCCTTGGAACCCTATGAAAGTTGAACAAAGGGTTGGACGTGTTCATAGAATTGGTCAAAAAAATGATGTAAAAATATACAATTATGCCTATGAACAAACCATTGATGCCTACATTTTGGAGCTCCTTTACACCAAAATCAAATTATTTACAATGTCACTTGGACATCTTGATTTATTGTTTGAGGATGTGACTGATGAAAAAACTGGAGCACATTTCTTTAAGGAATACATTTCAACTAAAGATCAAAACGAATTGGAAAATAAATTTTCGACTGTTGGTAAAAATTGGAATAATCGGAAAAAAGAACTAGTTAGTGCCGTTGAAGAATTCAATCAAGAAGTTTTTGATAATTTTTCATTATCCACAATTGAGGGAAACGATGTCTGAGCTCAATACAGTTGTAACTGAATTGGTATTGGGATATTTTTCTAAAATTAACGCAAGTGTGCATGAAAATAACGGATTATACGATGTTGCAGTTCCGGATAATTTTAAAAAAACACTTGGAGATGACGTTTTAAAAATTACTTTTAATCCAAATCTGTCAAAATCCACTGATTATGAGCTGATATCGCCGGGAAGTTCTATTTTATCTGCAATTTTAAACGAGTGTATAGCATTTGGCCCTACAGTTATTGGAAGGCCAACATCTCACAATTTGGAATATCCTGTAATTAGATTTTATTTTTATGTCGTATTTGAATCTGTAAAATCTAAAACAAAAATGTTATCTGTAAACATTGACACTAAAAATATTCAAAAAATAGACTTTGATGAACCTGAAATTAACTTTCAATCGGCCCCTGAAAATATTAAATTGGATTCTGAATTAGTTGATGACTGTTATGTTGAATCCATTGATTATTTAGAAAAATCTATGACATCTGAAATAAATAATTTTAAAAATGAAATCTTGGAACTAAAAAATGAGGAATTACAAAATATTGATTTAGAGTACAAGAAAAAATATAAGATTATTGAGAACAAACACACTGATTTACGCAGTAAAAACAATTCAGATACATCTCTGCAAAAATTAATTGATGAGCATGAATCAATAAAATTGGAGGAGGCCTTTGTAAGAAAAAATTTGGATCATAAATACTTGATTTCTATTGATTTTGCACTAGTTGCTTCGACTGTATTTGTGTAATGTGATGTAATACAAAAATTTACAATTTTGAAAAATAAAAAACTTTTTAACTAATTTCTTTACATCTTGCTTATGCCTAGAAAAAATAAATTTTTACGCTTTGAAGAATTATCTCTTGATGACTTAATTGTAGGAAAAAGTAATGTCCGTTCAGAAAATGTTGGTGTTGATATAGATGACTTGTGTGAGCACATCTATGCCAATGGCTTGTTAGAACCGCCAGTAGTTTTTGCAATTGATGATTTGTCCGAAGGACATGAGTTATACTCGTCAAGAAAAGAATTTGCAGGAAAATACGAAGTTTTAGCAGGTCAGCGAAGATTTACCGCATTTAAAGAATTAAAAAAATTGTATCCTACAGAAGGATTTGATAAAATTCCTTGTCATATTAGACAACCTCCTGATGATGAACTAGATGCAAAAGCAATATCCATTGGAGAAAACTTAACGCAACTCCCAATGACTATGCAGGATTCCATTAATGCAGTGAGTTCCTTATTTGACAAACATAATGATGAGCGAGTTGTTTCCAAAAAATTTGGAATATCCGTAAAAATGGTCCGAAAATATGTTAAAGTGGCAAGACTTCCTCCATTACTAAAGGAACATTTGGGTGCATTGCACAAAAATCCAAAAACTGCAACTAACATTGCTCTAGATGCTAGCGATTCATTAGATTATGATCCAACTAACCCTAAGGATATTGAAAGAGTCGTTGCATTTGCTAAAAGGTTGGCAGAAAAGAAAGCTCAAGGCCAACCAGAATATATTAGAACAAAAGAAGCCGCAGAACAAAATCCGAAAAAATCTGTTGAAGAAATTAAAAAAATTGCTGAGAAAATTAAAATTCCTAAAACATATAACATTGCCCTGAACGCAAATACTTCATTTGACTTGGATTCTTCTGCTAATGAAAATGGAAAGTCTTCTGAAGAGGAAGGTGCAGATATCATCACCGACACTCTATCAAATAGAATCTCTAAAACTGATTCAGAGTAACCACGATTATGAGTAAATTAATGGATGATTTGGAATTGTATTCCGATCTTGTTGCAAGTGTTGGTACTGGCAGACATAATCGTCCTTTAACTCCAATTGAATGCTCTGATCTTATAATGAGATTAAAAAATGAGACTGATGAATCCTGGGAGGAATTATCAAAACGATTGCATTTGGGAAAGAAATCAAAAATAACAACTATGGATGCACCTAGGGATACCACACAAATTCGTCATTTTGCAAAACTTCAAAACCTTTCAAGAAAGAATGCATATGCTCTTGGTTTTGGACTTTCTAATGAGGGTGCCATAGGTTTCACAATAGGTGCCCTGGTGGCAGATTTACCTGAAAAAAAAGATCATGACCTAATCTTAGATGCTGTATTGCAGAGTCAGAACGGTTCAAGATCTCTAAAAAAAGAAGATATTAAAAAAATTGTACAGATGAGAAAAGCATCCTCTGACACCCCACTTGAATCTATAATTAAACGAATAATTGATTTCGATCCTGAACCTGAAGAGTCCTATGTGATGTTGGTGCAACCTGATCCCGAACTTTTGGATATTATTCATGAGAAAAAAGATAAAGATGACCCTGATGCAAAAGAATTTTTGAAAAATTTAATAGATTTACAATTTATCGATAAGCAAGTCAATTTGATCAAATTGCGAAACAACCTGATATTGATTACTATGGACAAGGAAAATTTTGAAAAAACTGAGAACGAATGGAAGACTAAAAATCAAAATTTTACAAATTATTTTAATTCTTTGTTGAAGCGAGGTCTTAACATTGGATAAAAATGAGATTGAAGAATTAAAAAAATATGCAAAGATACACTGTGATTGTTATGATAAAAAATTTCCCGATCAACAACCAATCATGATTGGGAAATCAATTTCATGTGATGGATTTCCAATTGATCCTGGTGCTGGTGAAGATAGAACCACTGCAGTTTTTTCACATTTTCACTCTGATCACATTAACAATATCAACAAGGCAATGACAAATTGTGATAATATTATTATGACTGAGGCAACAAAAGATGCCTTAGTTGGAACGAATATTATTACAGAGCGTGCTACACTAAAAATTTTATCTCCTGGAAAATCATTTGTTACTGATCAACGAGAAAAAATAGAATTAATTGATGCAAATCATATTCCTGGCTCCAGTCAAGTTTTGACAACTTTGGAAGAGAGTAATCTTAAAATTTTGTATTCTGGAGATTTTTGTTATCCTGGAATTACTGTTCCAAAAGCAGATGTTTTGATTTTAGAGGCAGAACATGGTGAATCTATTTTTGATTTTGAAACAAACAGATCTAAGGTATACAAACAAATTTTTTCTAAAATATTTGAAACTTTGTCAAAAGACATTCCTGTTGAAATTAGGGCTCATCCTGGAACCATGCAAGAAATTATGGCTTATCTAGAAAAATCTGTAGATGGAAATGAAATTGATGGAGATGTTCAATTCTTTGCTGATAAAAAATCTGTAAAATTAACTTCATCTTTGAACTATTTTTATGACAACAAAATTCGTGAAATCCAAAATTCAACACCTGAGATTTTAAATGACTTGTTTGAGAATAAAGAACCGTATGTAAGATTTGCACCTGTCGGTGTTAATACATTACAAGAGGAACGTGGAATTGTCATACAGGCAGATGCAAATCGTGGATTTAAGAAACATGGTTCCTTTTTTTCTCACGACGATCATAGGTTTTTTGCTTGCACCGCATCTCATTCTAGTTATGGTGATGTTTTGAAGTACGTGCACGAAGTTAGCCCTGAAATAGTTATTGTAGATGGGACCAGGGCTTCTTCTCAAACTGCAAAAGAGTTAGCATTATCCATTTCTGAAAAAGAAAATATCTTGGCTATTCCTCATATATGTGACAATGACTGTTGAAACTACTTTAAAATTATTTGTCTGTGATTACTTAAAATCCTCGTTAATTGAATGTAATGAAATTTTAGAAAAAAACCCATTAGGCACTACTGTTGACATGGATTTCATTTTTCACAATTCTGTATATAAAAAGAAGCAGGATGTCACAAGAAATAATTTTCAAGAATTTTTTTCACGAACTATCGTTAGAAATTCTTTAAAAAAAATTACTGAATTTAGTGATATCCAAGAACAACTTAAAAAATATCCTAACACAAAAAAATTATTTCTAGAAAGAAATATCGAATTAGATGAAATAATTCTTTTGTTTGTAAGAAATTATGTCGTATCTGCAAATGGTTTTAATTTCAATTCTAAAAAATTTAACCAACTCTTTTCGAGTTTTCTTAAATTTATAAAAACAGAAATTTATGAAATACACTACTTTACACCAGTGTATAATTTAAGATACGTTACTAAAATTAAACACAATGACTTTGGTGACATTTCTTTAAATCAAATTTCATCTGAACAATTTAAAATCATTAAAGATGATTTGATTGGAAAGTCTAACAAGGTGATTCCAGGATTTATGAAAACAAGTCTTTCTTATGTGTTGGAAACTACTGTTCCTTATGAAAAAAATTTGACATCTGAGAACAGTAATGCCAAAAAAAAGTTTTTAACTTTTTTAAATTCCTCCTTACTATTTTCTTCAGGGGACCTCAAATTAGGTTCCTTGTATAGGGAGTTCACTGATTGGGGTAGGTATTCCTCATCCATTCAACCCTTCATGATTGGTGAATCAGGTCGAACTCAGTATAAGTTAAAAAAAATATCTTTAGAGCAATTTAAAAAATTCTATTCTGATTATGCTAAACTCAAACTTAAAAATAACAATTGGCAATTCCTCCAAGTTTCAATAAATCGATTTACTTCAAGCATTAGTCGCTCAGACCCTATAGACAAAATTGTAGATTTGAACGTGGTGTTGGAATGTCTTTTTAGCTCCTCGGGGGAAACTTCATTAAAAATAAAAAATCGACTAGCTACTCTAATTGGCAATGATGATGAAGAACGAGAATTTTATTGGAATTTTATGACTGATATTTACAAAATAAGAAATGATATTCTACACGGAAGAAAATCACCTTCTTCAGAAATAAATCCTGAAATTGAAAAACTTGAAAATATTTCAAGACTTTGTGTCAATAAATTTTTGAATCTTTCTCGAAATCTGCCTGACTCAAAAAAATCCCAAAACTCTAGACAACACATTTTGGAACAATTGGATTTGGGTCTAATCAACAGGAAAAAACTTGATAAATTTTTAACATTGTCTGACGGTAGTTTCACTTTGAATTAGTCTTTTCTTGATTTGCTACTTGTCACTGTCACGCTGAAGTCTTTTTTTTACCCTTTCACTCGCTAATTTCGCTAATTTCTTTCTGTCCAATATCTCTTGCCCGAAAGATGTTTTGAAGTTTGGATCATTTCTTTGTTCTTCTGTTGTATTTTTTTCCCATGATCTTTTTTGTGTTTTAGTCACTGGTATCTTCTCACCTTGAATAACTGTAAATTGAACATTTTTTCTTAACTCTTCTCTTCTTTTACTTGTTGAAGGATTAATTGGAAAATTTTGGTTCAATTCGATTTTTTTCTGTTTTCTAAGTGGCTCTGTTTTAATTCTATTTGCAATCGGTTTTGTTATGTCAAAAGTTGTATTGAAAAATTCTTTTTTTAAATTCAAATTTAATGGATCAGTAAAAAATTTATTCAAATCTATGGCTAGTTGAATTACATCGGACTGTTTTTCATTTTCCCCGTCCCAAAAATAATAATCTGTTGCAAATAGGGCAATTTCCACTGATAAGATATGATCTTTGTTTAATTTCCCTTGGTCAATCATTAGTTTGAGTTTTTTTGGAACTCTGGATAGTGTTCTGAAATCATTTCTCAACACTTCCAGTGAAATATGTGTGAATTCTGAAATTTGTTTTAACGATTTTACTTCCTCGTATACGTTGCTCATATCTTCCATCAACTCTACATTTCTTTCTGCCAATTCTGGTTTGTGCCTGAAATTGGCAATAATTTTTCTACAACAATCTGAAATATCCGGTTTTTGTAAATTCTTTTTTTGTTCCACATCCACTTTGCTTATTTTATTATTCAAAAATACATAATTCTCGATATTTTTATTCAATGGTTTTCCGTTAAGATGCTCATAAATAATAACAAAACAGTTACAAAATGTTCTTGTCCATTTTTCTAAATATTCTAAATTATGTCTAAAAAAATCTGAAAATTCGTATTTTTCAATATTAATATTCTTAAAAATAATTTGATTTGAATTTTTTAATTCTGCTTTTACTTTTGAATATTCATATAGTTTTTTAAAATTTGAATTGTTCTCATCATCTACAATGCCCCAATATTTAAAAAATATTTGAAAATTAGGATATTTTTTTAAAATTGTGTTAGTTGTATGTTTTACACCTTTTTCAATATCTATTCTAATTAAATCGAAAAGAATATGATCGTAATACATGAATAATATGTTCTCATCATCAGTAAAATCAATCTCATCATCTAACTTGATTTCCTCTGTTGTCATTTTTGGTTTTTCAAAATATCTTTCAAAATGCTCCCATGGGGTTATTTTACTACGATTTGTTGTTGTGAGAAAATCAATCTCTTCTTCAATGTATTTTGACCACTTGCCGTCTGCTATTTTTTTCCATTGTTTGATTTCCTCATGAAATTTTCTATACTCTCTGAGAACATAGAATAATCTAGCTTTGTCTTTGTATATTTCATAATTAGAAGGCATTATTTTTTTTGCATTTTCGTAATGCTCTAAAATTTTTTCAATATTTGGCGGCCACACCTCTCTGGCTAATTTTATTTCTTTTAATGTCATTTTATTTCTATTTTTAAATCATAATTCATATTTGATATTTTCCATGCTGATTAACTGATGTTACGTTTGGATGCCATTTCTTGTGATACTCGTCAGCCACAGTATGGATTGGAACAAGTGACTTTGCGTTTGTATTGTCAATGACATACTTGATTTGCTCCCCGTCTCCGTGTCCCGATACGTGAATTTGGTGCCAGTCCTCGTCCCTTTTGAGCACGCCAAACTGAACAAACCAGTTTTTGACCTGGTCTTCCTTGATTTCCATCTCTGTGTTAAACGGCTCAGTCAGGGAACGGATGTATGTTGAACCTGCCCCTGGCTTGATGTCTATCAAATCCTGTAATCTGTAATCAGAGCAGTAAAAGATGTACTGGTTCTGGTTCTTTGCAATGTCCCTGTAGTCTACTGCGTTTGGATAGCTCAAAAATTCCCTTTGCCACAATCCATAGTCTGCAAGCAGTTGTCTTTCTGTGAATGTCTCAAGGTCCTTGTCAATCAGTCCCCATGAGCCTCTCTGGATGTATACCTTGATGTTTTGGTCAGTTGGTCCGGGATACTTTCCTTTCAGGTTTTCCGACTCGCTAAATAATTTTAACAGATATGCCTGCTTCATGTCAATTACCAAATCCCGGTTTGTATTTTTTGCTGCAATGTAAAATGACAGCAACCTGTCCAAATCCCTTATTGGATATCCGCAAATTGCCAGACCCTTTGTGTTGTTTACAATCTCTGCAACTTTTTGCTCAACGTCATACTCTGTAATTGACGGCGGCGCATCGACTCTTGTTCCCTCACACAGCAGCACATCCAAATCCGACTCTGCACAACGCTGTACAAATTTTTCAGTGTCATCTTTTCTTCTTCCGTGAAATCTCAAGTCTGCTGTGTTTCCAACGGAGCCGTCTGCAGTGTGCAAGATGAATGCATGAACCCCCGGAATGGAGTGGTCAACTGGCAACGGTTCAACTTCAATTGAATCGATGTTGAAATTTTTTTCAGACTCGAAAACTTCGATTCTTCTTGGCACTGCAACCTTGTCCCCTGATGCCCTGCTGATCTGACCCTTGTTGTTTTCATAGATTTGAAACCTTTGCTTTGCAGTATGGTACTGGTCACTTCCTGTCTCATCAAAGTTTTGCATGATAAGCTTGGATTCTTCTGAGCAGTAAATCGGAATGTCCTCGCGAAGATACGGAATGTATGCGCAGTGGTCCACATGTGCATGAGTCAGCAGCACTGCATCAACTTCTGTATCCTCATTCCCGTCAAAATCCATATGTTTTGCATAGTCCCTCCTGTAAAGCCCCTTGATCTTGGGCAGAATCCCAAGCTCAAAGAGGTCATTGAGACTGTTTGATGTTCTGGGACCCAAGAATTGTGAGAAGAACTGCCCCTCTTGTGAGAAAGACATTCCAAAATCCATGAATACCTTGGTATCCTTTGATTCGACAAGAAACTTGTTTCCTCCAATGTCGTTTACTCCTCCGTGAAATGTAATGTCTGTCAATGTATTCTTAAAAAATACCTATGATAAAAGCAACATGCCGATACTTTGACAAGTGTTTATTATTTTATGTAAAGATCAATGTTATATTCTCAAAAAATAATATCTTCTAATGTCTGAAATTTCAAAAATTAATGTGAATTAGAAAACTATAATTTTATTAATTGAAATTATTATTTATTATCAGGATGGTATCTTTTTACTTTAATTAATTATTATGTCTTCTTTAGATGAATCCGTTGAATCTATCAATATGGCATTGTATGATGATCCTGAAAATATTACATTGTTATGGATTAAGGCAAACGCACAACATTTGCTTGACGATGATCTTTCTTCAGGATACACTTGGAAAAAAATTCTATCATTGAATCCTAATTGGAGAATAGATTGTATTGAATATGGATTTAATGATGCTGGAAATACAGGTATTGATTATCCTTGTGATTTCTATTATACTCAAGCATATAATTTAAAAAAAGATGATCCGGAAATATTAGATTTATTGGCTAGTTGTATGTATGATAATTCACCACAAAAAAGTTTAGAACTTCACAACAACGTAATTTTAATGGATTTTAACAATTTGGAATACCATGTTAATCGTTTGTTTCAAGTTCCTGAAGATAACGAATCTGCATTAAAACAATCATTTGATGATTTGTTACATTTTTTTGAATTAAATCCTATTGATGATAAAATATGGCAAGATAAAAAAAATAAAATATTCAATAATTTAGATTTTGATGACTTTAAAGAACAAACATACGATATTGCCATTTTTTGTTCTGAATTGAATCTGGAATATTATTCAAAAAAACATACTAGTGAACATATTGATGTAAGATTTACCCGTAAACAAATTGATTATGAAGTATCAAAATTAAAAATACCTTTAAAATTAAAAACAGAATCTGAAAAACTTGAACAAATAGAGCAATTTCTTACATTTGATTCTACTGGGATAGATTTACTCGAACAAAAAATCATCATATTGGGCAGTATGGAAAAAACAGAAGAGAGAGAAAAGACATGTTTATTTTTAATTGATATTTTAAATGAACATATTTCTGAAACTTTAGAATTTACAAATATTCGTGAAGAATTAATGGAACGTAAACAAAGAATCTCTAAATTGTTGTAAAAATATTATATTTTATTAATTTTGATCATAACTGTTATTGTGATGAATTGTTTTAAACCCTTAATCCATCAAAATTTTGGTCCCCTTGTCTTCTACAAGAAACTTGTTTCCCCCAATGTCATTTACTCCGCCATGAAATGTAATGTCAGTCAATGTATTCTTAGAACATACCTATGATAAAAGCAACATGCTGATACCTTGAAGATTGTTTTTTATTTTATGTAAAGATCAATGTTATATTCTCAAAAAATAATATCTTTTACTGTCTGAAATTTCAAAATTTATTGATGATTTACAAAAATCTAATGTAACTGCACGATGTAATCACTGTAACAGTTCCTCACCTTTATCAAAATATTCCTTATTTGATGGAACAAAAGATTTTCCAGAATCTATTCAAAATATCATCAATCAATATGAAACACACTTAACACAAAAACATGAAACGTTAGATAAGCAAATCAAAAGAACTGATGAAGGAGCAGAAAAAAAAGCAATTGAAGTAGGATTTGGAAAAATTATTGAAAAAATTATTCATCTTCATAAAGATTTTAACATTCCCTTGGAGGATTGTAGATTTCTTGCAGAACCTCTTGACGTAATTGTTTTTAATGGTTCATCTCAAAATAATGTTAATCACATTACATTTATGGAAATTAAAAGTGGTGCAGCACGATTAAACAAACATCAAAGAATGATTCGTGATGCAATTAAAGATGGTAATGTGCTGGTGGAAAAATTATGATTGATGATTTACTATCTATTTTTACAAATTTTAAAAATATTCTTTGTGTATGCCCCGAATGCAATAACATTTCAAGATTAAGTCAATTGTATCTATACTCTGCAAAAAAAACTGCAAGAACGTGGCTAGATGATTATGAAGATAGAATAAGATCATTTAGAGAAATAGAATCAGAACATGCTTCAAAAGCAAATGAAATCAGAGAACAAGCAGTTCAAAGGGGAAGAGACCAAGTTCCTAAACTAGTGAATATTTCTCTTTCAGAGACAATTACTAAATTAAAATATGATCCATATGATATCAAACCAATCAATCACCCAATTGACTATGTGGTGTATGATGGAATGAATAACAATTCCATCAATAATGTGGTATTTTTACACGAAAAAAATATGCATTTGACAAAATTACATCAGTCAATCGCAGATACTGTCAAAAATAAACAATATGATTGGAAAGTATCTCGAATTTCAAAAGAAGGGTTATTGGAAATGGAAGATTAAAAAAATATTAATCAGATTTGGTTTTATAAAATATGGGTCAAAAAAATAATTATGTTTGTAGAAAATGTGGTTACACGGAAATATTTGATGTTCCATGGGCTGTTCCTAATCTTCATGAATTTGCAGACAATGTTCCCTGCAGTCAATGTAATTCCGTTTACCCAAGAGAGTACATAGGTCCCACCCAATAATTCTTTTTCATTCTTTCATAAATCTAATTTGTGTTTTTGTTGAAATTAAATAAAAATTAGATAATGAATTATAATATTTTTATTAAATAGTTTAAAAAAATTCTATGACATTAAACAGTTTAAATTTTCTAATACTGAAAATTGTACTCATATCTCAAATATTTTTTTATTTTTAATTAATTAGAAAATTATCATGTTACAATCATCCATCCGTAATACAACCCAATCATTCCAACAAATGCAAATGTCATAATCTTTCTCTCCTTTTTAGAGCGACTCATGTACTTTCTTTGCAATTTCCAAATTGCATTTGTAACTACGGTATCCCTGCCAGTCTTTCTCCAAAGGTACATGTCAAGTTTGGTAATTCCTTGCAGCACCAGCTTGTTTGCATACG
>ENA-OREN01004235-OREN01004235.1-marine-metagenome-genome-assembly--contig:-NODE-4235-length-12662-cov-3.316647_pt1 | contig 12662 bp, 18 predicted proteins | sample MGYA00248624_ERZ508555 | MGnify/ENA primary metagenome ERZ508555 (study PRJEB26222, sample SAMN06267773) | marine metagenome | isolation source: Saanich Inlet, British Columbia, Canada | place...
TTAGTAGCAGCATCCATGGTTATTTTTGCATCTGAATCAATATTTACACCACCACTACCACCACCACCACCGGCATCAATACAGACTTGATTACCCGATAACTCCACAAATTGAACAGCATCTAGTTTAATTTTGCTAGATGAATTCAGCTCAATATCACCACCAACAGCATCCATATATATTTGTTTATCAGAACCTATATTTATTCCAGCATTTCCTGCGTCTATAGTAACTTGATCTCCAGATAAGTCTATAATCTGTCCATTAATATTTGTTTGGATAGCAGATAATGTAATATTAGGTAAACTATTACTACCTATATTTATAGAAGTTAGTGCACTTAATGTTAAATTTCCCGAAGAATTTAAATTTTGTACACCAGAAATCATACCATTGGTCATATTAATATTTCCGCCAGTATCAAAAAGAATATCCCATGGACCCATTATCAAATCCTCTGTAGCAGGATTATCCATGACCCCGGGAATACTAGAAGCGTTTAATTTTATAAATTCTAAACTATTACCGACTATACTCGGAATGGCTCCTTGGGGTCCGAGATTCATAATTTGAGCGTTCCATTGTGCTAATCTATCGAATGGAGTCACTTTTGATCTATTTGCTATTTTTGTTGCTCTTCGTTGTCGTGGACCTGGTGGCATATATAAAAAATGATATATTTTAATTATTAATTTTTAAACAATAATCTTCTAAGCGCAAGGAAAAATAAAATTATCATAACGCCCACAACATTCATGCTTAATCTGCTCAAAATCATTGGTCATATCCGGACCATAGTAGTAACATTTCCGTTGGCTTCAATGTTCATAGTAGACATAGTAATAAGTAAGTGTTTGTACTTATTACTATATGATTATTGTTGATTCAAATTTTATTATGCGATTAAACCTAAGGATACCAACGCCGTATGAATACCAGCCGCTGTAACAGAGGCGACGGTTGGCTTAGATATTGGGGCAAACCCATAAAATCCTAATTTGGTGCCACCACTACCCACTTGAATCCCAGCGGATCCAGTTCCACCTGCTCTGATGTTCACACGACAATTGGTCCCTGTGTTACCAATGTCAATCAAATTGGTAATTCCAGCAATTGCTTTGGTTCCAATGCTTATTATTTCGCCACCATTATAAGGAGTACCCTTCGTACCAATTGTTATTGTACGAATATCCGTCGCGGTGACGGGGCTTACTGCCAAGTGACCTATAAAAATATCAGAATTTTCCTCACTTGATTCAAGTGAAATACATGAACCCGAAGAAGGTAATGCTTCTAACACCAATTTTGCTGTATGAACAACAGGACTAACATCCGTAGATTGAATAGTAATATTTCCACCAATTCTACTAATGCTACCAGAAGTAGCATTATTTTTAATTATTAATCCATTACCACCATCAATTTTTAACTGACCTGATAAAGTAATATTTGCAACATTAAATATATCAAGAGATGACATATCCAAACTACCTCCACCAGCTGTGCTAGCAGGATTAGTCATAACTCCAGCAATGTCTGAAGCATCTAATTTTTTAAAGGCTAAACCACCTCCTCCCCCAGTAATTGTGGGTACCGCTCCATCGGCACCTAATAATTGTGCATTCCATTCCGCTAGTCGTTGAAATGGAGATATTCTAACCCTATTAGAGATAGACCCTTTATATCTTGCTGAGTGTCCGGTTCCTGGCATTATATAATAAAAATGATATAATAAATTTGCTATAATACTGTATAAATGAATATCCCTCATGAAGTCGAAGAACTGATTTTAGCATTTGTAGGACTTAAACGAAAGAAAAGATGCATTGCTCAAACAAAGTCAAATAAAATATGTTCACGAAGAACTCGTAATTGGATACTTTGCACACAACACATGAAACGAGTAAACAAAGTTAATCAAAACAAAAGTATATCGCCAACCTTTGTAAATTTATGTATAGTAATCCACAGAGCAATGCAACACTCAGATGCCTACAGAAGACGAAAAGAGCAGCGTAACAGAACCAAAGGTAAAACTTACCATCCAAATGCTATAAACCGTATAATTCTTCGCTAATAAAAAAATTGAAAACCTAAACTAAGACTAATAATACAACATTACCCAATATCTCACACACTCTAAAGTCACTAAAATGCCACGAGGAAATCGCAAAGCCAGTCTCGCAGTTCGTCTAGCCAATATTCAACCAAGAGGAATTGTTCCTCCAGAGGAAATTCCAGGCTCACAAACTTGGATATTGAAAAAATTTCTGGAAAGTACAAGATTAAAGTATGACGCCAAAGCAGCCCAAGAAAGTTTCTTCGATAGTTATTCAGTCGAAGAACAAGCTGCATATGCGCAACTAATTCCGCATACCATATCAATGGGTTTGGAATCAAACAACGAATCGCTTATCGACGGTATCAATCGATGGGTAGACGGAAATGGTTGGCAATATATCGATGGGGGAGAATATGATGGTTCTTGGGTCAATCCCCGTTATCCAAATAGAATTTTCACCGGTACTTCACGCACATTGCCAATTAGAGGTGGGAGTTCAGAAACAGTTGAGTTTCCAGTTGCAAGCAATGAGGAAGATCCTATCGGTCTCGCTTGTCATTTTGAAGTCTCTGATGCTGGAATGAAATCCAATATACTTCCAAATAAGTGGACAGATTATGATTCAACACGCAAAGGTCGTTTGCAGGCAAGAGCCAATGCTAGTTCTATACGTCGTCAAAAGCGATGGGAAGAATATCAAGCGGCAGGCAAAATCAAAGACCCAATGAAGCGCCAATATGCTATTGAGGCATTGAAATCAAAGTTCTTATCGAAAGATATTAGGAAAGAACAGGCTGAAATGGGTTACGATAGTGACCATGTTCACGATAGTGACCAGTCCATTTACGAGGAACTATAAGTTATTCTAACAACTCAAATAAAACAATATAATAACAATTCGCATAAAATTTTTTATATGATAGTTACAATAAAAGTATTACGATTGCTTTCTAAATCAAAGTATTTCACATTAAGAAATGATAAACTATTGATTTCACCACATGGTGTAAATTTTTCTATTTTTTATCAACTTTTATGTCAAGATTTAAATCTCTATTCAACCAATGCATTACAAAACAGAAAATTAGACAAAACAACAAGGGATTATGAAAGAAATAGATTAACAGCAGTACATGCAGGACTAGATATGGCCAAAGATTTATTTAAAAAATACGAAAAAAGATTATGTCCTGAACAAGAGGAATACCGTACCAAAACTAATATGTGCATTTATGAAAAACAGCTGCGCATGTTTGTGGAATTGGTTCTACATGAAAGTTTGAATATTATAGAACAGAAAGGCATTTACCGATGGGAGACATTGCCTCATAAAAAAGGATTGTGGAGAGAATTCACAGGAAATAAGTTAATTCCAATGGATGCAGAAACGACAATTGACAATAAAACACAAAAAACATATATTAAATTCTCTCCAATACCGAATATCATAGTGTAAAAAAGTTTTGGGCCATCACAATCTCTGTTGATGCTTTTTTATTTTTTATTTTGGCATACCTTTTTCTAAAAGGTATTTTAGTTATTTAAAATTTGCATGACTTCGCGTTTTATGTCTTGTACGTGAGAGCAATATTGCTCAAAACTGATAGAGTTACGACCTAACCCATTCATTACAAATCTATATACATCGACTGACTTCTCTTGTCCGATACGGTGAGCACGAGCCACGGCTTGATCTTCAACGGCAGGATTCCAGTGAGGAGAAGTGAAGTATATCTCCTGAAAATGTTGCATATTGAGACCTTCGCAGGCGGTCTGAATTTGCACAATCATCACTTCTGGTGCTAGAAAGCTATTAATAACACCAAAGATATTGTGTGGCAAAGCATTCCAGGTTTGACACACGCTACGGAATTGGGGTTCGGATACCACAGATAATATGCGCTGCTTCTTATTGCGTGTTTTAGTACGACCGTCTATACTCTGCACTGTCATACCTGCATTGCGCAATTTCTCCGTTAACACATCAATCTCACCGCGATAATGAGAGAATACCAGTTTACGCTTATCAGTCTGACGATTTCCGACAATATGGTCTACAACTGAAGTAATTTTGCTACTTGTCTTGATATCCTTTAGATTCATATCTTGTGGGATAATACCTTTTCTCTTCATTTTTTTCACGGCTTTGTGAAGCAACTGAGGATAGATGCATATTTGACGAGCACGAGTCAAAGCAGCAAGGGGATGACGATTCAACCAAGCAATAATCTCATCCACATTGTTTTTATTGATAGTTGTAAAATGCAGCATTGAATGAATGTCTTCAGCCATATCCCGCTCAGCATCTGATGACCAGTCAACCTCTACTACTTGGGTTTTAACTGGAGGAAGATTAATACCGACTTGATCTTTGGTGCGACGGAGGAGATGAATTCCCAAGAGAAGTTTAATTTCCTCTTTGTTCGGCGTAAAGACTTTTGCCAATCCCAACACCTTACACAACGCATAAAGATCCTTAAGCTTATTATTAATAGGTGTGCCTGTCACCATCCAACGGATATCAGCCTTCAGCATACATGCCCCATCGTGTACTTTTGTTTTCAGATTGCGAAGATGATGTGCTTCGTCATAAATAATACGAGACCACTCGACTTCGTGGAGTTTGGAGTAGGTAAGCTTATCGTCACCGTCCTTCGTACGCCGAGGACTAATCATTCCGTACGTTGTGAGTACAATCGGCATTTGCATCAGCTTCTCAACGGTAACATTTTTAGCTTTACTACCACGGTAGACAAAGGGCGTATGACCAAGAAATCGCTGGAAAACACCTACCCATTGTTGGAGAAGTGCAGGAGGCACCACCACCAGAGTGTTGGCTTTGAAATTGTGACGAATACAAGCAATCATTAGAATCGTTTTGCCCAATCCCATCTCATCAGCAATAATACCACCACGAACACCAGCATTGGGTTTCTCTACTAACTCGTGGTACAAACACCATTTGACACCCACTAACTGGTGGGGTTTTTCTTCGATTCCTACACCGGAACACCAGTCGCGATATGCCTGTAACCTGTCAGTAGTTACTTTATCCTGCTCCTTAAGCCGGTTGCAGCGCCAACAGGCACAGCCATCGCCGAGAGGCCAGGAGGGATCACAATTTACACTAAACATTTGCAGAATTGGAAGTTGTGATTGTTGAACAATATTAGATTTATGGAAGGGTATACCAATCTCAAAAGTAAGAAATTTTTGTTCAATTTTTTTAAAAAAAAACTAACCACAATTTGAAGTTGTGGTTAAAATCAAATTTATTTTCTTTTTTGTTTTTTTTATTTTTTATTGTTTTTTTATGCAAAGCCGTATTTTACACGACCGTATTTACAGCCTGCTTTGTCAAATTGTTTTTTTTTTGGACCTCCGTTTTGTTTAAAAGCCTTTCGATTGTATCGTCTTCGCTTTCTGGAGGCGGCCCGAAATGGGCGACGGGAGGTATTTATAGTAATGCGCAAAACAGTTGAAGGTCTAGTCTTGGGTTTGTGACGCTTTTTTCTTTCGGGAATGCAAAGTTTCTCCATAATAATCGATAGGATATTTATCGCCTCTTTGTGTTCGCGTAAGCATTGAGATTTTTCTAGCTTCATCACCATGTTTTTTGAAAAGATAGATTAATTATAAGAGTTGTTATGATATTACACTGTGTAGAAAAATCTTTTCAATTTTTTATTCGAGACTAACAAAGATGAGGTGAGATTGTGATTCATCAAACGGTTATTCTTCGTCAGAAGGGTAATCTCCGAAACCCCATCGGTTTCCTTCTAATTCCCAATCTTGGGGAGGGTCGCCCCATTGAGGACCATATATTTTTGGAGCCGAGACCTTTTCTGGGACGGTTTTCCAGGTTGAAAATGCTCTCGTTATTAATATATGTTTCATAAATGAAACCTGTTTCATATTTCTTGCTTGACCCAACATACAATAATTGGTTCCTTCTCTCCAATCACCAACGATATCGGTGTATTTAAGTTTTTTAACCAAATGAATCACGTGACCAGGCGCAAAAGTTACAGAACGGTTGGTCACTATTTGGCGTTTCTGGGCTTGTTGGAAGAGAGCATAGGGGAGTGCTTTTGCGAATATATGCCCACGCCAGATTTTCTGGATGGTCACTGCGGCAGCATAAGTAAGAGTTGTCATTTTTTTGTAACTAGGAATATATGTTTAATACTCATATCATATATCAGAAAAACTTTTCAATTTTTTTGAATGTAGAGTTCACATTAGGGGGCCAATGTCAGATTTCACCGCTGTTTTCTATTCTTCGCCCATATAAATTCTGTACGACATACAGGACAAGTCATATTGTATTCAAACCAATTTAATAAGCAGTCTGAATGATATGTATGTCCACAAGATATAGTTAATGTTTGCGAATTTATTGGATCTAAACAGATAGCACACTCGTTGACAGAATATTTGGCTTCACAAGGTTCACAATTAATTGCATATATTTTATTTGTTTTAAAAAATATGTTGTAGAGGCAACTCATTTATAAATTGTAAATATAAATACAATATTTATATATACACAATTAATGTGAAGTGTGCTTAACACTTCGTGCAACGGAACCCATATCCTTATAGCCTTTATAGAACATATACATGGATACTATAAATAAGAATCCTCCAAGAGAAAATTCCTTATAAGCATCTGGTATATAACCTTCAAATTTAGCACCGGTCCAAGCTGAAAAGAAAACAACGACCATTAAAAATAAACCAGCAGGAATATCTATCATTTTTTTCTTATAATATTGGTAAACAGCTCCCAAAGATAGCGGAGGAAGTATGGTAAACAAGGTCAGTGCTGCTGCGTGTTTATAATCTTTTGAAACACCAGTGAAAATCAATCCTAGGATTAATGCATAAGCAGTGGAAGTACCTAAACCACCTGCAATTAATCCTGATATTACACCAACAACAAATAAAGTCATAAATTTAACGGCTGTATTCATTTATATATATATTACCATAGATATTTATGACTTAGGATTTTTGGTGTATAAAAACCTTTCGACTTTCGCTTTTCTTTTTTAATAGCCTTGCCTCGTTTTTTTGTACCAGAATGTCTGCTAAAATAATTTCGCATCCGTTTTCTAGTACCATGATTCTTATGTTTATATAACCCAAGTTTAGTTCGGTCTTTATATTGTTGATATCGTCTGTCTCCAAAATGAATCCTGCGAACTTTTTTAGTTTTCTTATTTTTCACAAAAGCAGTATATTTTTTGGGAAAAGGTCCTTTTTTAAATTTGACAATGGTTTCTTTCATCCGTTTTCTCCTTCGATTTCGCACCATCTATATATATATATTTCAGATAAGTATTTGAAATATAATTGAATAAAAATACCCCCGGCAGGACTCGAACCTGCAATCTACTGATTAGAAGTCAGTCGCCTTATCCATTGGGCCACGGGGGTTATACTAGTTCCACCACTAATTTGCTGTAAAGAACTACAGGGTCGTTGAGAGAATCGAACTCTCGACCTCTCGCACCCAAAGCGAGAATCATGCCACTAGACCAAACGACCATTAAATTTTCTCCTGGAGAATGTGGGCATCGATCCCACTACCTCTCGCATGCAAAGCGAGCGCTCTACCATTTGAGCTAATCCCCCATATTCTCGATGAGGGGATTGAACCCCCAACCTACGGTTAATAAGACCGTCGCTCTACCAATTGAGCTAATCGAGAGCATACATTTATTATGCTGAAATAACATTTCCAATACGGGACTCGAACCCGTGTCTCCAGGGTGAAAACCTGGCATCCTAACCTCCTAGACTAACTGGAATTTACAATTTTATAGGCATTGCCGGGATTTGAACCCGAATCGCAGGCTTCAAAGGCCCGCGTCCTAACCGTTAGACGACAACGCCATTTGCCGTGCTCCCATACCGTTCTCCCATACCGTGCTCCCATACCGTGCTCCCATACCGTGCTCCCATTAACCGTACTCCCCGTAATCCTGCTGGTATCGAAACCAGGTCCGTCAAAGCGGTGCTCACCGTCTGGCCAGGATTGTTACCGTGCTCCCCGATAGCATGACTGGGATTTGAACCCAGGTGGAGCTTTCGCTCACCGGCTCTTAAGGCCGGCCCCATCGACCAGACTAGGGGACCATGCTGTATATTACTGGATTCATTTTTAAAAGATTAAATTCTTGTTTTGAGAATTGCTGTTTGAATCCATTGTTCTCTCTTCGCCCAGAACTACTTACTATGCAGCTACGCCGTTCAATTTTTTAACCCCGCCCGCGTAACTCTAATCACTACGATATAGCATGCTGATTTGTGTTTAAGCTTCTTCGGATAAATATTAATGTTATATATTTATTTAATATTTCCATTAATATAAGTATATGACCGAATGTACAATTTGTTTTGATACAATGCAATTTCAAACAGACAAATTAACTATGTGTTATCTATGTGGACGATGTGTCCATACAAAATGCTTTACAGCATGGAAAAAGAAATCCGGTATTAATGCCATGAACAAGTGTCTATACTGTCAAGTAGAAAACAACTTATATAAAATTAATAGAAGCTGGTTTGAAAAATTATTAGATTGTTGTAGTGGTTGTTGTTAGACCCAATCTTCTAAATAATAAGCAATTAACCATACTAACCAAAAAGGGGCTATTACCAAATCAATTCTCGCAAAAAAGGCAATTAACAATGCCAACATAGCTTTTTTTGTTGCTTCTTTGAGTTTTGCAGAATGTTTCTTATCTTTAGGATGAGTTTTAACAAATCTGTATATTAAATAACACCATACAATAATAATACATAATTGACCAACCGTTTTAGTATTTGTAAAAAACTTATATAGTTCGCTAGTTTTATTAAGTGATACGATAGCCCGTATTGTTAGTAGTATAAATATAGCAATACCAATATGAAATCCGGTACTAGTATCTTGTGCAAAGATGTTATCACTAATTGTATCTAAGATATTCATTCTTTATAAATTGATTATAAAATTAATTAAATAATATAATAATTAATTTTACAAAGAATGGGACGATTCATACTAGAATACAAGATACCATTAGATATTTGGAGAGAACTAAAGACATATTTGGTTCATAATATCAAAACACAAGCCAAACATATGAAAAATGAAAAAGGTATAATTAATTTTAATGATGCATTGCGTAATTTACCTAGAATTAAACCACCGCGAAATGGTCCTCGAATTGTATATAATTCTGCCAAAAAATCATATCGAATGGCAAAATATATATATCATATTCAGGCATTTAAACCAGGTACATTTGATGCGGCTGAACCATACCACGATGGTAAATTAACCATCATAGCATACTGTGAACTTCGGAACTATCGTCACTACCACCATATCCACGATTACAACAAACATTTTGTCAGTTGCGCTGTGCCATTTCGTCGCACAAGCTTACAAGATAAGTTATAAATATAAACAGAATAGTAAAGATCACGGTTATACCATCACCTTTTTCCCGCATAGCTGTGATATTATGAGTGTTGAATGTAGTTGTGTCCATTGTAGTTAAATAACTTAAATTAAGTAATTTTTAATTTAATTCAATTTTTAAAATGAATTAAATCTTATCTGTTCTTTTATGTTAATGAGGGAACAATGTTTTATATGTACAAAAAATTTGTCAAACATTAACTCTATATTAGACGCACAACATGTTAAATATAGTTGGCGCCCCCATTTTGAAGAAAATAAATATATTCTTTTTTTTTCAAAGCAGAATTTATATACTTGTATTCCTTGTGGAAAGCAATTCTTTATGTGGAATCTCTCCAAAAATAAATTAAATCTATTAGAAAATAGAACCATTAATGGTAAACAATTACAATTACCCAAACTTCCTTGTAAACTAATAGAACATTGCATAATGTGTAAACAAGAGACACCATATTTAGACAGTGATCCGTTGCATCTTCGACAATTTTATTTAAAATCAATGGGACAGTGTTGTTCGAGTTGTTATGTAGCTATTCATAATACATCGACAACTTGTGATGATTTTGAAGAAGAGATGTATTATTAATATCAACTATATATATATGCCACTGAATACCAGAGTTGGACGTTGTGTAACCAAATTAAGAAATAAATATGGATATGGAAAAGCTATAGGAATTTGTCAACATTCTACGAAACAGAATTATTTAACAGGAAAAACGATGCGTAGGAAAAAGAAAGGAGGGGCTGGAGAACCAAATGATGGTTTAATGTATGCTAGGGATTTTGTCAATGTTGCACAAGAACCAGCAGATGGTTGGGCAAATTGGAAATGGAATCCAAACACACTACCACCACCACTTAAAGTACCCATAGGAAGCAAGTATCTTCTTTATACATATAATGGTGATGATGATCATAATCCAGAAATTGATACAGTGGAATTAGTATCAAATGCTGTACATCAAAATGGAGAACTTATGATAAGGTTTGCTAATATTGAGAATGATGACGCGTGGTCATTTGAACCGGATGATTGGAATAAGGAAGATGATGGAGCACCCACAATCGGCACACATCAAGATGCTTATGATGGAGATATCCGTGGAGATTATCCAATGTATGTTATAGAGCATTTTGTAGGAACCCAACAACGCATATCTGATTTACCAAAAAAACCAACTCCCAAACCACCAAAATCGCACCAAGGATGGCCTCTTAAAATACCAGAACCCAAATCGAAGTCACCATATGATATGACACAACCAGAAGTTAAAACAGCAGTAGCAGCTGCAGGAGGTCGAAAAAAACACCAACAAAAGAGAAAAACAAGAAAAACAAGAAAAACAAGAAAAACAAGAAAAACAAGAAAAACAAGAAAAACAAGAAAAACAAGACGAAAAAAGCGTAAAAAAAGATAAATTGAATAATATTTTAATTCTTATTAAAAAATTATTTTTTAGCTGTAACGGTAATAATTGCGCCAACTATTATAAATAATATCATGGACACACCAACAGACTTATATTTAGTGAATTTCATTTTAGCAATTAAATACCAATTTAATATTGTAGCTAATAACAATGGTATAGACATCAACATTAGATTATAAGCATATGATTCCACTTTGGCATCATCAACAAAAACAGAACTAGGCATACCAACTGGTAGAGCTCCAATCAGACCTGCAATAGCAGGATTCGCTGCATTATTACCAAAATAAGCTATTCCAGCAACAGTAAGGCCTCCAATAATAAATTGGCCAGGAATACTGTTGAGAAACTTTCCAATAATGGATGGATTTTTTGTTTTCCCTTGAGACATTATATTATACAACAAGTTTATTTTCTGCGTCTTCTAGTTGATTTTTTCTTTGTGTTCTTTCTTTTTTTCTTTGTTTTTTTTCGTCTAGTACATTTTGAAAAAACCCGTCTCGCCAAAACGCGAGATAATTTAATCCCTGCGGCAACACCTTTGACAGAATTACCATGCTTATCAAGTGGTGGTGATATTATACCTATACCACAAATACCTGGTATAACAATAAGAATTCCTCCACCAACGCCACTTTTGGCATATGCTCGTCCTCCTGTGCGAGCAATCCAATCATCTGAGTATTCATATAAACCTTCAGGAAGTAGATTGTTTAATATATAAGCTGTTTGCTTTTTACTTAATAAGCTCTTTTGATTTGTGGGATTGATACCACCGTTGGCAAATACCGACGCCATACGTGCTAAATTATCAGAGGTAACCATGGTAGAACACTGGTAAGTATAAGCATCAACACTGGGTTCTACTGGGGCATAAAAACGATCAGCCGATTTTAATAAATAAGCCAAACTCATATTGACATCATTGGTTTTCAATTCACTAGCGTAAACCTTCCGACCTACTCTTAGAGACGACGATGCATAATTACTCATATTTTTAACCAAACTATCTTTGTATTTGCGTAAATTTTTTTGGTATAATAACGATGTCGTGGCCATAGCTCCTTGGTTTAAAAATGGATTTATAGTAAGAGAGGGAGATAATCTAGCAGCAAGGATAGAGTTAAATGGTAAAAACGAACCATGCATACCAATTTTATTATGAACGGTTTTTATTCCATATTTTTTGATAGCAAATGCCAAAGATAAAAGTTTACTAATAGATTCAATAGCAACTGGTTTATTATGATCACCAATACTGAATAAATTACCCTTTATATCGCAAATGGAAATACCAAATAAATTTGAATTTACTTTTGCTAATTCCGGTATATAATGAGCTTTACGACCACCTTTAATTTTTTTTGTTTCTTTATAAGTTTTTTTTAAAAGTTTTTGATAATCCACCATATATATATATCACACTATATTTATTAAAATATAAATATTAATTTCCGTCGTATCTATAAACGTGATATCATTTAACACCATTGTTTCTTAATATCCAACCAACTTTCTTTATGTGATTCCGTTATAAAACCACCGATAGAATACATTCTAACAATCAATTCTTGATGTTGTGCAGGTACGCAAAAGCTATTATTTTGAGGCGATATTCTACGACCTATATTTTGTTCATCTTTTGTATAATAATAAACTTGATTCAAGGGATTTTCATTGCCCC
>ENA-OREN01004236-OREN01004236.1-marine-metagenome-genome-assembly--contig:-NODE-4236-length-12658-cov-2.650028_pt1 | contig 12658 bp, 7 predicted proteins | sample MGYA00248624_ERZ508555 | MGnify/ENA primary metagenome ERZ508555 (study PRJEB26222, sample SAMN06267773) | marine metagenome | isolation source: Saanich Inlet, British Columbia, Canada | place...
TTCGATCGTCGCATAGACGAGCTCAGCGTTCGCAGGGGTTACGGCAATACCGATCTTGCCGATGTCACCCGACGGCAGGCCGGTCGTGATTTCACGCCAAGAATCGCCACCATCCGTAGACTTGTAGATGCCGGAGCCTGAGCCGCCGCCCATGTAGCCCCACACGTGCCGGCGACGCTGGAAGGCCGCGGCGTAAAGCGTCTTCGGATCGCTTGGATCGATTTCGACGTCGGTCACACCCGTGTGTTCATCGATCTCGAGGATCTGCTCCCAGGTGTCGCCGCCGTCGCTCGTGCGGAAGAGGCCGCGCTGCCCACCCGCGGACCAAAGCGGCCCTTCGGCTGCCACGATCAGAGAGCCCGGGTAGTCCCTGTGCATGAGGATCTTCCCGATGTGCTCGGAGCGCTCGAGTCCTTTGTGTTCCCACGTCTTCCCGGCGTCGCGGCTCACATAGATGCCTGAGCCCCAGCCAACGTGCCTGCCGCTGACGTTTTCACCCGTGCCGACCCAGACCACGTCCGGGTTGCTTGGGTCGAGAGCCACGGTCCCAATGGAGAACGACTTCTGCTCGTCGAAAACCGGTGCCCACGTGGTACCGGCGTTCGTCGTCTTCCACAGCCCACCAGAACCGACCGCGACGTACCAGGTCGACTTGTCGAGCGGGTTGACCGCGATGTCCGCGATACGGCCGCCGACCGCGGCTGGGCCGACTTCACGGAGCGGAATGGCCGAAAGGGCTTGAGAGACGGACTGAGCAGCCGCCGGGGCTGACGCGGAGAACGAGACAAGCGCGACGAGCGCCAGAAGACCTCTCGAGACGAAACGCATGGGACACCTGTGGCATGAGCGATGAAAAGCTCGCTCAGGATGCCGCCCAGGCTTCGCGGCTGCAAGGGAAGTCCGCAGCCAGAATAGGGACCGGGAGCTGCTTCTCTCGATCCAAGAGATCGCTTAGGGACTCCCCCTCCACACATGGTTGTGCTCTTCCACCGCGTCCCCACCCGGCCCGACACCACGCCAACACACAGAGGCGTCCGGTTGTCGATATCTTGTTGGATCTCGGCCTCGGCCTTCCCCGAGGCGCCCATTGGACTCGTTACCTATCCCGAGGCTCATGCGCCCTCGTTCGACGTTTCTTACAGCATTCGCGTTCGCCCTGCCTGTCGCCATCGCGGCACAGCAGGTTCCCACCACCACCGCCGCTCAGATCTCGTCAGCTCCCGTCATCGACGGTCGCCTCGACGACGCAACATGGCGTGGCCTTATCGCGCTCACAGGGTTCGTGCAGAGCGAGCCGAGTGAAGGGCAGCCCGTCTCCCAGCGCACCGAAGTCCGCATGGCCCAAGACGGCGAAGCCATCTACATCGCCGCGTGGCTCTATGACACGGAGGCTTCGGGCATCGTATTTGGGCAGACTCTACGCGATGCATCGCTGAACGAGTCGGACGCCTTCGTGGTGGTATTCGACACATACCTGGATCGGCAGAATGGCTTCGTGTTCGGTACGAGCCCCGCGGGCATCGAGTACGACGGTCAGGTCGCGGGTGAAGGTCAGGCAGGTGGCCCCGGCGGCGGCCGCCAGCAGCGCGGATCGACCGGTGGCTTCAATCTGAACTGGGACGGAAGCTGGGAAGTCGCGACGTCCACCGACGGCGAGGGATGGTATGCCGAGATGCGCATCCCCTTCTCCACCCTCCGGTACGGATCGAACGGGACGCAGGACTGGGGTGTGAACTTCGAACGGAAGATCCGCCGGAACAGTGAGGAGGCCATGTGGGCCCCCATCCCGCGGCAATACGATCTCTACCGGATTTCGATGGCGGGCACGGTCTCCGTCGATGCACCCGCACGCCGCACGTTCACGGTCAGCCCGTATGTTCTAGCTGACGGATTCAAGGACTACCAGGTCGGCAGTCCCCAGGTCGACTACGGTCGGCAGGTCGGCGGTGACGCCAAGATCGGACTGAACCAGAGCATGACCCTAGACCTCACGGTCAACACGGACTTCGCTCAGGTCGAAGTCGATGACCAGCAGGTGAATCTGACACGTTTCAGCCTGTTCTTCCCGGAGAAGCGTGCCTTCTTCCTAGAGAACGCCGGCACTTTTGCGGTCGGGACCAGCCAGAATGCTGAACTGTTCTTCAGTCGACGCATCGGGCTCTCCGGCGGACAGGAGGTACCGATCCAGGCCGGTGCCCGTCTTTCCGGAAAGGTCGGCGATTTCCAAATCGGGCTGCTCAACATCCAGACGGGTGACGTCTTCGAAGTAGACGAAGACACAGGGCTCGAGGAACAATTGGCGCCGTCGAACAACTTCGGCGTGGTGCGGGCCTACAAAGAGATGGGCAACCGCACACAGCTCGGGGCCATCCTGGTGTCGAGGCTCAACACCAGCGATACCGACGACTACAACATGACTTATGGCGTCGATGGCCGACTCGGCATTGGCGAGGCACTCACCCTGGATGGCTGGGCCGGGCTCACGACCACCCCGCTGGAGGCTGGCGAGGCCGATACGCGCGCCGGCTTCAACAACGGCGAATATGGCTTCGAGGGTACCGGGACGTACATCACCCGCGACTGGCAGATCACGACGGGTTACCGCCAGATCGGCGAGGACTTCAACCCTGAGGTCGGGTTCGTGAACCGGCGCGGGTATCGGCAAGTGACCGCTCGCGTCATGCGTCACATCCGTACCGAAGGCACACCTTGGTTCCGCGAGTTCAGGCCGCACATCTCGTACAACCAATTCTTCACGCTGGGCGGGTTCAGCGAGAACTACCTCGTTCACTTCGACTCGCACTTCGCGTTCGAGAACGGGGCGTTCTTCCAGTTTCCAGGATTCAATCTCACGGGTGAAGGTCTCGAAGAGCCCTTTGAGATCCGAGACGGAATCGTCATCCCCGCCGGGTCGTACAACAACGCCGAGTGGTCCTTCCGCTACAACACGAACCGCGGAGCACCGTTGTCGATCTCCGGTGGTTGGACCGTGGGTAGTTTCTACACCGGGACTCGGTTCACACCAAACGCGAACATCGCGTACCGATACGGGGACAAGATCGCCGCCACGCTGCGGCTCAACTACTTCGACGTGCGTCTGGATGAAGGCAGCTTCAAGACCGCCGTCGTGGGCATGAACGCTTCCTACTCGTTTACTCCGCGCATCTACCTGCAGGCCAACGTCCAGTACAACGACGACACGGAAGACGTGGGTACAAACATCCGCTTGGGTTGGCTGGATACAGCGGGCACCGGGCTCTTCATCGTGTGGAACGACACGAACCACCACGGAATGTTCGAGCGTACCGGGATTCTGGCGGGACCCAAGCAGCGGCAGCTCGTGATCAAGTACAGCCGACTGTTCAACATGGGGCGGTAGGCGCGCACAGCCGACCGATCAGGCGACTCGCGTCTCCGCGTCCGCTAGCGCGACGTACGCGGCATCGTAGGGCGAGACATTGTGGCGCAACTCGAAGATGCGGCCCAGCAGCGGAAGGAAGAGGAGGCGATTCCTGTCGTCGAAGATCGAGTCCAGCCCGGTCCGCGCCTGGGCAGACTGCAGGTACCCTACGACCGCCGACGCATCCACGACTACGGCGCTACTCATCTCCTGGCAGCGGCCCTCTGTCCATCCGGAGCAACTCGGCACCGACACGCCGCAACACCTCCTCTCGGGACGTTCGGGCCACGTTACGTTCGAGTACAGACTGGATGTAGGCGGTCAGCGTCAAGCCGCGCGCCTCAGCACGGCGGACCAACTCCCGATGGAGCGCCTCGGGGACATTTCGGATTTAAACCATGACTGACATGTGCCTACATCCGGAAGCGGTAACTCAGCTTCACGAAGACCCCATCGGCCTCCGTGCGCGCGTCCTCGAAGCGGAAGCCCGACGTGTCTGCCCACTGCCGCGTGTATCCCAGGAAGAACACCGTCCCGGGAGACGGCTCGTAGGCCAGCAGCGTCTCCACGCGGAAATCGTGCGAGTCCGAACCCTGCCGGAGCGAACACGAATCCGCGGAGGAACATCGGTACACCGGAGCGCCTGTCACTGGGTCGAGCACGTCGCCGCGCTCCTGGCTCGAGTACTCACCAATGCCGCGAATGAACATCGATCGCGTCATCTGATACCTAAGCTGGAGCCGCGGGATGGTCGCCGAGGAGTACTCGGAGCCGTCACGCTGACGGAAGATCTTCACATGTCGCATGCCGAGCACGGCCTGCATGGAGCCGTTCGGAGCGAGTGTCAGCGACGCGTCACCACTCCAACTCGTACCGAGGCCCACCGGGACCCCGCTCGAGAAGATCGGTGTCTCCCCCCACGAACCGCCGAAGGAGGGACGCACCCGCTCCCACGTGCTGACCCAGGAGCGCACGCTGAAGGACTGAAGGCCCGAGTAACGCGACTGGTCTGAGGAGACCGGTACGAGGGCTGACTCGGAAGGGCCGCTGAAGAATCCATCGTAGTACGACGGCGCGAAGTCGAAGTTGGTGCGCCGATAATTCAGGAAGCCACCGATGTTACCGCGGAGCGACCCACTCAAGGTGGCCGTCATCTGATTCTCTTGAGTGGCACGACCCGCCCAGAAGTCCTCACGGTCCCAGTAGCCCTGTAATTCCACCGAGGAGCTCAGGCTCTCGACGAACGCGCCGCGCTTACCACGATACGTGTATCCCGTGCGCGCCTGGAGCTGCGTGATGCCTGTGCGGCGAATGAACCCACTGCCGGCTCGGAAGTCTTTGTCGACATCCTCGAACGATGCGCTCATGGAGACTTTGCGACTCGCACGGCTCACACTCGCGGTGACCATCGAGCCCCAATCTGTAGCGGCCCCACTCGCTCCGTCCGCGCTACCCGCGGCCAGAAGATTGATCCTGTAGCGGCCACCGAGGACGAGCTGTGCATCCGCTCCGAACACGCGGTTGAAGTCGATGCCCCTCTCGGTCCGGTCCGTATAGACCGCGCCGATGGTCGAGCTCTGTCCCATGTCCCGTTTGACCCGCAGCAGGTTCACCATGGGGTTCGACGGCGTTCACCTCATCGACTGCGCCGAGGTAGGCCACGTTGAACGCCCCGACCTTGCCCGAGACTTTCACTGCGCCCACTGGGTTTACAATCGAACGCGTGTAGACCAACTGCTTCGGCATCGAGAAGATATCCGCACCTTCCAGAAAGAAGGGGCGCTGCTCTCGCAGGAAGAGCGCGAAGCGCTCATTCACCACGATCTGCCCTGCATCCGCTTCGATCTGACTGAAGTCGGGATTGATCGTGCCATCCAGTGTCAGGTTCGACGTAAGCCCATAGGCGAGGTTCAGCCCGAACTCGCTGTTGGAGGAGCCACGTTGGAACTGACCGAGGTTGGTGTCGAAGCGGCCCGAGCTCGAACCGACCATCGTCGGGTTGATCTCCAAGAACATCCCTGGGTCGATGCCTTCGAGCGCGAGAATCGACCCCGACTGGGCGAGCCCGTTGGCCTGGTTGCCGGTTATCGGCGCCCACGACTGCTCGTACCCTGTACGGCGAATGGCACGCTGCACTTGGAGCCCCCAGTCCTGCACCTCGGACTCGGGGAAGCGCATCGACTTGAAGGGGACTCGGATCTCCGCGGAGTAGCCGTTGTCGTCCATCTGGCCCGCGGACTCCCACAGGAAGTCGGGGCTCCAGTCGATGGGTCCCCCGCGGCCACCGCGACCCTCGATCCAGAGTCCGTCAGCCTGAACACCGTAGGGATTCACCATGAACACATAGGCGCGACGGTCGTCGTTGAATGTGTCCAGGATGAAACGCACGTAGTCGTCCGAGCGGCCGTAGTCGTCGCGCGCGGTCAGCGTGGCGCGAACGCCGCCCTCGGAGTCATCCGCTCGAACCGAGAAGTAGACAGCGTCCTTTGAGACGATCACGCGAACCACCGTGTTCTCGGAAGCCGGGGCACCCTCGATCGGGTCGAACTGCGTGAAACCGGTAAGCACTGCGGCCTCCGCCCAAGCCAAGTCATCCAGCCGGCCATCGATTTGGATGTCAGGATCCATCACGCGCGGCGCGGGGATGTCTAACTGGCTCGCTGAGCCGTCGAAGGTAGCGGCCACTACGGGCGTCGACGCGGATGCCCCAGCTACCGACGGCGAACTGTCCGGGGCCGCCTGCAACTGGACAGCTATAGCGAGAATGAGCGCAGACTTGATCATGAATATCTATGTTTGTGCAATAATTGTCTAACTATTTAGCTGAACAAGGATACAACAATGAGGGATCGACGCAATGGAGCAAAGCTACGGAAAGATCTGCCCGGCATCCGGGCGACGGGCCGGAAGCCACTGCGACCAAGGCCTTTCCCCCTGGAGTCCTGGCGAATCGTCCCGTGAAGACAGATTCTCTCCGTACTGTCATCCCACGCCCCGGACCAACCCCTTGGCGCGATCTCGCCCCTGCACTCAACATCCTCAATCAGTCCTGCTCGCCGTCGCAGCAGCAGTCGTGGTGCTCAGCGTACCCGAGCGGGCCATCGCTCAGCACGCGGCCCTGTCGGACCCTGGCGCCTTCCAAATCCGGCGGGCGGCGCCGCGCGCCACGTCTCTGCCCCACCCGACCGCCGAGCATGCGCTAACCGCATGGGGCGTGTCCGCGACCGACGCCAACCCTTTCGTCCGATCACTAAACGGTCCTTGGCGGTTTCACTGGGTGTCCGACGCCACGACGGCCCCAGACAACTTCCACTCAACGGCCTTCGACGACACCGATTGGGACCATATCCCAGTCCCCGGCAACTGGGAGATGAACGGCTACGGGCGGGTCCGGTACGCAGACTCCGGCATTCCCGCCGGCCCATCCCCACTCATTGATCACACACAGAACCCGACCGGTTCCTACCGCCGTTCCTTCGACCTGCCTGCCGACTGGGCCGGAATGGGTGTCATCCTTCACTTCGGGAGCATCGGATCTGCGATGCAACTGTGGGTCAACGGCGAGGATGTCGGATACTCCGAAGGCTCGAAGGTCCCTACTGAGTTCGACATCACCGACTACCTACAGCCGGGCCGGAATCTGATCGCGGCGCGGGTGTGGCGGTGGAGCGACGGCAGCTACCTGGAGGACGTGGACTTCCTGCGCATGAGCGGCATCGATCGGGATGTGACGCTCCGGGCGCTCGCTCCGGTGCATGTAGCTGATGTCTTCGCTCGAGCCGGCCTCTCGGAGGACCTCTCGGCGGGTGAACTCGATATCACCGTCGACCTCGCAAACACTGGAGGTGCCAATCGTTCTGGTGTCCTGGCCCAATTACGAGCCCCAGACGGGACCATTGTTCACAGCCATGCCGAGACGGTGAACGTGCCCACGCAGGGCACCACCGTGACCTGGTCCGAGACGCTGCCTAACGCTCTCCCGTGGACGGCTGAGACACCGTCGCTCTACACACTCGTTGTCGAAGTACAGACGCAGGGTGCTCCGACTCAATTCGTTCGCCACCGGGTCGGGTTTCGCACCGTCGAAATCGACGAGGGGCTTCTCAAAGTGAACGGGGCCGCGATTACGCTACGAGGCGTGAACCGACACGAACACAGCCCGCGCACCGGCCGCGTCGTGTCCGAAGCGTTGATGCTGGAAGACATCCGGCTGATGAAGGAGCTCAATATCAACGCCGTTCGGACGAGTCACTATCCGAACGACCCGCGTTGGTACGAACTCACGGACAAACACGGCATCTATGTCGTCGACGAAGCCTTCGTGGAATCCAATGGCACCAGTTTCCATCCGGACACAACACTCGCAGGAAAGCAGGAGTGGCTCGGAGCGCACATGGATCGGCTCCAGCGTATGGTGGAGCGCGACAAGAACCACGCGTCCGTCATCATGTGGTCGCTTGGGAACGAAGCAGGAGACGGCTCAAACTTCGAAACCATGTACGCATGGACAAAGGAGCGCGACCCGAGCCGGCCCGCCGTGTATGAGATGGCAGATCTTCGCGAGCACACCGACGTCTTCTTTCCGATGTACGCGCGTGTCCACACGCTCGACAACTACGCTTCCTCCCAGCGCGACCGGCCGCTTGTCCTGTCCGAATACGCCCATGCGATGGGGAATTCGGTCGGCAACCTGGCGGATTATTGGACCAGCATCCGGGACAACGACCAACTGCAAGGGGGCTTCATCTGGGACTGGGTCGACCAGGGTCTCTCGCTCGCCGCAGAGGGCGGCGAACTCTACTGGGGTTACGGCGACGACTTCGGTGGCGCGGACGGTGCGGGCAACTTCTCCGTGAACGGACTCGTCAGCCCGAACCGTCAGCTGAATCCGCACGCGTGGGAAGTCAGGAAGGTCTACCAACCCATCGAGACCACGCTGGCGGACGCTGAGGAAGGCATCATCGCCATCCGGAATCGACATGACTTCCGTAACCTGGACGGCCTCGTAGGTGATTGGCGCGTTACTGCTTACGGCGGGCCCGGAAGCGAACCGGCCGTTGTCGCACGCGGGCGTATCGAGGACCTCGACCTTCCCCCCGGAGGCGTGCACCTGCTGATGGGCGACCTCCCGCGCTCATCGCTTAGCGAGTCGGTCGTACCGGTGAAGCCAGAGCCGGACAGCGAGTACCACTTCCGTATCGACTGGAAGACCCGGCGTGCGGAGGGACTGCTCCCTGCAGGCCACACCGTCGCTTGGGACAGTTGGCGCATGAACGTCGAGTCCGCGCCCCCGAGCGAAGACCTCGCAAAGTCCGCCAAGATCACGCGAGTGGTGGACGGAGACCGGCTGCTGCTCCGGGGCGAAGCCGAAGACTTCGAATTCGTCTTTGATCTCGAGAGCGGTGAGATCGAGCGATACACATTCGCGGGGACGGACGTCCTTACTGGTGGGCCGCGGCCAAACTTCTGGCGCCCCCCCACCGACAACGACTACGGGTGGGAGATGCCGACGGAGCTCGCCGTGTGGCGCGACGCTTCACAGAACCAGCCCGTGGAGCGCGTGCAGTGGTGGCAGAACTCGGACCGCGACGTCGAGGTCATTGTCACCCGGTCTCTGCCCTCGGTCAGCTCCCTCCACACCACCCGCTACCACATCTTCGGCAATGGTGAGATCGAGATCACGGGTGAGATCGAGCTCGGGCAAATCGGGCTCCCCGAGATGGCAAAGCTCGGGTTTACGCTCGATGTCCCGGCCGACCTAGAAAACGCAGAGTGGTTCGGACGAGGCCCCCATGAGAGCTACGCCGACCGACAAACAGGCGCCGCAGTCGGTCGCTACACGATGGACGTGGACGACATGTTCTTTCCGTACATCCGTCCGCAGGAGACGGGTAATCGCACGGACGTCCGCTGGCTCGTGCTACGGAAAGCGAACGGCACAGGGCTCCTCATCGAAGCCTCCGAGGACGATGGCATTCGCGCACCCCTCAGCTTCTCAGCGCTACGCTACGCAGACGCCGATCTCGATGAAGGAAACGCCAAGACGTTCCGGCATCCAACCGACCTCGCACCGCAGCCGAACATCGTGCTCGACCTGGATATGGCTCAAATGGGCGTCGGCGGAGACACCAGCTGGGGTGCCCGCGTGCACCCGCCATATCGCGTTCCCGCAGCCAACTACATGTGGAGTGTGGTGCTCAAGGGTATTCGTTAGCCCCATCTAGCACACTCGGTGCCCACGCATCAGCCCAACGCGATCGGAAGCGTCCTCACGCGCTGGCCTGTCAGCGCGAACAGCGCATTCGTCACCGCAGGAGCAATCGGCGGCACACCAGGCTCGCCCACGCCACCCGGACCATCCCCACTCGGCGCGAGCACAACGTGCATCTCGGGCGCCTCACTCATGCGTACCATCTCGTAGTCGTGGAAGTTGCTCTGCACCGCTCGACCATCCTCTATCGTGATCTTGCCGTAGAGCGCCGCCGTCAGACCGAAGATGATCCCGCTCTCCATCTGCGCCCGGACGATCGCCGGGTTCACAACCACACCGCAGTCGACCGCGCACCAGACTTTGTGCACCCGTGGGCGTCCGTCCTCCCCAAGAGAGACTTCGGCGACCTCGGCAACGTAAGAGCCGAACGACTCGGCCACGGCGATGCCGCGGGCCCGACCCTGCGGAACCTCACTTCCCCAATCGGCTGCTTCGGCGACCGTGTTGAGAACCGCGAGATGCCGCGGGTGTTCGGCCAACAAGTCTCGGCGGTACTCATAGGGGTCCTGGCCCGCCGCGTGGGCCAGCTCATCAATGAACGACTCCACTACGAACGCAGAGTGAGTGTGCCCAACGGAGCGCCAGAATCCCACCGGCACGGGGAGCTCCACCGTGGCCGCGGTCATGCGGAAGTTCGGCACACGATAGGGCTGATTGGAGGCGCCTTCGGCCGACGTGGGATCCACGCCGTTCTTCATGACCGTCCGGTTGCGCACGAAGCCCGGCATCCACTCAGGCAAGAGGCGATTGAGAATCGACTGGGAGGCCATGTCGTGGCGCCACACCGCCGGGTTACCCGCATCGTCGAGGGTAGCAGAGAGTCGATGGAGCGATGCAGGCCGATAGAAGTCGTGCTGCATGTCGTCTTCCCTGGACCACATCACCCTGACGGCACCTTCCACGCGCCCGGCGATTTCCGCAGCCTCTTGTACAAAGTCTTTCTCAGCTCTTCGTCCGAAGCCGCCTCCCAGGAAGGTCGAATGAACGACGGTGTCGTCAGCGCTCACACCCGCGGCCGCTGCCGCCACCTGCCTCGCCCCACCCCCACCCAGCATGGCCGGTCCGTTCTGGAACTGAGTCGCCGCCCATACGGTGCAGCGACCGTCCTCGACGAGCGCCGTACAATTCATGGGCTCCATGGTCGCGTGCGCGAGATACGGCAGTTCATACTCCGCCGTGATCGCCTCACCGCCCGTGGCAGCCTCCACGGCACCATGCTCGGCTGCGACACCTCCACCTTCATCGATCCCTGCCGCGAGCCGACGGCTGATCTCAGCGTCGTCCAGCCCCGCGGCCTCGCCCTCGTCCCATTCGACGACGAGCGCATCTCGACCCTTTAACGCGGGCCAATAGCCGTCGGCCAACACGGCGACGCCGCTGCTGATCTCAAGGACTTCTTGCACGCCCGGCATCGCCAGTGCAGCGGTCGCATCGAACGAACGAACAGCACCCCCGAACACCGGACAGCGAGCCACCATCGCGACCCGCGCGTCGGCCGGACCGGCGTCCACGCCGAAGATCGCCTGGCCGGTCGTCTTCTGAGGCACATCAAGACGCGGCTGTGGGAGGCCAATGATCCGAAACTCGGACGGGTCCTTGAGCGGCACATTCGCCGGAACGGCAACTGAGGCGGCCGCGACCGCTAAGTCAGCGTAAGCGAGCGTAGAACCATCGGGGTGATGCGCCATCGCATCACGCATCACGACGTCTGCTGCCGGGACGTCCCACTCCTGAGCCGCAGCTTCGCGCAGCATCTCGCGCGCGGTCGCTCCGGCCTCTCGCAGGACCTCCCACATCTCGACGATGCTCGTGCTACCGCCCGTGACCTGCATGCCCAGCGCAGCACCGTATGCCGGGTGAGCAGGCGCAAAAGCGAACGCTACACGTTCGAATGGGACTTCGAGTTCTTCGGCGACCAGCATGGGAAGCGATGTGGCGACACCCTGCCCCATCTCCGCCTTGCCGACCATGACCGTGATCGACCCGTCTGTTTCGATCCTTAGGAACGGATTGGGAGCGAACGCCGCGTCCGTATACGGAACGCCTGGGCCCGACATGACCTTGTAGCCAATCCCTAAAGCCAATCCCGTCCCAGCCAAACCCGCCACCTTCACGAAGGTCCGGCGCGTCATCATCGGCTTCTTTCCGTTCTCGCTCATCGGTCACCTCCGGACGCACCTGCACCATCCGTCGAGGTGATCCCTGCACGCATATCCGCGGCGCGATGAATCGCCCGCCGGATGGCATTGTAGGTCCCGCAGCGGCAGATGTTGTCGGACATCGCCACGTCGATGGCCTCGTCGGTTGGCTTCTCATCCGAATCGAGCAGCGCAGCCGCAGCCATGATTTGGCCAGACTGGCAGTATCCACACTGCGGGACCTGCTCCATCACCCAAGCCAACTGCACCGGATCAGAGCCGTCGGGCGACAGGCCTTCGATGGTCTTGATCTCAGCCCCGGCCACGTCTCTCACCGGCAGCTGACACGTCTTCATGGCCTGCCCGTTCACGTGCACCGTGCACGCCCCGCACTGCCCGAGCCCGCATCCGAACTTGGTCCCGGTGAGGCGAAGCGTATCGCGCAGCACCCAGAGCAGCGGCATGTCATCAGGGGCGTCGACTTCGACGACTCGGCCATTCAGTGTGAGCGTGACCATTCACATCATCCGCTTTGAGGAGAACTCTGGACCAGAGTTACCGACTCCGAATCCGCTCGTCCAGTTCCGCCATCGTAAAGCGCACGCTCAGGATGTAGGGGTCCACAAAGTCGTCCCAGTGCCCGTATGTCGTCCCTACGAAGGTCCCGTCGGGCAGGACTTCAACCCCGGCATACGTGGAGTCCCAAGCGTTCTTGTTGTCTTTCACACGTACACGGTACTGCCCGGAGCCTCCAGTCTCGATAGCGTCCCAATCACCCACCCACATGACCCAATCACCCTTGCTCGGGCTGTCCGCAGCCATGTCGCGGAAGGTGACGACCAAGCGTCC
>ENA-OREN01004238-OREN01004238.1-marine-metagenome-genome-assembly--contig:-NODE-4238-length-12650-cov-4.074604_pt1 | contig 12650 bp, 13 predicted proteins | sample MGYA00248624_ERZ508555 | MGnify/ENA primary metagenome ERZ508555 (study PRJEB26222, sample SAMN06267773) | marine metagenome | isolation source: Saanich Inlet, British Columbia, Canada | place...
CGAAGAAACTAGAAACTACGTACAGCGTGTTTTAGAGAACATTAATGTTTACAAATATATTCTAAGCAAAGAACCTGTAACGATTGATAATTATTTTAATTAATTTTGGCGGAAGAGGAGAGATTCGAACTCTCGGTACGATGTTACTCGTACGGTTAGTTAGCAACCAACTGGTTTCAACCGCTCACCCACTCTTCCATTTTTACCAAGCTAATTTAGTACTATTTATTAATCAATTACCTTATAAATCAATCAAAAAAATGGTCAAATGAAGAAAAATTTATTTAAAGGTTCATTATTTACTGTTGGGGCCTCTCTTTGGTGGGGTGTAATAGGTGTTATATATTTTAAATTTGTTTCTTTTGCCTCGGCTTTAGAATTGGCAATACATCGAACTATTTGGACAGCTTTATTATTGTTAATTACAACAACTTATTTTTCAAAATGGAAAGAATTCAATAAAATAATTAAAAAAAGAATTAACCTTATTATTTTATTTTTTACAGGACTTCTGATCTCAATAAATTGGCTTACTTGGTTGTATGCCGTGCAGACCAACAATCTTTTAGATGGCGCTTTAGGTTATTATATATTTCCGATATTAAGTGTTTTTTTTGGAATAATATTTTTAAAAGAAAAATATAATAGAAATCAAATTATTTCTGTTTTTTTAGTTATTGTCGCATTAATTTATTTATTAATAAAATTAGGTGAAGTGCCTTGGATTGGGATTACTGTAGCAGTTACATTTAGTTTATATGGTTTGATAAGAAAAAAAGTTAAAGTTTCATCAGATATAGGCTTGTTAATCGAAACTTTATTAATTTCTCCAATCGCTATATGCCTATTCATTTATTTAGTTAAACTTAATACAAATATTTTTTCTGTTAATGAACCTGTTTTATCTTTTTATTTATTCTGGGCTGGACTTATGACGTTAATCCCTCTTTTTTGTTATACAAAAGGCTTTAATCTTATTGGTATTGGTCCAGCTAGTATGATTTTTTTCTTAACTCCTACTGCACAATTTTTCTTAGGATTATTTTATTTTAATGAGCCTTTAATTTTAGATAAATTAATTTCGTTTATATTTATTTGGATAGCTGTAATAATTTATTTAAATGAATTACGTAAAGAATAAGTAAATATTATTAAAAAAGGCACAATCAAAGATATAGCAAATGAAATAAAAAGTAAGTTTGTTTTAATCAAAATAGAAAAATTTTCTATAGAAATTAAATTTCCAACTAAGATACTGCTCTGAAAATTTTGACTAGGAAAAAATAATAAACCAGATATTAGTCCACAAATAATTGAATAAGTTGCAAGTTTTGAATTTATTTTTTTATTAAAAAAACCATAAAAAATTGTTATTACTGCTGCACAACATAATAAATCAGCTAAAAGAAACAAATACAAAATACTATAACCTTTAGATGCAAGAATAAATACTAATACACTTAATAATAAAATTATTATATTTGCTTGGTCCTTAACTTTTTTTCCACTTAAATTTTTATTTATTTGATTTCCATTAACTATTATCAAACTTGAAATAGCATTAATTAACGTATCAATAGTGCTCAATGTTAATGACATAGCCAGTATTAAAATTCCAATTACTACTAAAGAATTTTTTTTATTTAATATTAAATCAAAGAATGCAAGATCAGGAATTACTTTAGGGTTCAAGGAATAAGATAAAAGTCCTGAGTACCCCATCCAAAAAACAATAAAAAAAATAATAATTGATGAATAAATTAAACTAGATTTAAGGATAGAATTATTTTTAGCTGAAAAAACTCTTTGCCAATTTCCCTGATGAAATAAGTTAGTAGCTGCCACGGCAATAAAAAAAGTTAATCCAGCTGTATAATTTGGTAAATAATTTTTATCAATTAGATTTGGCGAATTTTTTTTTATTATTTCAAAACTTGATAAATCTATATTTGATAAAATTATTAATAAAGATGCCAATATAATTAATACTATGAAAGTAAATTGATATTTGTCTGTAATAATTGAAAGTTTAAACCCACCTCTTAATATATATAGTAAACATATGATTAAAGTGACGCCTGCAGTAATCCATAACGGTACTTGTGAAATAAATTTCAATAATGAGGCTATTGCAGTTACCTCTGCTATTAAAAATATTGTTAGATAAAATAATATTAAAAATAAACATATTTTAAGTATTCCAACTCCAAATCTCTTTTTAATAAATTCAGTCAATGTTAGGCCTTTTGGAAATTCTTTTCTTATTTTTGGCCCAAAGTTATACAAAAATAGCATTGGTGCAGCTGTTCCTAAGGCATATCCAATAACAGCTCCTATTCCACCCCAGGTAGCTGCTGACGCTGGGCCAAATAATATCCAGGCTCCAAGCGCTGATGCAGTTAAACTGGCCGTAAGTGAGAATGTATTTTCATTTCTGTTTCCAACTATATAAGTTTTGTTATCTGTAATTTTTTTTGAGTTTAAATACCCTAATCCTATAAAGAATAGGCCAACAATTACTACCGTAGTTAAAGATGTTTGTATTGATGTGTATGTTTCCATATTTCCCTTACTGAATTACCGGTCAGGTTCTTCGGGTATAATCTCAGTCTTTCTGACACCCCGTACTTATTTTATACACTAATTTCTGGCAGGAAGTCAAATGAAGCTGTATCTATTTTTGAGGAATGCTCTCTTCTCATTTTCCAATCATTATTTATTCCTGCTTGAGCTATACTTATTGCATTTCTCCCATACTTAGCGTTTGTAAGATCTATCGCTTGCATTAATGTTTTTGATTTTTTTTCCATAATTGGTGCTAATAAATTAAATTCATTTTCGCTAGCCTCTCTTAGTTTCGATAAAATAATTCCAGCTTTTTGATAAAAATATCCATATTTATATATTTTTGTTAAACCATTTATAGCTGTCTTTACTAACTCTAAACTATTATTTGTAGATACTGGTAGATCTATAGTTATTGAGTTTGAATAATATTTTCTATTTTTATCAAAAGGACTAGTTCTTACGTAAACCGTAATTGATTTTGTTGTTTGTTCATCATTTCTAATTTTTTCAGCTGCATTTAAACAATGAGTTGTTATTGACTCTTTTAACTTATCTAAGCTTTCTACTTTTTTTCCAAATGACCTTGAAACACAACAGCTTTTTCTTTTAGCTTCTTCTATTTCAAAATCAACGCAAGGAATTCCTCTAAGTTCCATCACTGTTCTTGCTCCTAATACATTTGTGCTTTTTTTAACCCAGCTATTAGAAATATTTTTTAGTTGGTACGCAGTGCATATTCCATTTTTTTCATATAATTTTGATAACTGTTTCCCCACTCCCCAAATATCAGAAACATAAAAATTTTTTAAATGTGTGTCTATATCTTTATTTAAGTATATAACACCAGTTTTATTTTTCTTTGCTATGTGATTTGCAACTTTGCTTAAAGTTTTTGTGCTTGCAATACCGACACTAGTTGGAATTCCAGTCCATTTTAAAATTCTTTCTCTTATCTCTTTTCCATAATTTTCTACCTCTTCTTCTTTTATATGAGATAGATCTACAAATGCTTCATCTATTGAATAAATTTCTATTTTATCTGAAAAAGATTTTAATGTTTTCATAACTCTTCTAGATAAGTCTCCATACAATGCATAATTAGAAGAAAAAATATGAACTTTATTTTTTTTAACAAGCTCTTTAACTTTAAAATAAGGTTCACCCATTTTAATTCCAAGTCTTTTTGCTTCTGTTGATCTTGAAATTACGCAGCCATCGTTATTAGACAATACAACAACAGGTTTATTGTTTATCTTAGGATTAAATAATCTCTCACAAGAAACATAAAAAGAATTACAATCTATTAATGCAATTTTATTTTTTTTATTGTTGTTTATGGATGACATAAGTTACTACTCCCCAAATGATTATTTCTGGATTTTCTGTAAGATTAATTTTATCAGATATATTTTTTGATCCTGATGTAATGTAGCTAACCCCTTTTTCTTTTATTAAAGTTTTTACTACAAGCTCTTCGTTTATATTTGCAATTACGGTTGAAAAATTTCTTGGGTCTTTACTTTTATCTACTATTAATAAATCACCATCATAAATACCAACATTAACCATGGACTTACCTTGTACTCTTATTATGAATGTTGCTGGCGCATTTGTTATTAGATGTGAATTCAAATCTATGTCATCTTCTATGTAATCTGTTGCAGGAGAAGGAAATCCAGCCCCTACTTTGTGTAAATAAAATGGTATTGTAAGCTTCATAATGTTCCTGTTTTGTTCTTTATAGGGTATATATCTACCAACAGTCAAGTTATTAATTGGGTCAATTTGCGTTTAGATATAAAGATTAATAATTAGTAAAAAACTAAATGAAAAAAATATTAGCTTTAATTACCCTACTAATCATAACGACTGCAGCTAATGCAGAGTCAAAACTTCAAACAATCAAAAAAAATGGAGAACTAAGAGTTGGTACTACCGGCGATTGGGATCCAATGTCAATGAAAGATCCAGCTACTAATAAGTATAAAGGATTTGATATTGATGTAATGAGAGAATTAGCAAAAGATATGGGTGTTAAAGTAAAATTTGTTCCTGCTGAATGGAAAACAATAGTTGCCGGGATTACAGCAGATAGATACGACATTTCTACAAGTGTAACCAAAACTCCTAAGAGAGCTGAAGTAGCGGGTTTCACAGAAACCTATTATAAATATGGTACGGTACCACTTGTATTAAAAAAAAATTCAAAAAAATTCCCAACATGGAAATCTTTAAATAACAAAGATGTAACAATTGCTACTACATTAGGAACGTCTCAAGAAGAGAAGGCAAAAGAATTTTTTCCAAAATCTACTTTAAAATCAGTTGAAGCACCTGCAAGAGACTTTCAAGAAGTTCTTGCCGGAAGAGCTGACGGAAATATAACAAGTTCTACAGAAGCAAATAAATTAGTTATCAAATATCCTCAGTTAACAATAGTTAACGATGGTGAAAAAAATCCAGCTTTTTTAGCTATGATGGTTCCTAAGAAAGACAAAACCTGGAACAATTATGTTAGTAAGTGGATTAAAGAAAAAAAAGCATCAGGCTTTTTTGAGACTTTACTTGCTAAATATAATCTAAAAAGTTTATAATTTAAGTTTAAATAACTTCAATTAACCAATATGATTAATCTGTGAAGTTTATAAAATATTTCGCTCTATTTTTTTTATTACAGGGATGCAGCTCAGACTATGAATGGGGTTGGTACATATTAAGCCCTAACAATGTTGAGGGACTAACTAACTTAAAGTTTTTAATCAGTGGAATAACCACTACAATTTATATTTCCGTGATCTCAATAATTCTTGCAATGATAATAGGTTTAGTTGTTGCTCTGCCCTCTCTTTCTAACAATAAATTTTTAAGTTATTTTAATATAGCTTATGTAGAAATTGTAAGAGCTGTGCCTTTGTTAGTTTTAATACTTTGGATTTATTATGGCTTACCAATAATGTTGGGAGTAAGTTTTTCACCTTTTGTCTCAGGAATAATCGCTTTAACAATTAGTGAAAGTGCGTTCCAAGCTGAAATTTTTCGAGCTGGGATTAATTCAATTCATAAAGGACAACATGAAGTTGCTGGTTCACTTGGAATGGATTTTTGGAAAAAAATGAGATTTGTAATTCTCCCTCAAGCAATTAAGGTTGTTTTACCAGCTTTGGGTAATCAATTTGTTTACGTTTTAAAAATGTCTTCGCTAGTTTCGATTATAGGGATAGCTGATTTAACAAGAAAGGCTAATGAGTTAGTTACAACAACTTATAGACCATTAGAAATTTATACTTTTTTAATTTTAGAATATTTAGTTTTAATCTTAATAGTTTCTTATTACGTCAGGAAACTTGAAAATAGATTAAAATACAAATAATTTTTTAAAGCTTATTCTTAACTTTTTTCTAAAGAAAAAAGGAATAAAAAATAAAACAGCTAATCCCATTAACCAATTTGTGGCCATTATAGTGTAAAAAATATCGTTATAGTTTCCTCCTCTAACGTTGATCACATACCATAAGGATAAAAATGGGAATGCTGTTAATCGAAGAATACTTAAGTAAAGACTATAAATTGATTTTTTAAGAGCCTGAAATACTGCAGTAGTAATAAAAAATACAGGATAGATTGGTCCTATCAAAGCTGCAATTTTAAGATAAATAGCGCCATGATATATTGCTTTTGTGTTATCAGTAAATTGAGAAACAAAAAATTCTGCACCAAAAAATAAAATTATTCCTGCGATAGCCATAAATGTACATCCAAATAAAAGAGCTTTGTAATATAATTCTTTTATTCTATAAAATTCTTTTGCACCAAAATTTTGACCTCCAATGGAAAGAACAGCTGTATTTAAACCAATGACTGGTAATAAAAATACTTGTTCAACTCTTAAAGCGGCACCATAACCTGCTGTTGCTAGCTCACCGAATTGACCTATGAAATATAAAATGTTGAAAATACCAACGCCTATAAATAACATGCTGAACATTATTGGCACTGCTTGAGATAATAAGTCTCTCATCAATGCATACTTAGGAATGAAACATTGTATATATAAGTACTTTCTTAATTTACATGAATTAACTTTGTAAGCTAAATAAACAGTTCCTATTAATTGAGATATAACTGTAGCAATTGCAAGTCCACCAATTCCAAAAGCAGGAATAAAACCATATCCCCAAATAAATATAGGATTTAAAATTATATTTAAAAAGAAACTAAAAATTAAAACATTTCTGTAACTTTTTGTATCACCTTGAGCATTCAACGTTCCATTAAGAGAAATTTGAATCATTACAATAAAAGTACCGTAAAAAATAATATCCAAATATTCTCTTGTTAAAATAATGCTTTGAAGATCAGATCCCATTACTGTTAATAAAAAATCAGAAGCATTAAGCCCAAATAAAGTAACAATGATAGATATTATAATTGCAAAAACTATAGATTGAGCGACTAATAGTGAAGCTTGATTAGTTTTTTTTGCTCCTAGTAAATTTCCAATACTTGCGTTTGTTGCAGCGCCAATACCAACACCAACAGCTATTATTACAAAATATATTGGAAAAGACTTTGCTATAGCTCCTATAGCTTCTGCAGAAATTTTTCCAGCAAACCAAGTATCTACTAAATTATAAAAAGTCTGAAATAACGATCCTACGCTAGCAGGTATAGTTACTTTTCCTAGCAAATACCAAATTGGATCTTTAGTTAAGTTTAATTTTTTAGACAATTTTTTCCTATTTAAATTCTTTTTGGAATATATGCTTCCTTCCAGCTTTCTTAGCAAGCATAATCTGCTTTTGTCTCATTCTAAATCTACTTTTCTGTGTGTTAGTTAGTGTGTCATAACATCTAGGACATGAAACTCCTGTTTCGTACTTTTTTGATTTTTTATCTTTTAATGAAATGGGATTTCTACAGCCACTACAAATAGTGTATGAACCTACTGAGAGATTGTGTCTGACAGAAACTCTATTATCAAAAACAAAGCACTCACCTTTCCACAAACTATCTTTTTTATTAATGCTTTTAAGATAATTTAGGATTCCACCTTTTAATTGAAATACATTTTTAAAACCATTTTGATTTAAATATACCGAAGCCTTTTCACATCTAATTCCACCAGTGCAAAACATGGCAACTGGTTTTTTTTTATCTAATTTATTTAAGTATTTAGGAAATTCTCTAAAATGTTTAACATTAGGATTAATAGCTTTTTTGAAGGTGCCAACTTCATATTCAAAGGGTTTTCTGGCATCTAGTACGAGAGTGTTTTTGTTTTTTATAAGATTGTTCCATTTAGAAGGGGTTAAATGATTGTCCTTTTTAGCTTTAGGTAAGATTTTTAAACCCATAGGCACAACTTCTTTTTTTATCTTAACTTTAGGTTTGTGAAATGGTTGAAAATTACTCTTAGAAAGATTTTCACTATCAAACTTACTAAACCTCAAAAAAGATTTAATCTTCTTGTTGATATAGGAAATATTTATAGATTTACCTGATATAGTTCCGTTAATACCCTCCTTTGAAAGTATTAAAGTTCCTTTAATATTATTTTCGATAAAATATTTTTGAAGAAAAATCTTTTTTTTACTTAGTTGATCTAATTTTTTAAACTTATAAAAACCTAAAACTGTAAACATTATAACTTTCTACAAACAGTCAAGCCATCACCAATGGGTAAGATGATTTGTTCAACTCTGTTGTCATTTTTTACATGTGTATTAAATTCTCTAATAATATTTGTAAATTTTTCGTTATTATTTTCATCAGCTACTTCTCCATGCCACAAAACATTATCTATAATAATTAAACCGTCTTTTTTAATTAATTGAATTACACTTTCGTAATAATTAGTATAATTAGTTTTATCAGCGTCAATAAATACAATATCAAAAAGGATATTTTCTTTTTTAATATCATTTAATGAATCTAATGCTGGTTTTACAATAGTTTTAATCTTTTTACCTTGATTAGCTTTATTAAAAAAATCTAATGCTATTTTATTGGTTTCTAGATTTTTATCTAAAGCTATTATGGAGCCTTCATCTGATAGAGCTAAGGACATTGATAAAGTGCTTAGTCCTGTAAAAGTTCCTATCTCAAGTATATTTTTTGCATTACAAGTTTTAATCATCAAATGAAGAAAATGACATTGGGATACAGAAATTTGCATCCTTTTAATATCACCAAGGGTTTCGTTGTAAGCAATTATTTCTTTTTGAATAGGATGAAGGGGTTGACTTAAATTCTGAATATAGGTTTGTATTTTATTATTAATATCAAGGTCTTTACCCATTATTATTTAAGTTTTTTTTTAAGAATATCGTTAACTAATTGAGGATTAGCTTTACCACCTGAAACTTTCATAACTTGACCAACAAAAAAACCAAATAATTTATCTTTTCCAGATTTATATTGTTCAACCTTATCTTTATTTTCTGATATCACATTATCAATTATACCCTCTAGTTCTTTAGGATCGCTTTTCTGCTGCAGGCCTTTACTTTCAATTATTTTATTTGGCTCTTCACCTGTTTCTTTCATTATTTCAAACACTTCTTTGGCTGTTCTTCCTGAAATAGTACCTGAGCTAATAGAATCAATTAGCTGAGCCATTTTTTTGGCAGTTACAGGTGACTCTGAAATTGAAATATTTTTTTCGTTTAAGGATGCAAAAAAATCACCCATAATCCAATTTTTAGCTAATTTAATATCTGAAGTTTTAACAACTTCTTCAAAATAATCTGATATTTCTTTTTCTGAAACCAAAACATTAGCTTCGTATGCGCTTAATGAATAATCTTTTATAAATCGCTCTTTTTTTTGATCAGGTAGTTCAGGCAAATCTTTCTTAATTTTTTCTATTAATTCCTTGTCTAAGCTTAATGGAAGTAAGTCAGGGTCAGGAAAATATCTATAATCATGAGCATCTTCTTTTGATCTCATTGATCTAGTTTCATTTTTTTTTGTGTCAAATAATCTAGTTTCTTGATCAATTGTTTTACCAGACTCTAATAATTCAACTTGTCTCTGTGCTTCATAAATTATAGCCATTTGCATAAATTTAATTGAATTTACATTTTTAATCTCACACCTAGTGCCTAATTTTTTATCCCCTTCTTTTCTAACAGAAACATTTACATCTGCTCTCAAAGAACCTTCTTGCATATTTCCATCGCAGGTACCGAGATATCTCATAATTGATCTAAGTTTTTTTACATATGCGTTTACTTCATCAGGTGATCGCATGTCTGGTTTACTTACAATTTCCATCAGGGCTACTCCTGATCGATTTAAATCTACGAAAGTATTACTGGGATCTAAATCGTGAATACTTTTTCCTGCATCTTGCTCTAGGTGTAATCTTTCTATACCTACTTTTTTGCTACCGTTTGGTAGGTCTAGTGTTATTTCACCTTCCCCAACTATTGGGTGTTTAAATTGAGATATTTGATAACCTTGAGGCAAATCTGCATAAAAATAATTTTTTCTATCAAAAACAGAATATGGATTTATTTTTGCATTCAAACCAAGTCCAGTTTTAACTGCTTGTTTAACGCAATACTCATTTATTACAGGAAGCATTCCAGGAAAAGCTGAGTCTACTAAACTTACTTGTGTGTTAGGTTCAGCTCCAAATTTAGTCGATGATCCTGAAAAAAGTTTTGAATTTGATGTAACTTGAGCATGTACTTCAAGACCGATTACGACTTCCCATTTCCCTTTTTCACCATCAATTAAAAAATTACTATTTTCTTTACTCATTATTTTTCCCACCATTTATTTAAATCTTGTTTAAAGTTTATTTTTTTCTCAGCTGCAAAGGCAATATTTAATAATTTTTGTTCCTCTAAAGTATTACCTATTAGTTGTAGCCCTAGTGGATATTTGTTTTGATCAAAACCTGCTGGTATTGAAATTGCCGGTATTCCTGCTAAATTAACTGGAACAGTAAAGATATCATTCAAGTACATTGATATAGGGTCATCTTTCTTTTCACCTATCTTAAAAGCTGCACTCGGTGTTGAAGGGGTTAGTATAGCATCAACTTTTTTAAATGACTGATCAAAATCATTTTTAATCAGTTGTCGAACTTTTTGAGCTTTAATGTAATAAGCATCATAATAACCTGACGAAAGAACATAAGTTCCAATTAAAATTCTTCTTTTTACTTCATCACCAAATCCTTCTGATCTTGTATTTTCGTACATCTCTATAAGATTATTTCCTTTAGATGATCTAAAACCATATTTTACACCATCGTATCTAGCTAAGTTTGAAGAAGCTTCAGCAGGCGCTACTATATAATAAGTAGGCAAAGCATACTTTGTATTTGGTAATGAGATATCAATAATTTCTGCGCCTGCGTCTTTCAGTAAAGATTTTCCACTTTCCCAAAGTTTATCTATCTCTTTTGGCATACCATCAACTCGATATTCTTTAGGTATACCAATTTTAAGACCTTTAATATTATCTGTTAAATTTTTAGAATAATTTTCTTTTTTTTTATTTATTGAAGTTGAATCTTTTTTATCAAATCCAGCCATTGCTTCTAACATTAAAGCACAATCTTCTACAGTTTTTGTCATCGGCCCTGCTTGATCAAGAGATGAAGCAAAAGCAACTATTCCCCATCTAGAGCATAAGCCATAAGTTGGCTTTAAACCAACGATTCCCGTGAATGAAGCTGGTTGTCTTATCGATCCACCTGTGTCAGTTCCAATTGTTGTTGGAGTAAGTTCTGCTGCTAATGCGCTAGCAGATCCACCTGATGACCCACCGGGAACGGTATTTTCTGCAATTGGATTCATTACGTTCCCAAAATAACTTGTTTCATTTGATGATCCCATTGCATACTCATCACAATTTAATTTACCTAATAAAAAAGCTCCTTCGTTCCATAGGTTGTTTGTAATAGTAGACTCGTAATTAGGAATAAAATTTTCCAACATTTTACTTCCTGCGGTTGTTTTAGTTCCATTTGTACAAAATAAATCTTTAACAGCTATTGGAACGCCAGGTAATAATTGGTCAAGTTTAGGGTTTTTGTCAAAACTTTTCGCTTTTTCTAATGCTTGTTCATTGCAGTTAGTAATAAAAGAATTTAATTTCTTATCATTTTTAATATTATCTATAAATGATGTAGTTACTTCTACAGATTTAATCTCTTTTTTTTTTATTAATCTAATTATCTCAGTTAAACTTTTTTTGGTTATATCTGACATTATTCTATCACCTTTGGAACAACAAAAAATTCCTCATTTTTTTTGGGTGAATTTTCTAATATTTTGTCTCTCATTTTTCCATCATCAATTTTATCTTCTCTTGATCTCAATGGCTCGTTTAAAATTGATGAAAGAGGTTTAACTTTTTCTGTATTTAATTCATTAAGTTGTTCAATAAATTTGAATATAGAAGTTAGATCTTTAGTTAAACCATCAATTTTCTTTTCATCTACTGAAATTCTGGCTAGTTTACTGACATGTTTAATTTTATCTTTATCTATAGACATTTGTGAATTATGTTAATTTTACAGGAAATTAATAGAATAAATATAACATAAACATGCTTGATATTGAAGATTTTAAGAAAAAACTCCCAAAAAAGTCTAGGTTAATGGGAATTGACCCCGGTGGTAAAAGGATCGGAATAGCCATTTCAGATGAGAACAAAATTTTAGCAACACCTTATACAACTTTAATAAAAAACAAATATTCAGATTTTGCTGCCGAATTAATTAACATTGTTAAAGAAAATCAAATAAAGGGGATAATTATTGGAAATCCAATAAACATGGATGGTAGTTTAAGTCGATCGTCACAGGCAGCTAAAGATTTAGCCATAAATTTATCAAAAGATATTACTGAAAATATCACAATGTGGGATGAGAGACTATCCAGTCAAGGAGCGTTCAATTTATCCAATGATTTCGGCGTTAATACGAGTAAAAAAGTTGACAAACTAGATCAAAACTCTGCTCAATTTATATTGCAAGGAGCATTAGATTACTTAACTAAAGAAAATACTTGATCTAATACCGTTAAACGCCTATAGAGTTGATTTTAATGGCAGTTAAGAAA
>ENA-OREN01004242-OREN01004242.1-marine-metagenome-genome-assembly--contig:-NODE-4242-length-12641-cov-4.713149_pt1 | contig 12641 bp, 10 predicted proteins | sample MGYA00248624_ERZ508555 | MGnify/ENA primary metagenome ERZ508555 (study PRJEB26222, sample SAMN06267773) | marine metagenome | isolation source: Saanich Inlet, British Columbia, Canada | place...
AATTCTTGAAGGAAATGTAACCATCTTTGGTTTCATTTATGTTAATTGTCCAGATGTTTGTCCGACAACCACTTCCGACATGAAGTGGATTGAATCTCAATTAACTGAGATTGAACGCTCAAGGGTGCACTTTGTCTCAATTACTGTTGACCCGTGGAGAGATGGCCCACTTGGACTCTCACAGTACATGGAGGATTACAATGTGTCATGGCCACATCTGACGACGAGGGTCGATACTGAAGATTCTTTGTCACTCATTGAAGATGTTTGGACAGATTTTTCTATCGGCGTCATACTAACTGAGGCAAACTCTAGCACAAGTCTTGCTAGGGGGCATACGGTCTACTATGATATTGAACATACCAACGGAGTTGTTCTTGTTGATTCATATGGCAATCTACGTGTTCGCTGGAACCATGAAAATTGGAATCCCGAAGGAATTCTTGTCGACCTTCGCTCAATGGTGAACTAAAGTTCACGCATTGGTTTCGGTATGTCCGCAACGGCCGCAGGATTTGCGGTCAGCGTGGACTGCAAGGAATACACCTGGTCCGCATTGAGGACAGAATTCAGCATTACGAGTGAGTGTACCATCTTCACCGACAGTATACTTGGACCACTTTGCTCCAGCTTTAGGACCTTCTCCCATCACTGGTCACCTCCTTCTTCAGTAGATTCTTCTTCGGCAGGTGCTGCTTCTTCTTCGGCAGGTGCTTCTTCCTTTGCAGGTGCTGCTTCCTTTGCAGGTGCTGCTTCTTCCTTCGCAGGTGCACTCGATGTAGAACGGAATTGTTCATGTCGCTTGTGAATAAAGTTTGGTTCAACCTTCATCGAATCCGAATCCGAATAAATGAACGCCATACCTGTGGTCAATGGTTGACCGAATCGTGTATTGCACTCCTTGACTATAATGCAATCTGGGTTTGAACCAGGTTCAAGGGTCTTGACAAGATCCATCACTGCTTTGCGAGATGGTGTTGCTTTACCTTCATGTTGCCAGCGGAAATTTATTTCCACTCGGTTGAGTAATTTGTTTTCTTTACGTGATACGATTTCCATATTTTCATCTCCTTCAACGAATACTTACTTTGAGAGCATATTTTCCAGGTTGCTCTATTTTCAATCGCTTGGCAATTTCCGAACGATTTGGATTCATAATAATGACATAGCCTTGATGTTCAGAAGATACTCTAGCAGCAGGATGGCGGGGGCACATGTCCACTCCATCTTCAAGAATTAGGTGACATTCACCGCATGCGAAAGGAATCTTTACCATTCATCACACCTCTTTTTTATCATCTTCACCAAGCCAGTCATGGCAACCAAGTCCTGGTTGCTTACTGGTCAAACCAATCTTAGAACGGCGAGGGTCGGATGTGTCTGGAGAGAGGGATACAATACGTGCACGCACAGAGTCGCCCACGCCAATACTACGGTCGGTTTTGCGGCCTTGAATTACACCTGCTCCAACATTTGCTTCAACTTGGTCTTCCATAATTTGTGACTTGTGCAGCAATGCTTCCATTGGCCCAATACGAACGAATGCACCGAACTCATTGACTTCAGAGACTGCACCTTCCACAACTTCGTAATCATCCATGCAAAACAATACTGCGTCAAATCGAACACGCTGATAGATTGCACCGTCACCGTGAATGATTCGCCCACGGCCAAGAGGTTCGTGGTTTGAGGTGACTAGAATAAATCGGTTGTCATCATCGAATCGACCTTCGAAGGCAGTCATAGAAAGACGGTCTATATGGTCGTTAAGGGATGCTCCCTTGCGCATGTACTCTGCTGGAATGCGAATCGTGTCTTCCTTTGTAACAATTTTATACATTGTGTTCACCTTTAAGCGGTTCTCAAAAAAGCACAGATAAAGAAGGAGTGGGGAATCCCATTCCGTCCTTCACCGGCGTGTGCCTCGGGAGAGAAGTCGACCGTAGTCATTCTCGCCACTGATGACCCCTATTTAATGCACTCGCCCTTCTTCGGGATTAATGAACATGAAAATCTTTCGCAATACCCCGCATTGCGCCACAGAAAAAGGGTCGATAATCATGGATTTTTAACTCACATCGCCATAAGCCATAACAACCCCCCGAGGCCCCTGCAACATAATGTCCAGTAAATCGTTGCATCGTGCAGGCAAATTTGCCTGCGCAATTCTGCCTTTGTTACTGCTATTGTTATCATCGATTTCACCAATGTTATTGAACGGCTATAATACATCGACACAATTAGAAAAATCACCGATTATCTATCCTGTAAATGACAATGAATCCTGGACTGGGGACACTCAACCGTGGGGTCAATATGCACGAACTCCTACTCACAATGGTACGATGCCCCCTCATGGCCCAAATGGTGGACCTGGTGAGGGGAGTGTAGATGATGTGACAATTTTCGGCACGATTGATAGCCCTGTTGTCAATTGGGTTGGTCTTGAAAATGGAGCAGATGCATATGGTTCCATCATCGCTGATTTTTCTCAAAGCATCACTGCACCTAATGCAGCTTTAGAGAGATGCGGGATGGGTGAGTTATTTGCTGTCACAGTTTCGAAAGATGGAATCGAAAGTTTGCTCACAATTCTTTCTGGTGATGAAGCAAAGGTTGCTTGGGAGGTAAATTTAGGAGAAACAAAAGATATTCGATCAACACCGATGGTGCATGACATCGATGATGACGGAAAACCCGAAATCATCGTTGTTTATGATACATCAAGTTCACTCCATGTCGAACTCTGGTCGCCTGAATTAACATGTACTGAATCCGGATGGCAAAAGTCAGGCCATGCCAATGAAAAACTCTGGAGTTATACCGATAGCAATTATCGAATAGGAATTACCAGTGCACACTTTCCTACAAGAAACTCAGGGCATCTCTCGGTCACCCAACCACTTCTTGCTGACTTGCAATTGGACGGGACACCCGAATTGGTTCTCGCTGCAGTTGATGAAAATACAGAAGACCCAACCGTTCTTTCCTTTACATTGACCACAAGTGTCCCTTCAGAAGCTGACTGGGAGATCTCACTCGACCGAGGAACACATCCATCAGACCCCACATGGGCAGCACTTGACAGTTCTACATCCGCGATTGTACTCACTACAATTGATTCAAACTCAGGCAACATGTGGGTTTGGAGAATTGATGGGGCTACTGGCTCGCTTGATTGGGAACGGGTTGCAATTCAAGGAACCGATTCAGATGGAGATGGCCCACCCAGGCTACGTCTTCCAGGGCCAGTTATCGTTCAATTGGACAATGATGATGCACCTGAGATGATTCTTACAGTCCCAACCGATTCCAATGGTCAAACTACGGGCAATGGCGCACGGTTTATCGGCATGGAATTAACATCGACAAATGAGATTTTTAATTTCCGAGCACAGAATGGATTTGCTGATGCTCAGCCGCTTCCAGTAGATACAACAGATGATGGAATTCACGACCGTCTATGTTGGGTGACTTGGTACCGTGATTCAAACACAAACCCCCTCAGCAGAAAAGGAATGATTGGGTGTCATGACATCAGCCTTTCTACACCTTTGAAAGAGTGGAGTCGAGACTTGCAACGAGGAAATGGTGTTGACAACGATGAAATCGCCGTCTCATCCCCAATATGGCTGGACATTGATGGAAACGATGAGGCAGAGATTCTAGTGGCATTTGGTCAACGGCTTTGGGCCTTCGATGGCGAAACCGGTGCTTCTGCAGATATCAATAGTGCGTGGTCTTCACCCTTGGCAATGCCTCACAGAGTGTGGGCAGGTCCTGCTGTAGCGGATATGGATGGTGATGGTACACTTGACATTTTGGTGGGCGATACGCTCGTTTCTCAGAGTGCAGCAGACTTCGCACCCCTTGCAGATAATCGTGGCATCAGTTTCAATCCCGTTGAACCGGACCCAGGGCAACAAGTGACAATCACGGGCCAATTTTCTAACATTGGAACAATTGAAAATGATGATGACCTTGACGTGGTATTGTATCTCAACGGAAATGAAATCGCTCGTGAGCGATTTGATGATGTGGAACCTGTATCTCCATCTGGGGAAGGGGGGCCACTTACGTTTAGTGCAGTAGTTACCGCTGAATTAGGCATACATAACGTCACGATGGTTTTAGATCTCAACGGAAATATTTCTGAAGCTCGAGAAGATAACAATATGGCTACAGCAGAATTAGTAATTGTTGAACCTTATGTGGCTCGAATTGATCTTCCAATAGAAACACCTCGGATTTCACCAGGAACTACAGAGTCTGTTTCGATTGAATTGATTGCAATTGGCTCAAGAACGGCTGAATGGAGTTTAACTTGGGATGATAGTGCGCTACCATCTGGCTGGAATTTTAACCTACAAAACGGCGTCAATGTCCAACCAAACCTAGTACCAAACAGCCCCGAAATTATTGGTTTTGATGTCACAATCCCTAGTGATGCATTAGGTGATGACAACAGTTTCATCGACTTCACATTAACCCTAAATGAAGATACATCGATACAGACTACCATTCAATTGCCCCTCGAAGTATTGCGTACACGTGGCCTTTCAGTGACTGGGCCAAGTGGATTGGGAATGAGTGATGGTTATGGCCGAATTCAAGATACTGCCAGGGCTTGGATGGTGGTTGAAAATCTTGGAAATGCTCAGGAATCAACTACGTCCATTGACTGGACTGCACCTTCTTGGGGAGGTTCACCAACGCTCCATAATTCAGATGGTGATGAAATATTTTCCCTAACTCTAAATCCAACCGAACAAATGGAATTATTCGCCCATCTTGACGTTCCTAGTTCCGTAAACCTTGGTTCAACCACATCTACTACGCTAACGCTCTGTATTGGAAGTGGAAGTGAAACACTTTGTCAGAATTTGGTGATTCAATTTACTGCTGTTTCTTCTGTTGTTTCCCCCGTTCATGCGCGAAGTCTTCCAAACGCCACACTCTCGTGGCAGATTGGGTCTGAACTTCCTCTAAGTGGAATGCTTCAATGGAATATGGTGGAAGCCCAAATGATTCATACAGATTGGCAATGGTCGGCAAGTGGCGACTTGACGATAATCGGTTCCAATCTCGAACTATCCGGCAGCAGTAATGGTGTTGCAACAGGTACACTCACTCTTCAACTACCCTCAAACACCGTTCCTTATAGGCACGTGTTTACAACACCTGATGCCAATGAAGACTATTCTAATTTGACATTCTCGCTCCAAGTACTACAAATTTTCCGTTCAAATGCCACGCTCTTGGAGCCGTTACCATCTGTAATTGGCGGGAGTGTCTCAATGAATGTATCAGAGCCGCAAAATGTCCTACTGCGCCTTGAAAACCCGGGTAATGGTGTTGATGAATTCCTTCTTTCTGCTCAAGCAAATCCAATCCCCGGAGAAGATTCATCTCCAACTGTCGATTTTAATTTCATATCTTCGCAACATCGAACACTTGGCTCACTGGCTTACACCATTTCTACTGTCGAAGTCACCTTGGGTGCTGATGTTCCAGCCCAGACTCCTTTCGAATTGGAGTTCCATTGGACCTCTCTTGGAGACACGTCAGTTGAAGATTCGGTCATTATACTGGTCGAAGCAGAACCGGACCACCGCTGGGACATCAACATTACTTCAGGCCTAGAGTACCAAGTTTCTCCTGATGAAAGCGTCTCCATTGATTTCACAGCGATGAATACAGGTAATGCTAATGATACTTTGAGTATTATTCCCTCATTCACCTATGATTTTTCAGGCCTTGACTCATCGCCCTGGAGTGCACCAATTTTTACTGGTCAAATGCTCGAAGTCAACCAATCATCTACTTACAATTTGGAGTTCATAGTTCCTTCAACCTCTTGGGCTGACACAGTAGCACACATGCAATTTGGAATATATTCTGGAAGTATTTTGATTGAAGTTGTTAGTCTAAATTTCACTGTTGAACACCTGTCGGGATGGAGATTCAATCTTGCGAATACTTCGCTTACCATCGACCCTGCTGGCCAGAATGTTTCTTTGACAATTGACCAACTTGGAAATGCACCTAGGGCGCCATATATAGTTAAAGCCGGAGCAGGATGGAACATCTCTTATCCTGAGCATGGCGAGGTTGTCCAGCCCTTCCAATCAACCTCTGTTGTTGTATTTGTAATCCCCCCGGAAAATGCAGTTGCCGGTGAAATTGGAATCCTCCAAATTCGAATCAGTGATGCTGACGGCTCTGGTTCGACAATTCAAGAAATACCTGTTAGAGTCGGAGATGCACCTAATCTCACTCTTGACCACAGAGGTGTTTGGATAATCAATGATAATGGTGGAATGCCTACTGCTTGGGTTGAAAACAATGGCAATGATGTGGCAGTCCTTCAACTCGGAGTTTCGGGTCTTCCAAGTGGATGGACCATTGACGGGCCAAGCCAAATGGTCGTTGCTCCTAATCAATTGATTGGAATACCATTGAATCTCATACCCAGTGAAGGGTGGAGTGGGCAAAGATTCCTTGTATCACTTGAAGTGACTCACCCTACCCTCGGTTTACAAATTTATGATATCGAAGTTGAGAAGGGAACTCTAGCTTTTGGCTCTACACCTGTAGCACACGGTGTTTCACAGTCCGAAGTGCATATCCTCTTGAATTCGAATGTGAGTGAAGGGGATTTGACTAGTGATGAATCCTTCACAATGGATGGGAATTCGGTTTCTGTCGTGTTAAGTGGTGAGCGAAATGAAGTAATTCTCGTTTCATCAACCGACTCAAGTGAAATGCTTTCACTCTATTTGGCAGGGTATATGCTTCCAAGTGTCGAAGTTGATTGTAACCTTGATTACTCTGCCTTTGCTCAGTTGGGACTTCAACCACTTACCGATACTGTTGGAGAGTGTCAGATAATTGCCTCGGAGGAATCTGTTAGGGCAACTATCGTTCTTCTAAGCAATGCTGGTGAGCGTGTTGATTTGATTAATGACATAATACAACTTGGAGCCTATGAAAATGGTAGTTTCGAAATTAATGTCTCCGATTGGACTCCTCCAGCAGGCATGGTGGATGTACAGGTGATGGTGATTGACTCATACGGACGAATTCTCGATTCTTACACCATTTCTGTAACTTCAAGAAGCAGCGGTTGGAACCTTGGAATATATTCATTTTCTTCTGAGGATGGTGATTTAACAATCAGTATTCAACGAGAGCAATATCAGCGTTTAGCAGATGTGACATGCCGTATAGAAGTAGTAAGCCTCAGTCAAAAATCAGACTGGTCTACGACCCGTGTTGTAGATGTTGTTAGTTCTGATTATGCACCTGTTGTTTTCATCAATAACCCAGTAGGAATCGAAAATGGAATTAATCTTGAGGCGACGCTAAGTTGTGATACTCCATATGATATTGATGACAATCCTGATGATAACACGATGACGGCAGTATTCAAGGCCGATATTCAACCCATCGTTGAACAAAGTGATATCCTTGGCAGCATCGGTGTTGCGACTGTCTTGCTTATCATTGCATTCTTTGCTGGGGCGTTTAATCAAAATGCACCGCAGAAGCAGTCAAAGAAAAATAATCAAGGCAAGCCTTTGCCAAAGATTGCTGATTCGGTTACAGAATCTGTTGAGGATGTTGAAGATGATGATGAATTTTCATTCGTTTTCGATGAGAATGCGATGGTCGAAGTTATTGAAGCACCCATCGAAGAAGTACCTGTTGAAGAGGTAATCATTGACATTGATGATGAAGGTGACGATAGTGCCTCAGGGCGATTGGCATCATTACGTGATGAAATGGGTGAAGACGGAAACAAGAGGCAAAGTCGAGAAGACCGAATGAGTAGATTTTTTGGAGACAAGTGAGAACAAAGGGCTTATCACGGTCTCATGGTGGCAGGACAATATGGACCTCGAACAGGTTGAAGGTGGCACTTCACCCTTCATTACGCTCGACGCATGTGATGGGGCTAGAGCTGAGGCTGTACTAACTGCCCTTGAAGCACATGCTGTTGGAGACAGTAAGAAGTGGGTAGAACTTGTTAGTAAGGATGAGGTATTGAGACTTCGTTTGATCAATCAAGGAATTGACAAACCAGAACTTCGAGATGGCATTACTTGGGACGACCCATCATTACTATTCACGACATGTATTGAATTATCAAAGGACGGGGCACCAATGCCTATTGCTGACCCACTATTGAGGGAAAAAATCGGGCGGTTCCCTTGGGGTGATGGTTCGCTCATTAGTTACATGCATGAATTCATTCGTCCAAATAGTAATCGCCCGAGAAATGGAAATGATGGATATGAAACAATAATTGCTCTATTGGAGGTGTTGTCGCAACGTTGTGGAACATCGTGTCTTGGGCATGAACGCTACCAAAATGGTAATGCAGGCTTGGATATTCGAGGTTTCCTTACCAAAGAGCAAGTTCGGGAACTGCGCTTGGCACTTTCCGGAAGATCTTGGAGCGTGGCTGCTGAAGAGGCTCTAGATGGTGGGATGCGGGATGTAAGCCGCAACCTCATTGCAATTCTTCGTGCTGCTGAACGAAGAGAAGTTGGTGTGTTGTTGCGTTCACATTCCTAACTAGAATGATTGCGAAGTCAACCGCTCATACATAGATCCATACAATTTTGCAGTTTTGTCAATGACCTCTTGTGGAAGAGCAGGGATTGGTGGTTCAGTAGTTCCTGAATCACGGGCCTCTTTGAGTGAAGCCTGGTGGCCAGTCTCGATATAATGGGTTCGAACGGATTCTTTTGACAACTCGATACATTCTCCTTGTTCATATGCTTCAGCATCCCACCATCGGTCCTCATCGAGGGTCCCAAATGTGTCAACTAAGACTACCTTCCTCCCAGGCCCCAATGCGAATTCCTTTTTTCCATCAACATGAATTAATCCGTTTTTCGCTGCTTCGCGTTCAATTAGCGCATCAACTTTGAGAACGGCGTCAAAAATAGCCTCTAACTCGTCTTTGGTAATATTAGAAATTTCAAGGGCTTCATCATTTGAAATATTGCGGTCAAAAGCTTCGAACTTGGTGGTGACTTCGAGGAAAGGTTGGGAGAGTTTTGCTCCATATTCACAATTTGCATCGACACCTAATTGTTCGGCAGTAAGTTCACCTCGTTGGAAACGTCTCCAAGCAGACCCTGAAAGATAATGTCGGCAAATAATTTCGAGAGGTACGAATACCCATTCCATGTCTCTAGGTATCATACCTGGTTCCTTAATGACCTCGACTTTGCGAACTAAACAACGGTCAGCAGCATTAACCTCAACCAAGTGAGTGCCACAAATTCCTTCCTCTTCAATGAGTTTGAACCAGTGTGCAGTCGTCCGATTAAGTGATTCGCCTTTGCGGGGAATGAGGGATGGTATAATTTGATCAAAGACTGAAATCTGATTCGTAAAACGAAATTCGAGAATATCTGGGTCATCTGTCGACCAAACTTGCTTGACTTTTCCTTGGTAGAGCATCTCTGCCATAGATGATGACCACCGACAAAGGCCTTTGAACATTTCAGTCCAAAATGAAGACTCAAATAAGCCCTAAAGCATCTTCCATACGGTTCAATTCAGGACCCGTAGTCTCGGTTCCCGCAACAGCACCATTGTTTGTTGCACAAACCCCAGCACCAACATAAGGTGAACCAAAAGCGACAGTACCGACCATTGGGGGGACACCAAGAACTTGCTCGATGAGAATGACTTCTTCAGGTGTAACATCAGGATGGAGGAGTATTCCTTGGTCATTGGTAACGCCAAGGCTACCGACAACATCCTGTCCGGCAATAGTAGAAACGCCGACTTGAACACCCATGACTTCCGCCATGATTTCAAGCCCATCTGTAGGAATACTTGGAGATGCAATGGCACCTTGTTCGTTTACGAGGAGTAGGTTTCCGGCAGTATTCACACCACCCTCCATTACAACAACGTCGCCAAAAGCAGTCAACATATCAATATCTGATTCGGTTGCGATATCAGCAACTGCCATTCCTCTTGAATTACCTGCCACAAGTGCACCAATAAGGTTTGAACCACCAATCGAAATCGGATGCATTTCTAACTGCAATGTCGTTTCGAGAATATCTAGAACAATGCTAGGCAATTCAAGAGGGTGGAGGAGAACATTTCCAACAGCAGCCAAGTGGATACCTACCTGGTCACTTCCAAAAATGTCCGCAGTTTCTATTGGCATGAGGGTTCCTCCAAGCAGTCCGTGTTGGGTGTTGGTTATGGTTCTATTGAACGCAAAAAAGGCCGACACTCCAAAGGAGCATCGGCCTAGCGCCCACCGAAGTGGGATTTGAGGATAGATTCGAGGAGAAAGAAGAGGGGCACAGTGACTTCCTTTCCCGTGGACTCTCGTACCACAGTATTGGGATAGACGCAGGCAGGCTTGACTTCTGGGTTCGGAATGGGACCAGGTAAACACTACCGCTGTGACCGTGCACCCATCTTCCTTCGAATCGGATCTATGAGTACGACGATAAACGTCGCAATGAAATATGAATTGGCATGAATTATTAGACGAAGGGCACTCAAGGTGCGGATACATACGAAAAAAAGATGCTCGAACGTTAGTGATGCTGGACTGAACACGTCGGAAAACCTTCGTGCTTACATCCGCATTCTATTAATCTCGTCTTTTACGAGTGTTCTGAGGTGTCTCGTCTTTGGGGTGGCTTCGAGCTTAGATGCTTTCAGCTCTTATCCATCAGGGCGTGGCTACCCAGCATTGCCTTGTCAGACAACTGGTAAACTAGTGGCCCCAAGCCCTCGTTCCTCTCGTACTAAAGGACCTCTTCCATCAGACACCTTACACGATTCTACCACCAAGCAACAAACCTGTCTCACGACGGTCTAAACCCATCTCACGATCCCTTTTAATGGGCGAACAACCCCACCCTTGGGTCCTGCTGCAGACCCAGGATAGGAAGAGACGACATCGAAGTAGCAAGCCACCAGGTCGATGTGAGCTCTTGCTGGTGACAACTCAATTATCCCCAAGGTAACTTTTCTGTTATCTACCACCCTCATAAATAAGGTTGGTAGGTTCGTTAGGCCCTGCTTTCGCATCGTCGATCCTCATTGTGCCGATCCACGTCAAGCCAGCTTTTCCCCTTACAGTTAACAGTGGAGTGCTGAACCACTTAAGCTGACCATTGGGCACGCTTGTTAGGTTTTCGAGCGCGTGGCGCCCCACCCAAACTGCCCACCAATCGGTGTCCTGATAAACAGTTAGCATAGTTACTCTCCAAGGGTGGTGTCTCTATTTTCGACTCCCCCCAGGACTGACGTCCTAGGGATCAACATCTCCCACCTACACAGTACATGGAAAGCGACTATGCAACGACAGGCTGCAGTAAAGCTCTACGGGGTCTTCGCTTGCGGGTAGAATGTACTGGACTGTGCGCCAGTAAAGTCAATTTCGCCGGACTTATCGCGGGGACAGTGGAGCCCTCGTTGGACCATTCATGCAAGTCGCCAATTAAGCGACAAGGTATTACGCTACCTTAAGAGGGTCATAGTTACCCCCGCTGTTTACTGGTCCTTCGTCAGGTTGAAACCCGATTTAAGATACCAGCACTGAGCAGGATTCAGGGACTATACACAACCTTTCGATCTGGCAGTCCCCTATGTTTTTATTAAACAGTCGGAGCTCCCTAGTCACTGCGACCAGATTATCTCTAATCTGGCACTCCTTCTCCCGAAGTTACGGAGCTATTTTGCCGAGTTCCCTCGCGATATTTGTATCCGATACGCCTTAGGCTACTCACCCAAAAACACCTGTTTCGGTTCTCGGTACGGACTCTGTACGGCTTTTCATGGGACCTGGGACTTTAATTCCTTCTCACTGTGACAGTTCTCCAGAAATTTAGTGCAAGTGGACCTGACATATGATCCACAAGTTTTGCCCAAGCCGTCACCATTTTATGTATGGGAGGCATACGAATATTAACGCATTTCCCTTTCGATCATTTCGGTTAAGAATGACCTTAGGACCGGCTAACCCTCGGCTGATAAACAGTGCCGAGGAACCCTGGTTTATAAGGCGGTGCGGATTCTCACCACACTGTGCTGCTACTCTTCCCAAGACTCTCATTCGTACACGGTCCAGTAGACCTCAAAGCCTACCTTCCGTCCATGCACGACGCCGCGTTACCACATCATCTTACGATGGTCTGAAGTATCGGTAATCAATTTGAGCCCCGTCCCTTTTCCCGGCCCGCAAGCTAGACCAGTGATCTGTTACGAACTCTTTCAAGGATGGCTGCTTCTAAGCCCACCTTCTGGTTGTTTTCGACCACGGACACGGTTTGTCTGTGACACTTAATTGATATTTAGGGACCTTAACTTCAGGCTGGTTTGTTCACCTTACGTAATGGTAGCTTACCCACCATCACTCACTGCTAGTATCTACAACGATTACACCTTCGGAGTTTGGCAGCACGCCGAGGAATCGCTCCCCCTAAACGCACAATCAGTGCTCTACAGCGTAATCAATCTCCACTAACGTGTACCTACGAGTACTTTCACGCGGAACCTGCTATTGCCCAACTCGATTGGACTTTCACCCCTATACCCAGCTCATCCGAGCGATTTGCACATCAGCAACGGTTGGATCCTCCACCCAA